>OCVV012823174.1_pt1 | contig 25546 bp, 15 predicted proteins | sample 1539721 | NCBI WGS metagenome assembly OCVV01 (sample SAMN02144230, study PRJEB22623) | gut metagenome | biome: sheep rumen | host: Ovis aries | place: New Zealand
CCTGCTCTCCCACGCAGTGGGCGACTGAGGTGTTTACAGTAGCCACTGAATGTGGCTACGGCCTCACAAAGGGGAGCGAGTCTCCACTCGTGACGGAGGGGTGACGAAGGTCAAAATGCAGTAGGTAGCCGCCGTTTTTTCATAATTTTTTGGTATTGCGTGGATTGTCTAAATGGGGTAAATTTGCATATAATTATAAGATTGTATGCAGATTATCAGGTTTTTATGTGTAATTATACTGTTGGTTTCAGCTCAACTGGTTTATGCACAGGGTGTTATACGGGGATTTGTTGTTGATGCAGATACCCGGGAACCTGTCATCGGTGCTACAGTTGCGGATGCAGTAAGGAAAAAGCCGTTAACTGTTACTGATAGCGAGGGGCGTTTTGTAATACCTAAAAATTGTTATCCCAAACAACTAAAGATTACCTATATAGGATATAAGCCCAAAATTTTTGACATAAAAGCTGATACATCCGAGTTGAAAATACGATTGGAGACAGAAATCAGTCTTTTGGGTGAGGTAGTTGTTACGGCTGAGGAGAGTCGTGGACTGACAAGTGCTTCGAAAATCAGGAAACACGCCATGGAGCACCTGCAACCTTCCAGTTTTACGGATTTGCTCGAGTTGCTGCCTGGAGGGACCAGCAAGGACCCTATGCTTGATGTGGTCAATAATATACGTCTGCGCGAGGCAAGTCCCATGGGCAGTAACTATGCAACCTCTTCGCTGGGAACCAGTTTTCTGGTGGACGGAGCACGTATATCTACAAATGCCAATATGCAGTCTTTGAGCGGTGCATGGGAGTCGTCAGCCTTGGATCGACAAAGTACAAATTCGGGTGTTGATATGCGCACTATTTCGACTGATGACATCGAGAGTGTCGAGATTATACGTGGTATTCCCTCGGTCCAGTATGGAGATTTGACAAGCGGACTCGTAAAGATAGAACGCCGTCGTGGAGGCCGTGATTTTCAGGCAAGGCTGAAATCGGACATGCAGTCAAAGCTGGTTTACGTTGCCAAGGGTTTTGAATGGAAGAACCTGACGACACTGAATATCAGTGCAGACTATCTGTATTCCAAGGCTGACCCAAGAAACTCGCTGAACAATTACAGCCGTTTTACATTCTCGGCTCGCATCGGACATACCTGGCAACGTCCCGCCTACTATCTGCGTCTGAGTACCAATTTGGACTATACAGGCTCCTTTGATGGAGAGAAGCAGGATCCGGACCTGAACAAGGGTGCCGTTGACAAATACAAGCAGAGTTACAATAGGATGGCTTTTTCGACCAAGTTGGAACTGAAGATGAAACGCACGAACTGGCTGAAAGGCGCTGAATTTCTGGCAGCCGCATCATATCATCATGACAAGGTTTCGCGTACCAGGACCGTCAGCCTGCAAAGTATGACGGGAGCGGTACTGAACAAGGACGAAGGTGAATATGACGCCCTGATATTGCCATACGTCTATGATGCTACGCAGGATGTTGACGGAAAGCCTCTGAATGTATTCATGAAACTGAACGCCAGTTTGCAGATTCCCAACAGGAGACTGGCAAACACACTGTTGGTGGGCATAGACTGGAATGTGGACAAAAACTACGGTCTGGGCCAGGTATTCGATCCTATGCGACCTGTTTACCCTACGGCACAGGTCAGGATGAGAAGCCTGTCCGAAAAACCAGCCAATCATACACTGTCGTTTTATGTCGAGGAAACAGCAACATTGCCGTTAGGCAAATGCAAGCTGGAACTTATGGCAGGTGTACGTGTCCTGCACATGCTCAATCTGCCCGACAAATATGCCATGCACTCCAATTTCTATCTGGACCCGCGAGCCAACATGGGATTTACGTTTCCACGATTCTCCGCGTTCGGCAAACCCTCGTTCATCAGGCTTTCGGGTGGTATAGGGCAGCATACCAAAATGCCCACTATAGACCAGCTGTTTCCCGATCCTGCCTATATTGATCTGTTGCAGCTCAAGTACTATAATGTGAATCCCGAATACAGTCGTATAAACTACCGTACCTATATCATTCCCGGAACCAATCTCACGCTGCAGCCTGCACGTAATCTGAAGTGGGAGCTGACCGGTGATCTGAGCATAGGCAGCAACCGTCTTACCGTAACATATTTCCGCGAGAACATGGAATCGGGATTCCGCAACCAGACCAACTATGCAGCCTACCCATACCGCAAATACGATACTTCGGGTGTAGATGCATCTACACTGACAAGTCCACCCTCGCTTTCGGATATGCCATACCAGTTGCTGACCGAACTATGTGCCTACACACATTACGAAAATGGCAGCCAGACCAAGAAAGAAGGCGTCGAGCTTACGTTTGCATCCAAGCGTATCCCCAAGATATACACCCGTCTTACAATTACCGGAGCCTGGTTCAGGACGACATATCGTAATTCTCAGTTGATAATGGAACGCCCAAGTGTAGTGATAGACAACAGCAGAGTAAAATATGTGGGTTTGTATCACGACGACGAGAATGTAGTAAACCAGATGGCAAATACCAACTTTATGTTTGATACAGATGTTCCTAAACTGAAATTAGGATTCTCTATATCCACGCAATGCCAGTGGTTTACATCCAGTGAACATAATGCACTCAGTAGCGAACCGGACGAATATATGGACTCGCAAGGCGTGATTCACCCCTGGACACCGGAATGTGCAAGTGATCCTTATTTGAAATGGTTGGTTCGCGGTAGCACAAACTACACATACACTACAGTTCCGTTTGCTTTGACATTGAATATAAAGATAACCAAGAAATTGCTTAAAGACCGTTTGAAGTTGGCAATGTTCTTTAATAAGATTTGGGATTACTCGCCCGATTACGAAAGTTACGGTAAAACCATACGCCGCCATACAAAACCTTATTTCGGATTGGAGGCAAATGTTAGAATATGATGATAAGAAAAATAATACCATTTATCATGTTGTGTCTTACTGCAATGCTCTGTGGTTGCCATCAGGACAACGACGAATATATGACCATTGCAGTAATTCGTTTAGAGAGTAACGAGATACAGTCCATAGAACGTGTTCAGGCAATGGCTCATTTCACAAACCTGAATACCCGCCACATTACAAGTACCTCAAACTTCAACGGCCCCGAGGTGCAAGTGGAATTGTTGCGTGGTGCATATCAGGTGCTGATAGAAGGCACGATAAGTTATACAGACCGGAGCGGTGCACGCAAGATTGGTTCCTTGCGTGCTATAAGCGATTATGTCGAGCTGACAGCCACCGAAGGCCGAAGTGCTGCTAAATTGAACATAATACTGTTGGAATAATGGAGCGTTTAAGATATTTTTTGGTGCTGCTGTTTGCAGCTTGGTCATCGGTTCAGGCAGCCAATTATGATTCGGTGTACGTACAGCGCTACTCGCTGTGGAGACAAACAAGTGACTTTGCACTCAGGAATCCTGCACTCATGACGCACGCTTACATGAAAACCCATACACAATTGTGCTTGCAGTTTGACTACAGACACCAGAGTGATGCTTTTCGCGTAGAGGAGGGTAATGGTTATTTACTTCCGGAATTACAGGCAAAGACCTACATACGTCTTACTCCAAAGTCGGTAGTATGGGGCGAGGCTTCATACCGCAATGGCAAGCAATTCAGTAAATCCTACAACAGTGTAGCCGATTTCGATTTGCTTTACCCCGATGTTACAGCTGACAGTATTGGCGGTGACACTCATCGCGAACGTTATTATTTTGCAGGAGGATACGCTGTCGAAACCGGTCGTTGGTTGTTGGGTGGAGAGCTAAAATTGCGTGCCGAGCAGGAATACCGTACCTACGACCCCCGTATGCGCGGTATTGTTTACGATATATCCCTAAATGCAGGTGCCGCTCTTGCCATTGGTAAATACCACCTGGGCTTTTCAGCCGAGGGCAATATTTACAGACAGACAGCTGACGTTGATTTATATAGCGAGATGAGCAGTATGGGAGAGTTGCAGATGACAGGTCTGGGTACTAACTATGTACGTTTCTCCGGTTCTAACCGAAGTATATTTTACAAAGGCAAAGGCGGGCGACTTGCCATTGACGTCCAACCATCGGCTAAAACAGGATGGATTGTCCATCTTTCACATTCAATAAATGAATACGAGCGCATTTTGGACGAATATAATTCATTGCCGATTACCACTCTTTATCGTCAGCAGACCAACTTGAAAGTCGGATGGAAGAAACAGACATCAAAAAACGAGAAAGCCCTGTTGGTGCACGCGTTGTATGACAAGCGAGCAAGCGATGAGCATGTTGCCGGTTCAGCAGCAGGTCAGGATTATCCCATACTGGCGAACCTTACAATGTACCACCAGCATAGGTTTGATGTCGGTGCTACCGGTGTGTACGGCAGGGGAGATTGGCACATGATGTTGAAAGCCGGTTATTTCAGCAATAGCGAGAAGTACGAATACGTGCAACGGAAAATGGGATATTCCAACCTTTATGGTGAATTCACGGCACAATGGATAAAAGCGGTAAAGGAGAACGTGAAGCTTGACCTCAATCTATTGGCAGGATATACAGGCAACGTAGGCAGCGAAATAGTTATGCCGTATGCCAATATGTCACCAAGTATAAAAAAGCATATAAACACAACATACATATATCAGAAAGCCAGTTATGCACATGCCCAGGCGAGCTTACGCGCAGACTACAGGCCTAAGAAATGGCGAGTTGGATTATATGGCCAGGTTGCTACAGCATGGAAGTATTGTACGGAAGGCGAGTACGAAGCAAACGTACAAGGTGCTCTTGGAATAGTATTTTAGTTAATTCGAGACAATAGCATAATTTTATGAATAAACCAAACAAAAGAAATGAAAATGAAAAAGAATCTGTTTTTTAGCGTAATGCTCATGACAATGAGCGTGTTGTTTTTCTCATGTAGCGAGAACGATGGTCCGGTAATTGTTGACAATGGCCGAATCACTATCGAAATGCCAATGAATGTGACCAATGTTGTACTGAACAGTTTCGAGGGTACAGTAACCAATGTCCTGACCGGCGAAGAGATGACTCTGCCAACACCGGTAAAGAACGGCGACAACTACGAGATTATCCTTCCAAATCTTGTCGAAGGCAGATACAATGTTGCTGCCAAGGGTAACATCTCCTTTAAGAAGGATGGAGTTGACGGCTCAACCGACTTCGAGATAAACAGCAACGATGTGTCTCTGAGCGAGGATATATCGTCAATTAAATTGGTGGTAAATTCATTCAAGGCCGATGGTGGTTTCGTCCTATCCGAAATATGCACAACAGGCACACTTACGCCACAGGCCAAAAACTACAACTACGACGCCTATTTCGTAATCACAAACAACAGTGACGTAGTGCTCTATGCCGATAGCATCGCTATTATAGAATCAATGTACCAGAGCTCCAGCTCCGGCCAGCACGACTGGAATCCGGATGTACGTCCGTATGCAATTCCTGCAGGTGCCGTATTCATGATTCCCGGCAATGGTACAGACTATCCTGTTCAGCCTGGCGAAAGCATTGTTATTGCCAACAATGCAATGGACCATACTACTGTCAACGAAAACTCGTATGACCTGACAGGTGCAGATTTCGAGGTTTATCTGGACAATGGCGGTAACAGTATGGATACTGACTACGATGCACCAAACATGGAATACATTTTCTGTTATACAAATACAATTTGGATTCCTTCGGTTCAGCAGAACCGCAGTTATGCAATTGCCCGTATGAAGCAGAACAAGGAAGATTTCCTGGAGAATCATAGCGAAGTGCCAACATATACTGCTACGACAGGTAAGATTATGACAAGTGAGCAGGTTCAGGTTCCAAACGAATGGGTTTTGGATGCTGTCAATCTGGGTACCGAGGATGACTTTGGCTGGTTCGTCATTTCCGAGACACTGGATGCAGGTTGGGTTGCAGGCCGTGCAAACTCGAAGGACACCACACAGCGCGGAACATCCATCAAGCGTAAGAAAGACACAGCCGGCAAATACATTGATACAAACAACTCGACAAATGACATGGAGGCAAGACAAACACCTTCGATGAAGAAATAATTGTATGAAAAAGATATATTCACTCTTAGCACTGGTGCTGCTGTCCCTTGCGGCTGCAGCCCAGGGATTACCACAAGACCCCACGATCCGCAAGGGCCGTCTCAAGAACGGCATGACCTACTACATCCGACACAATGCCCGCGAAGCAGGACTTGCCGACTTCTACATTGCACAGCGCGTGGGCAGTATTCTCGAGGAACCCCGCCAGCGAGGCCTCGCCCATTTTCTGGAGCACATGGCATTCAACGGAACCAAGAATTTCCCCGACAAAGGCAGCAAACTGGGCATCGTACCATGGTGCGAGACCATCGGAGTCAAGTTCGGAGCTAACCTCAATGCCTACACATCAATCGACCAGACGGTATATCACATTGGCTCAGCACCCCTCAAGCGAGAGGGCATCATAGACTCATGCCTGCTGGTACTGCACGACTGGAGCCATTATCTTCTGCTCGAAGACCGCGAGATAGACAAGGAACGCGGCGTTATTCACGAGGAATGGCGTACCCGCCGTGCAGGCCGTGCCGTGCAACGTCTGCAGGAACAAGCAATGCCCAATGTCTATCGCGGCACCAAGTACCAAGACTGCCTGCCCATCGGTTCCATGGCCATTGTTGACAGCTTTCCGTATCAGGACCTGCGCGACTATTACCACAAATGGTACCGCCCCGACCTGCAGGCCATCATTGTCGTAGGTGACATTGACGTGGACAAGATGGAGAACAAGATACGCAAGACATTCTCCTCAATACCCATGCCCAAGAAAGCCGCAAAACGCATATACTACTCCGTGGGCGACAACGACAGCATGATTGTTGACATCCAGAAAGACAAGGAGCAGCCCATCGCCCTGTGCAATATCTATCAGAAATGCCAGGCAACCCCCGACAGCGAGAAGAACAGCGAGAAATACCTTCGCGACGACTATATCAGCGGTCTCGTCAGTACCATGCTCAACGACCGCCTGATGGAACTGCGACAGCAGGCTCAACCACCGTTCCTGAGCGCCACCAGCCGAGTTTCGCAATTCCTGGTCAGCCGTACCAAAGATGCCTTCTCGCTCAGCATCAGCTGCAAGAAAGGTAATATCCTGGGCGGTATTATTACAGCTGTAGCCGAGGCAGAGCGTGCCCGTCAGCACGGTTTCACACAATCCGAACTGGAACGCGCCAAGAAACTACGCCTCAACGCAGCCGAGCGCAGGGTCAAGATGCAGGACGACTATCGCAATTCGCACTACGTAAACAACTGCCTGAACAATTTCCTGTCCAACGAACCGCTACTCAGTGCAGACTACAAGCTGCAGGTAACACGTAAGCTGGACAGCCAGGTAACACTTGCCCAGGTCAACGCAGCAGTCCGCGAACTAATCACCGACCGCAATCAGGTTGTCATCATGTATGCCCCCGACAAGGAGGATTACGACGTACCCACCGCCCAGCAGATAGAGTCAGTCATCCTGGCAGCCCAGAGGCAGACCTATGCACCTTACCAGGAAGCACAGCTCAGCCAGTCACTGATCAGCAAACAGCCACAAGCAGGTACCATAGTCAGCGAAAAACCATACCGTCACGGATTTACCGAGCTAACCCTCAGTAATGGCATGAAGGTCTATGCCCGTAAGACTGACTACGAAGCCGATGCCATAACCTTCAGTATGCGGGCAGACGGCGGAACATCCCTGTACGGTGACCAGGACATCCCCAATTTCGCCTTTGTCACCAGCGCAGTCACCGAGGGTGGAGTAGGAGAGTTTGACGCCATCACTCTGCGCAAGATGCTCACGGGCAAGAGCGTGCGCGTAAGTCCATCGATTGCAAGCACCGGCCAAAGCATCAGCGGCACTTCCTCGCTCCGTGATATGGAGACAATGTTCCAGCTTGCCTATCTCTACTTTACCCAACCACGTAGGGATACCACAGCATTTGCCAGCCTGATGAACCGTCAGCACGCCTTCCTTGCCAACCGCAATGCCTCGCCCAAAGTCGATTACAACGACTCCATACGCTCAGTCCTGTACAACAACCACCCACGTCTGCAACCCGTTGTACAGTCAACATTGGCACATGTCAATTACGACCGCATCATGCAGATGTACAAGGAACGCTTCGCTGATGCAGCCAATTTCCAGACAGTCATTATAGGCAATTACGACGAACAGGAACTGCGCAAGATGCTGTGTCAGTATCTTGCAACCCTGCCAGCCACCAACCGCCACGAGCAGACAGACTACAGCCGCATTCCACGCATTGTGGACGGACAAAAGACCGTCAGGTTTACCAAGGCGCAGGCAACACCCCTTGCCAATGTCAGCATATTCCTCACAGCCGACGTGCCCTACAGCCCAAAGAGCGACTTGGAACTCGACTTCCTCAAGCGCTGTCTCTCCATCGCCTACACCGATTCCGTCCGCGAGGAACAAGGCGGCACATACGGCGTCAGCGTCAGCGTGGAAATGGACAAGGAGGACAAGCCCAATACAACGATGAAGATTTCGTACAACGCAGACCCCAGCCGTTACACCGAACTCAATCCCATAATCTACCATCAGCTGCAGAATATTGCAGACAACGGTCCCACAGCCAGTTCCATGCAGAAAGTCAAGGAATACCTGTTGAAACAATACCAGCAGGCAACCATAACCAACGACTACTGGAACTACATTATCTGGCACGAGCTGGAAGACGATACCGATTTCGACACCGGCTATTGCGACATGGTCCGTCAGGTAACACCCCAGGATGTCCAGCACATCGCACGCAAGCTCCTTGCCGCCAAACGCTGCATCGAGGTCACCATGCTGTCGGAATAAAGGCTCCAGCCTACCTTTATTTCTCAAAAACAGTCCCTCCCTGTGGGGGGAAGATAAAGAAACACCTGTTGGCCCATTAACCAGCAGGTGTTTTCCATTATAGATTATAGTACCACGTTTTAGCCAGATAGAAGTTTTGCAACCTCAACTTACTCTAACTTACTTACTATTTTTGGAAATATACCCCAATTCAAATATATCGGCTCGCCAAAAAATACAGCAAGCTTTTTTCGTACAATTTCACAGATTTTATTTCATAATAGCAGAATCTCCCAGAATTTTATTATTTTTGCAGAGGTAAGGGTATGATATGCTCCCCAGGAGCACCAAATCCTCAGCGGAGGGAGCCCTTCAATCTTAATGGAAAATATAGCATCAGCTATTTATTCAGTGTATCGTGAAATCTCGCAAATTTTATGATTGTGACACTTTGAGTAAGTCAGCCGATGCCCGTGCTATATAGCGCGGGCATGACTTATATCTAGTGTTACAGGTATGCGAGAACCTCACGATACGAGAGAAGAGTTATGAACGCGCTTCTTTTGTGTCCTGAGGTCTCTTGGTATAACCTGTAAACAAGCCTGAAGATATAGTTTTGGTGCCACCTTAAACTATATCGCAATGAGGAAAATTGAAAATACGCTTATAGACAATAGAGAGGGATTTCTTATTGTAAATTATCTTCGGGATATTATAGCCTCTGGTGAATGTAATCATACCAGGATAGCTACGTGAAATTGGTACATTCCTGTTCCATATCGAATCAGGAAGGTTCCTTATGTTATTTTAATTTATTTAACTTGGGTCACTTTTATTTAAAACATGCATAAAGAAAAAACAGTAGCCATATATGTACAAGTATCTTCTACATAAAATTGTAATTTTTAATCTTCTAATTCTTTTTGCACAAATTGCAATTGCGCAAGAAAAGTTAGACTTTCACATTGTAGATTTTGAGATTGATCCCTTTTCGACAACAGCACAGGACAGACGTTTTGAAAAAATAGACGGTGATGGTAACAGATACGCCATTGTTAAGGTCAAGGCTACGGATGGAGAAGGAGGTCTTGATGGATTCACCTTTAATTTTGGTTCTCTTAATAGTATTGTTGAAAGCCATGATGACGAATTGTGGGTATATGTACAGCGTAATGCAAAAACCGTGACAATAAAAAGGCCTGGTTACAAGACTATAGAGAAATACAATCTTAACACAACCATTCAACCAGGCAAGGTATATGTGATGCGTATTACCATGAGTCGTGTCAGCACGGAAATCAGGCATGATATTACAAAGCAGGTTCTGCAGTTCGTAGTTACTCCGTCCCAAGAGAATGCTATCGTAAAAATCAAGAAAGCAAATTCAACCGCTGATTTCGAGATATGGGGAGCTGTTGACGAAACCGGCTCAATAGACAAACTTATGGACTTTGGTACCTACGACTATATGGTAAGTGCAGTTAACTATGAGTCTTCAACAGGTAGGGTCACATTGTCTGATAAAATGAAAACCTATGTCGAGAAAGTTGTTTTAAGGCCTAATTTCGGTTTTCTCGTTGTAGAAGATGCGTATGGCATATCTGGAGCCCAGCTGTTCGTCGATGATGTCAAAGTGGGAACGATTCCATATCGTGACCCAAACAAAAGGTGGAGTTGCGGTATCCACAAGGTTACAGTGACTAACGGAGACTTGTATAAGACATATAATTCAACATTCACAATAGAGAAGGGCGATACAACCCGTCTGTCTCCAAAGTTAGAATCTGATTTTGCCCAGACCACCATTAATGTGGATGCCGATGCTGAGATATTTATAGACGGAAAAAGTAAAGGACGTAGAACATGGACTGGCCCATTAAAAGCAGGAAAATACGTTGTAGAATGCAAGCAGCAGAATCATAAACCAACAGGCATATCGATAAATGTAAAGGCAGACAAGGTAGAAACCTTTACTGTTCCTGCCCCTGTAGCCATTACTGGCTCTATTTATGTTAGGTCAAAACCCACGGGTGCGTCTATAGACATAGATGGAGACAATTATGGTTCTACACCCAAACTGATTCAGAATGTAATCATTGGCGAGCATACAGTTAGGCTTGTATTGCCTAATCACAAGACAGAGCAATATAAAATTTATGTCAAAGAAGGAGAAACGCAAAATATAGACGGAGAGTTAAGTGACATTGCCCACATGACCATTGACAGCAAACCCTCTGCTGGGAAATTGTTTATAAACGGAGAGAATGTAGGTTCTACCCCATATTCCAAAGAAATGGCATCAGGAGACTACGATATCGAAATCCGGCATAAGAAATATAAGACATTCCACCAAACAGTACATCTGGACAGTTCAAACCCTTCTGTCATGATTGCCATGAAGAGGCAGTTCCAGCGACGCTATTCGTTCTATATCCAGCCATTTATGCAGGTGGGTAGTAACATGTCGGCAGGAGCTGCAATAGGTGGATACATAGCAAATGTCAATATTGAAGGCTTTTATGCTATGGGTATGAAGGAGAGTGAAATGATATACTGGAACTCGATCTCGGAAAATGACAGACCTTGCGGTTATACCTACAAGGCAAACACAATGGGATTAAGATTAGGATATGGAATAACGCTAAATACACGAATGCGCCTGACACCACAGCTTGGATTGGGAGTTGTTAAAATAAATTCGTCAGAAACATACGGCGAGACCCCGTCTTTCGATGCATCCAAGGCGTATGCAGTAAACGCCTCTATAGGTGTAAAGTACGAGTATGCGATTCTTAGTTGTTTAGGCGTTTATGCAATTCCCGAATATTCATTTGCTGTTAAGAAATCGAATTATTATAAGGATATGGAAACTGTTTCCTCGACAGTCAAAGGCTTTGCTTCCGGTTTTAATTTCAGGTTAGGCCTTAGTGTTTTCTTCTAAAAATTGAGTGATGAAAAAGATATTATTCTACATATCAATACTTTGTGTTCTGGGAAGCTGCACTGAAAGTGTATATGATGGCACAAGAGCACCTTCGTTAAACAGGAGATACTTATATGTCCCTACCAGTTCCTTGTCATTCGAAGCACAGCCGTCTTCAAAAAAGGTTTGCATAGAATCGGACCAGACAGATTGGAATATTTCGATTCCTGCTACTTGGGTTGCAGTCAACCCAAGTTCTGGCAATTCCTCGGCATCTGTTGACTTTACAACAGAATTAAACAATTCTGCAGACATTTCCAGAGTATGTGTAGCAACCGTATCTTCAAATGTATCGGACTATAGCCGTTCTTTCCCTATTACCATTACTCAGGGTAAGAACAGTCCGTACATCACTCTTGCAGAAAACAGCATCAGTTGTTCCGCGATACAGCAGAGTCTCTCATTTGCAGTCAATGCCAATACCGAATATACAATTGCCAATACGGCAGAAAGCTGGCTCCACGTACTGTCTTATGATGCCACAACTGTAGCGTTCTGCGTTGACGAGAACAATACGGAGGATGAGAGAAACGCCGTTCTGACACTCAAAGCCAAATCATACAGCGGAGTCAGTGCCTCAATCAGTATAAGGCAAAAGAAGGCAAATATTATTTCGACATTAGACAAACTGAACTTTGGACATTTGGCAGCATCGCAAACTTTGGACGTGGAGTCCGAAGCATCGTGGACAGCATCGGCGACCAGCTGGATCTCAGTTACACCTCTTTCTGGCAATGCAGGAAAGACACAGGTCACGATATCCGTTCCCAACAATGCCTCAGTTAAAAGCAGGGAAGGTTCCGTGTATTTTACTATTGCCGGCAACAACAATATTGAAGTGCCTATAGAGCAGGAAGGCGTTATATTTAATGTTTCGTCCGATAATATTTCTTTTGATTCTTTTGGTACCAACCAATCTTTTGAAATTGAATCTAACGACAGTTGGAGTGTCAAAGCAAAGCCCGATTGGGTAAATATAGATATTACATCTGGAGAGGGTAATGCAACACTACGGATATCTGCTTTGGAAAACAATTCAACATCAGAAAGGAATGGCAGTATTGTTATTGCTACCAATAATGGCGTAGTTTCTAAGGAAATAATCATAAGCCAGACGGCAAAGCACGTTGATTATAGCGATGCAGCTCTTACTTATGGATATGCACAAGGCAGCCAATCTATCAGTTTTGTGACAGACGGCCACTGGTCGTTGACAAAGGATGCAGATTGGTTCTCTACAGACAGGACATCGGGTAGCGGCAGTGCCACATTAACTATTACAGTAGAAGAAAACAATACGTTAGATATAAGGGACGGACAGATTACGCTGCTCATTGCAGATCAATCCTATACTATTGCCATCCATCAGGAATGTAAGTATCTGACATTATCTTCTTCTGCATTCACTTTTGAGGCTCCGGCATCGAGCGTGAACCTATCCATTAGTTCCAATACTGACTGGATTTGTAAAATTAGGGAAGGAAGTGAATGGATTGCAATTACATCTGCCAGTGGAACGAACAATGCAAATATGACAATCAGTGTAGCAGAAAATAAAACCGTAAACAATCGTTCAGGTAAAATAGAGATAGAGATACCGAACGTAAATACCTATGTTGTTGAGGTTTTGCAAAACAGAAAGTACATAAAGACAGATATGACTTCTGTCAATTTCTTGAGGTCTGGTGGCCAAATATCCTTTAATGTTACAACAAATGGTACATACGAGGTTTCAAAAATTGGAACTTGGTTCGGATATATTAAGACAGGAGATAATATCTCCGTCATTGCTCCACAAAATGCAACTGGTACAACAAGAACAGGTGCAATACGATTGACGCTAACTAATGTGGAAGGTAGTTATTCAGTTCTTGTCCCTGTAATTCAAGAGGCGGATTCAAAATCAAACACATCATTAAGTAAGAAAACAATCAAGCTATAATAAAAGAATTTTTGTCACGATGAAATCATTTAGCCCCAGATATATACTTGATTTGTGTCGCCGTATTTTATTCCTGGCATTCTTTGCGCAAGTGTTCACACTTAATGCCCTGGGCGATACGGAAGTTATTGTGGATGGTATTAAATACAATCTCGTCAGCGAGGCAAGGACTGCAACAGTCATTGCAAACAATTACTCGGGTGATGTTGTTATTCCTTCGTCATTTGAAACTGATGGTGTAGAATATATTGTGACTCGTATTGGCGAATATGCCTTCCAGAGTTGCAATGAACTTACATCGATTACTATTCCAGAGACCATCATCAGTATTGGCGATGGGGTTTTTTCTGGTTGTACAAGTCTCGAAGCGGTCAATATTACAGATCTTGCAGCATGGTGCGGTATTTCTTTTGTAACAGGATTAGATTATAATGGTTCTAATCCACTGCAATATGCTCATCATCTTTTTATAGACGGGGAAGAAATAAAAGATTTAGTAATTCCTAGTAATGTTACAAGAATTGGCGGACGCGCTTTTGACGGTTGCTCCAGCCTGAAATCGGTCACCATCCCCAACAGTGTGACTAGCATCGGCAGGGACGCTTTTTATGGTTGCACAAGTCTGGAAGCAGTCAATATTTTTGACCTTGATACATGGTGTAATATTTCATTTTTCAATCGCCTTTCCAATCCTCTATATCATGCTAATCATCTATATTTGAATGGTCAGGAGATAAAAGATTTGATAATCCCAAATGGTGTAACCAACATTAGCAAGCGTGCTTTCTATTATTGCAGTAGTCTTACATCAGTAACTATTCCCGAGAGTGTTATTAGCATTGGTGAAGAAGCTTTTTATGGATGTAAATTTATTGACTCTGTTAATATTATTGACCTTGCTGCATGGTGTAGTATTTCATTTGGTGAAAATTCTACTCCTTTACACTATGCTAATCATCTTTGTTTGAATGGTCAGGAGATAAAAGATTTGGTAATACCAAACAATATTACCAGCATTGGTGACGACTCCTTTAGAGATTGTCCAGGATTGATGTCTATCACTATCCCCCATAGTGTGACCAGTATTGGAAACCGTGCCTTCGCTGGGTGCTCTAACCTGACTTCGGTTACTATTCCTAATAGTGTGACCAGTATTGGTAGATACGCCTTCTCTGACTGCACTGGCCTTACATCAGTTACGCTTCCCAACGGTATAACTACTATTGAAGATGGCCTTTTCTCCTGGTGTTCCAGTTTGACATCCATAACTATTCCCAATGGTGTGAATAGAATAGGTTACCAATCTTTTTTTGAATGCACTAGTCTAACATCTGTAATGATTCCCAAGAGTGTGACAACAATTGGTTCAGAAGCATTTCTTCGATGCAATAGTATCAAGTCAGTATATTGTTTAGCTAACCAAGTTCCGAATACGTGGAGTTCTTTTGATAATAATTTGGAAACAGCTACGCTTTATGTTCCGAGATCATCTATAGATGAATACAAATCATTAACGCCCTGGAGTGAGTTTGGTAACATCTTGACAATTGCTTTTGACTTTGAAAAAGACGGGATATATTATAAAATTAATTCAGATGAAACGAGTGTTACCGTAACGAATATGGGACATTCAAATTCTTATTCGGGACTGGTAGAGATTCCTTCTGAGGTGATGTGCGATGAAAAAAACTACAATGTGACTGCTATTGGGGAATATGCCTTCAGTCGATGCACAGACTTGACATCCATAACAATCTCCAACAGTGTGACCACTATTGCTGATTATGCCTTCTATGAAAGCCAAAACATTAAGTCCGTTACAATTGGCCGCGGCGTAATCAGTATTGGGTATGATGCTTTTTATAATTGTAAATCTCTTACCAGTGTCAATATTGTTGATCTTGCAGCATGGTGTAATATCTCATTTGCAAATTCTTCTCCTCTTGAATATGCTCATCATCTATATTTGGATGGTCAGGAGATAAAGGATTTAGTAATACCAAATAGTGTTACTAGCTTGGGCAATCATGTTTTCGGTAGTTGTACTGGCCTGACATCTGTCATAATTCCAAACAGTGTGACCAGTATTGGAAGTGGAGCTTTCTCATTCTGTTCTGGTATAACATCCATAACTATCCCAGAGAGTATCGTTAATATAGGTAATTCGGCATTTGTTGGATGTACAGGTCTCACATCCATCACAATACCTAATAATTTGACAACTATTGAGAATTGGGCATTTTCTGGTTGTACAGGTCTTACCTCCGTCACTATCCCCAATAGTGTGACAAGCATTGGATATGGTTCCTTCTTTGGATGCACGGGTATTAAGTCTGTCTTTATTAGTAATAATGTTACAAACATTCGCGAGAGGGCTTTCGAAGGTTGCGATGGTCTCACTAAAGCAGAATTTACCAGTATAGAGAGTTTATGTAAAATATCATTCAGCAATGCATACGCTAATCCCTTAAGTTATGCAAAACATCTTTATGTAAATGGACAAGAGGTCACTGAACTTGTTATTCCCCAAAGCATAACCAGTATTGGGTTGGGCACATTCTATAATTGTGTTGGTCTCACAGCCGTCACGATTCCTACTAGCGTAACAAGTATTGGAAAAGAGGCCTTCGCAAATTGTTCCGGTCTTACCTCCATTACTATCCCTAAGAGTGCGGCAAATATTGGTGATAGTGCCTTCCATGGGTGTACAGGATTGAATACAATTTATTCCGATGCAACTACACCTCCGTCTTTATCGTCTAACTCATTTGATGTAGAGGGTAGCACACCAACATTATACGTGCTCCAAGGTTGCAAGGAAGTGTATGCTAATGCTCAATATTGGAATAGATTTAATATTATAGAACATGCCTATGTAGAGTCTATTGAAATAGATGTCCCCCAATATGATATCATTGTAGGAGAGTCCAAATCAATAAATGTCACTATTTTGCCAATTACGGCTACACACCAAGCATTATATTGGAAAATTGACAACCCAGATATTGCTACTATTGATAATGGCGTCGTAACAGGGATAAAGACAGGAACAACAGTAATAACGGCTACCACTAGAGATGGAACGAATCTATCTGCATCATGTACTGTAAATGTTACAAATCCCGTCATTGCATTAACTTTGGACAGGATTAGTGCTGAACTAATGGTTGGACAACAAATGACATTACAGGCTACATGTACCCCATCCAATGCAGATAATATAAATGTGAGTTGGTCTTCCAATAATGAAGATATTGCTTCTGTTAACAATGGGGTTGTTATAGCAAAAGGACTGGGCGATGCAATAATTACTGCACGTTCGGTAAATGGTATCGAAGCCACCTGCAAGATAACGGTTGTTCCGACTCCGGTTACTTCGTTATCGTTAAATACAACATCTGTAGATTTAGTCAAGGATGCAACCTATCAGCTAACATGTGGTATTACTCCTGAAGATGCAACAAACAAGGGGTTGGTGTGGACCTCGCTAAACAGTGGAGTTGCATCAGTCAATGAGTCAGGACTTGTTACTGCAATGTCAACAGGAACTACGACAATTATAGTTTCTTCTGCATCCAATTCTGAAATAACTGCCAGTTGTATTATTAATGTAACAACACCGGTAACTTCTATAAAATTAGACCACGAGGCTTTAGAACTCCTTGTTGACGACGAGGTGCAACTGATAGCAACCTGTATGCCATCTGATGCAGATAATGCAAGGGTTGTTTGGTCGACAACTAATGGAGAAATATCTATAGTTTCGCAAGATGGATATATAACTGCAAAAAATGAGGGCGATGCCTTGATAACTGTAACCACAACAGACGGAACAAATCTTTCTGCCTCATGCCAGATTCATGTAAAAAGACACAAACAGATGATTAGCTGGAGTCAAGAAACCATGACTTGCCAAGAGGGAGGGGAAATGATAGTGTTGGAGGCTAATTCCAATAGTGGATTACCCATAAGTTTCAATTCAAGTGAGCCTAAAATTGTCTCAATCTTTGACTTGGGGGATATAGTATATGCTAATCCAATTAAGGAGGGAAAGACGGTGATATCTGCATATCAGCAGGGTAACTACAAATACGAGCCTGCCGAGGCGAAGAGAGAGATAGAGGTTATAGGCAAGCCGATGGGTGGTTCCAGGACATTGGTTGCATATTATTCGCAATCCGCTCTTATGGATGGTATCGTGGCAGAACTGACCAACCAGATAGCCAGTTCCTATACACAAGTATATACCCAGAAGATAGAGCCGTCCAATGCGAGGATAGACATGGCAAACCATGATACTGCCATACGTGATTCGGTAATGAATGTAATTTTCCTGTATCCCGATGATGCTGTGAGCTATCCTGAAATAAAACCGTTGAATGTAGCTGTCGGCGATTACGACGATATTATATTGGTCTATCCTATCTGGAACATGTCTATGGCGGCACCTATGCAGACATTCTGTTTCCAAAACAGGGATATTCTGGAATCGAAGTCTGTGGCATATATCGAGTATGACCTGTTTGACGAGGCAGGCACCTCGTCCAACGCCCAGGTGCTTAGGCTGTGTCCGTCCAATATCGCAGACAAGAAAGACTTGATAAAGGAATGGCTGGACAAGTCCGTCGCAACAGGAATCCTGCAGTTCAGACATGACAAGAAAGAATCTCGCGATGGTATTTACGATTTGCAGGGAAGGAAATTGCACGAGGTTCCGTCACACGGTATTTTCATGATAGAAGGAAAAAAAATAGCAAAATAGCATGTACTATCACTATACTACATTTGAAACGTTTCTGAGGATTCTTCAAGGAATAAAACTGGTAGGAAAGGAACCTATGCTTCATCTACATGCGACTCGCATAGATAAAGTAAACGATCCTACAGAGATGTCAATAAAGAAGGAGACCTTATTGAGACTTATACAACATTATGAGCAAAAGAAGGATGTGTCACAAGTTCTTCGTATTGCAGATAAAATAAAAGATATGTCTCAAAGTGAAATAAACCACATAATTAAATTGGAAAAAGGGGAGCATCCGCCATATGTTGCATGTTTTTCCAAGAAAAGGGACTATCTTCCAATGTGGTCGTTATATGGAGATAAGCATCATGGTGTATGCATGTGTTTTTCTGATGACATAACAAAAATTAAGAATGGAGCTATTCTCATATATGGAGACGTAGCGTACAGCCTAAGAAAGGAATCTGATAGTGTAAATAGGGGGCTTCATTTACATTATAAGTATCCAAGTACAAACCAGGAAAATATAGAAAGTATTGTTGGTGAGATATTATATAATATTTCTCCTTTTATCAAAAATAATAATTATCGTTATGAACACGAATTTAGAATATGCGTGTATAATTACCAAGAAGAGGAAGAATTTTCAGTTAGATATGTCAGCACAGATGATTTTATATCTTTGCCAGTACCGGTATCGTCACTCAAACAAGTAATTTTAGGTAGTAAAGTTCCGCTTAAGATAACGGAACAATTATTACAAAAATTTTTCGACAAAGAACATTACGAAATTGACATAATACCTTCGAGAATACCTTATCAATGAATAAAGCTATTAGCATAATCTTATTGTTGTTTGCTGCAAGTAACGTATTTGCCCAGAACTGGGATTACATCGTTAATTCAGGAGAATACTATTATGGCGAGGCTGTGTCCGAGACAGAAGAACAGGCAGACAAGGAAGCTTTGTCAAGGCTGTGTTCGATGATTGCCGTTCATGTATCGAGTGATTTCGGATCTGCCTATAGCCAGACGGTCAAAGACCACAAGATGGAGCATAGCGAGTTCGTACACCGGTGTATATTGACATACACGTCCTCTACGTTGACAAACTGTGAGCGTATGACATTGGATTCAGGCTCCAAAAAGATTGTGCGTCGCTGGATGAAACGGTCGGAATTGTCGCGTATATACGAGTCCAGGATTGCAAAGGCAAAGGACATGGTTGCCATGGCAGGTGAGGCTATTGAGAGGAACAAGGTGGGTATTGCCCTCCAGTATTATTACTGGGCATATTCTTTGCTATGTTCTATACAATATCCCAACGAGGTTACTGACGACGAGGGGCATATCCTTGTTAATTGGATTCCGTCACAGATGCGCTACATATTGGGTGACATAAAGGTTTCCCTGGATCAAAAAGATGGTGAAAACGTGGACTTGTTGTTTACGTACAAGGGCTCGCCTGTGTCGGAATTGGAATTCAACTACAACGATGGCAGGGAAATATGTGTAGGCAAGGCAAAGGATGGACGTGGAACTATGCTGATGATTCCTGATTTTGACGGAGACATGTATCATCTGAACATAGAGTATGAATACAAGAGCCTGTCTCGTGGGGACTCAGAGATGGAGAGCGTGCTGAACGTGGTCGGGCGACTGACATTGCCGGAGGCATTTGAGAAACTGAACTTCCGTATCAACAGGCAAATTGCGTCTGGCAACCATTCTGCAAGAAAGGCTGTTTCCAAGCAGATTGTTCCGTCTGCTACCCAGTTGGCAGAACAAAGCGAGACATACCAAGTCGCTATGAACAGGGTTCTGGGTGCAATACGGGCTCACAGGCATACCGATGCCTATCCTTGTTTTACGCTTGAAGGGCGCGAAATGTTTGACAAGCTGATAGGCTATGGCAAGGGAAGGGTCGTAGGTGAACCACAGATGCATTATTATAAGAGCCACGACGGAGATGTGGTTGCAAGAGGGTTGCAAATGAGTTTTTCGTTCCGGAACGGTACGAAGACCACATTTGTAGAGGATGTGGTATTTACTTTCAATGACAAAGGTAAGATAAAAAATATCGCCTTTGGCCTTGGCAAGAATGCAGAAAATGACATTCTTGTCAATAAGGTCAGGTGGAAGGAAGAGATCAGGGAAGACTTGGTAGAGTTCCTGGAGAACTACAAGACGGCTTATTGTCTGAAGCGTCTGGACTATATTCGTGATATTTTTGCTGACGATGCCATTATAATCGTCGGCAATGTCACGCGTGTCTATACCAGGCAGCCCGGTGACGGCAATATGTCACTAAAGGGCAGGAACATCATTTCTACCAACAGGTATACTAAGGACAAGTATCTGGAGAATCTTGCCCGTTGCTTCAGGAATAACGAGTTTGTGAATATTCGGTTCAGGCATAGTGACATTCAGAAACTGGAGAAGTCATCCAATCAGGATATCATTTGTGTGCAGTTGGCTCAGGATTATAATTCTTCGTCGTATGCAGATCAGGGCTACCTGTTCCTGATGATTGATATGTCGGATGGTGATTCTCCGTTTATTAAAGTCCGCACATGGCAGCCTGAGCCAGATCCCAAGTTCGGGTATTACAATGCCGGGGATTTCTATGACGAATAAGATGTATCGCATTGCAAGATTTATATGTCCGCTGATATTATGCTTGTGCATATCTGCTACGGCGATAGCAGAGAACAGGCATGCTCTTATTTTTGGACTGGGCAGGCAGGAAGATGATAATTGGTCAAAGATAAACGGTGACATAGACGCGGTTTATGTATGCAGGATGCTGGAGAGATGCGGATTCAGGGATATACGTATACTGACCAACGAACGTGCCACGAAACAGGGCATGGCACAGGCGTTCCTTGATCTGGCAAAAGTTTGTAAGAAGGGTGATATGGTATATATACACTATTCTGGTCATGGTCAATATATGACTGACTTGGATGGTGATGAGGCGGAACGGTGGACAGGAAGGCATGCCCGGTGGGACGAATCATGGATTCCTTATGATGCTTATATGTATTACTCTAAGGAGGACAGGGGCGAGAAGCATTTCTGTGATGACGAGATAGCAAGGTATCTGTCCATGATCCGGAAAAGGATAGGCTCGACGGGGAGGTTGTATGTGGTCGTGGATGCGTGCCACAGTGGCGATGCTACGCGAGGAGGTGATTCCGAGTGTGTACGTGGAGTGGACAAGGAATTTATAATTCCTGGCAACCCGGATTCGCCTTCGTCCATACATATTGAGGAAAAATGGCTGACAATAAGCGCATGCAAGCCATATCAGTTGTGTTTTGAACAGAAATCTCCAAAAGTAGGAAAACTGACATACGCATTGTATGAGTTGGGTAATCGTGTCTTCGATATGAGCAACGGTGAACTTGAGTCTGCACTGAACCGCTATATGGAGGAGCATCCCGGGAGATTGCCTCAGAATCCTGTGGTTTCAGGGAAAAAATGAACTGGACATGGGTCACATTGTGTTGAAATATGCATATATATGAAAAACATAGGAAAATGTCATACACGGATGTCGAGATAGTCGTAGGACTGCAGTCCAGAGACAGGGACACGGAGGAATGGTTCTACGGTAGCTCCAGGCAGTATTTTATGAACAGCTTCAACAAGGTGTTCTTTGACGAGGACCAGAAAGTCGAGATTTTCCAGGATGCCTTCCTACGTCTGTGGACGCAGATAGAGGATGGAATGATTTCCATCAAGGACGATGTCGTATGTCGTAAGCAGAAGGATGGTGGGTACGAGCCGATGACCTGTTCTCTGAAAACGTTTCTGTTTTCTATAGCAAGGAACGAATACAGGGAGATTGTACGTAGTACCAGGGAGATATATATCGACGGGTATTTTGACAACATTAACGACGATGTGACGTATAGCCAGGGCGAGGATGACGAGGCAGAAGTAAAGGTGCGTGTAGTTGACGAGTGTATTCAGATGATGTCGCCGAGATGTCTGGAAATACTGACTCTGTTTTATATAGAGGGAAAGACATTGGACGAGATTATGGAAATCAGGAAAGAGAAGAATACGAGCAAGATAGGGCTGAAGAGTGCCAAATATAAATGTATGAACACTCTGCGTGAAAAAATTACACGGAAGTTGAATCTGCTTAACCTTGAGATATAAGATGATTACGGAAGAATATAATGACGACATGCATAGGATTATTGTTGAGAGGTTAGGGGAACGCAACAGGAAGATGGAAATCATCAGGGGTTATGAGCGTTCTAAAAACAGGAGACGTGTGTTTTCTTTCATTGGTCTGCTGATGGCAGCTTGCCTGGTTGGCGTGGTATTTATGATTGACATAAATCCGCTTACGGAGCCTGCGGATGAGGTTGTCAGGTCAAGCTTGGGAAGCGCACAGGAACTCATAGAGCAGGGAAGGTATGACGAGGCTTTGTCTGTGGTCGAAAGGGAGTTGTATGTCTCTGACAGCACCCTGCGTGAATTGAGTAAGGAGGAGATTACTGCTGACGAAGAGCGTGGGTACGAGGTAAAGGCCCTGAAAGTCAAGATTAAGGAATTGCACAAAGAGCGTGCGGCGTTGAAAAAGATATTGGAGTAGCTGGGTCACTTTGATACAATCCTTACATAAAGAGTAAAAGGAAACCATTTAAACTAAATAATTAACAAGATGAAAAAGGTAATTGTAATGATGGTAATGGCCATCAGTGCGTCAGTAGTTTTTGCACAGAGTGCCGCCGAACTTGCCAAGCAGCAGAGGGCGCTGAACGAAATTAACATGAAGATGCTGAATACGAAGCCTTCCAAGGATGCTCGCAAGCAGGAAAAGAAGCTGGTGAAACAAGGCTGGCTGGTGCCGGCAGGTGGTAAGACCATTGCCAAGCAGATAACGGAGGTGCAACTTCTGGGAGAGGAACTTATGGCCGATGAAAACGGCAATCCTGTAAAGCGGTATATCTTGCGTTCGGCACAGGCCGTATCCGGGACGTTCAATACAGGTGTGGCAACGGCTCGTGCAAATGCACAGGTAGAACTGGCGGCAATGTTGCAGACAAAGGTCGCAGCAGCAATGGAGTCTAAGTTGGACAATCAGCAGGCTACGTCTATCACGGCACATACTGTAGAGAAGTTCCATGAGAGAGCAAAGTCTATTATTGATGCTTGTCTGACGAATACAAATACCGTTTTGTCTATTTACAGAGTTACTGCACAGAAGAATTATGAGGTGCAGGTACAGGTGGTATTTGACAAGAAGGAACTGTCGTCCCGTTTGAAGAGAAGATTGCAGCAAGAGTTGGAGCAGGAGGGTGACGAAGACCTGAACGACATCGTGGACAGTGTCTTGAAGGGAGAGTTATAAAACAATAGTGTGGGATGAACCGATTTGTGATAACTATGTGCATGGCAACGGGTGTTCTCGTGTGCCATGCACAAGACAGCGGTAAGAATCAAAAGGATTTTGATGCTTTCCGTGCAGAAATGCATAAGGATTTTGACGGTTTCCGTGCAGAAATCATGCGTGATTACATAGAATTCATAAAGAATCCATGGAAAGAATTTGAGTCGGTTCCTCCTGTTCCAAAACCTAGGTTTGAGCCTGTGCCTCCTGTGGTAATGCATGATGACGAAAGGGATACTACACGGATAGACAGCAAGCCTGTTGTAATTGATGAGGTTGTCAATACAAATCCAGTTACCCCTCAACCACAGCCTATAGAAGATATTCCTGAGAATGACAATCCCGATGAAAGTTATTTGGAATTGTCTTTTTATGGGACTATGTTTAAAATCAGGTATTTAGCGAATAATAATTATCAGATAGGGAAAATATCCGAGAAGAACGTTGCTAATGCTTTAACGATATTAGCGACTGATAAATATAACAACAGTATCATAGACTGTCTTAATGTCAGGAAGGAATATCGCCTTTGTGATTGGGCATATCTTCAACTGGTACAGAAGTTCTCAGAGAAAGCATGTGGTACATCTAACGAGTCTACATTGCTGGCAGCCTATTTGCTGATACAGTCAGGATATAAGATAAGAATTGCATACTCTGGTGATAAACTTTATTTGTTATATGCCAGCAAGCATTGTATTTTTGATAGAAGACCTTATTTGTTGGACGGTGAGTTCTATTATGGATTAGACGAACTGCCAGCAAGATTAAATATTTCTAAGGCGAGTTTTCCAAAGGAGCAGTGTATATCATTGCAAATATCGGAGCAACCTGTATTTTCGGTGGAGTTGAATGCTAAGAGGGTGGTGGTTTCAAGGTCGTTTCCGGCATTTAAAGTAGAGGTGCAGACTAACAGAAATCTGTTGTCCTTTTATGAGTCTTACCCTTGCTCGTACTATAACGACAACTATATGACACAATGGTCGCAGTATGCAAATACTCCGATGGATCCGCAAATAGTGAAAAATGTTTATCCTGGTTTCAAGAAACTGTTGGCGGGTCTTTCAGAAAAGGAACAGGTGAATACATTGCTCAATTGGGTCCAGACCGGGTTTGATTACGAGTATGACGATAAAGTGTGGGGACGTGACAGGGTATTCTTCTCGGAGGAAAGCCTGTTCTATCCATACTGTGATTGTGAGGACAGGAGTATCTTGTTTACACGTATAGTCAGAGATCTAGTGGGACTGGAGTGTGTCCTGCTCTATTATCCCGGTCATCTTGCAACCGCTGTTAATTTTACTACTAAGGTCAGTGGGGATTATATTGAATTGGGAGGCAAGAGATTTGTGGTCTGTGACCCTACGTTTATTGGTGCTCCTGTCGGTATGACAATGCCTAATATGAATAATGCAAAATCAGGGGTTATCATACTTAATTAACGAGACCCATCTATCGCTGATTATTAGTAGAGCCACGACCAAAAATGATCTGGCATACCTTTCGCATACCCTTCGCATAGTGTAGGCATACCCTTCGCATACCCAGGCAGCCTATTTGGGTATGCCAAGGGGCTGGGTA
>OCVV012841653.1_pt1 | contig 25535 bp, 22 predicted proteins | sample 1539721 | NCBI WGS metagenome assembly OCVV01 (sample SAMN02144230, study PRJEB22623) | gut metagenome | biome: sheep rumen | host: Ovis aries | place: New Zealand
GCAGTAATTTTGCACCGTGAAAAATTTAACGCACATGGAAACGAAGAAAAAACTTAAATCATCAACTGCTTATCTTTTCAACTGCTATATCTGGTTGTTGAACACCATCGCACGCGGTCCTATATCACGCGCGGCGATAGACGAGAAGTGGGCGCACGCAAACGCCAACGAGTATAAACAAAATTACCTCCCAGAGAGTAATTTTCACCGGTGGAAAAGCACAATCGAGATGCTTTTTCGCGTCAATATCAAATGTAACGCTTACAATGAGTATTACATTGAGGAGGCATCCGATATACGCGATGCTGATTTGCGCAGCCGCCTGTTAAACCTTATGTCTATGGATAGTCTGCTTAAGGACAGCAAAGAGCTGTCCGACCAGATTCTGTTTGAGCCTGTCCCATCAGGCGAAAAGTTCCTTGCCCCAATCATTGAAGCCATGCGCGATAAGTGCGTGCTGCAAATGACCTATCAAGGCTTTGGCAAACCGTGCCCACATACCTTCCCGATTGAGCCATATTGTCTCAAGATGTTCAAGCAACGGTGGTATGTGTTAGTCTATGCTCCGGATATAGACAAAATGCGCGTATATGGTCTTGATCGTATCCATGCTATTGAGCCGACCACGGAGAAATACCAACTTCCCGACGACTTCGATGCTGAACGCTTTTTTCGCGACGCATATGGAGTAACGGTGCTTGACGACCAGCACCGACCGGAGAAAATTGTCATCTCAATAGATGAATACCAAGCTAACTATTTACGCACACTCCCATTACATCCTTCGCAAAAAGAGATAGAGCCTATCAATGGATATCCTGCTTTCAGTTTCTATCTCTATCCGGCTGACGAATTTCTGCGTGAGTTGTATGCTTATGGCTCTGACTTAGAAGTCCACGAACCGGAGTGGTTGAGAGCGCAATTTGCAGAAGATACAAAGAAGAATATGAATAATTACAATAAATAATTGGTTGTAAATCTTAAATTATAAATAGATGGCTACATTTTTTGAAAAGGAAGAGGCATTGTACAATGATTGGTACAATAGTTATTCGCCGGAAGAGCAACAACTATTTTGTATGGACGGACTTCTTTCAGGTAGAAATAGTGACCCTGATATGGAGGTTGTCAAGTGGGAAAATGCGAAAAGGAAAGTACTTTTTTTAATGAAAGATACTAACGGGAATCCGGGCGAAGATATTCGGGAATGGCCTTTAGGAAGCGAAGTTTTTCCAGACGGAAGTCCTAAACCTTTACATAAGTTTTATGTTGTACTCCTTAAATGGCTATGGGCATTGAATGAAGTTACAGCGGACAACTTGCCTGTATTTGATATGTCTAAAGAAGAATATATTGAAGCCACATGGAAATATCCTATGGCACAAGTCAATATTAAAAAGTTATCAGGTGGTCCTAAAGTACAAGGTGATGTTTTAGATGGCTACTATAACCGAGATAAAAAATATATCTATCAACAGGTCAGAGAGATACTTAATCCGAACATTATAGTATGTGGTGGAGGTAGTGGACTGTTAAAAGATATAGTGATTAATTGTCTTTATTCGGATTATGCCTTTGAGAAGATAAATGACTGGTGTTACTATTGCTCAGAGAAAAAAATACTTGTGATTGATAGTTATCATCCGGCAGCTCATGTTGACAATGATATTAAATTTGGTGGTATGATTGCAGCCGTGCAGGAAGTGTACAAACTAAAGTCTCTTGCATAGATACTTTTTTTACTTTTTTTCTGCGCTCTGTTATTTTGTAAACGACTGAAGCAGTAATTTTGCAGCGTGATTCGGAAGTCACGCTGCATTTTTATTGTTATGATTAGCTATCCGCAACAAATTGAACTGCTCAACTTGAAAGAGCGTATCGTCAACAATCCGGCTTTGCGCCAACGGCTAACGCAAATGCTTGGACAGAGTAAAGGTTGGCGCGAGTTTAGTAAGGAGCTTGGCTCCGACTATAGTATTGTCCGTCACTTGAAAGACATGGCTTTGAGTGAACTATATTACTCCACTCGTGATTTCACAGCCTTGCGTGCCGAAGTGTTTAATGAGGAAAAGGAGGATATGATACGCCATACCAAACGCAAGGCAGTTATCATACTTAATAGCCCCAATGCGGTCGTTAAACTAACCACTATCTCCCGCAAACCTCTTACTATAGCAACGGCTCGCAAGGCGACTCCGGTTTCCGTTGTTGTGAATAACAAGAAGGCATCCGAGACCATCCTGATCTCGCACGACACCAACTTGCCGATCTATATCTTCGGCAACGTGGAAGAACTGATCTGTGCCGGTCAACGCCTAACGGAATGTTACTTGGTCAATTGTCCGAACCTAACTCGCTTGAATGTCAGCAACAATCAACTCGCCAAAATGCGCCTCTGCCAATCGATGCCTAAACTGCGCGATATAGACCTGCACACTAATTGCTTACCCATCGAGGCTATCGGTAAGATGTTGCAGTCTCTTTGTAACCTATCCATTGAAAACCTCTTTGATACAGAGCCGCATATTCTCACCGATGCAAGTATCACCGGCGATCTTCGTTGGCAAGCCAAACAAATTGGATGGATAATTAAAAACGTATAATATAAATATCAAGTGTATTATGGATTTTGAATTTGGTATTGAAGAGTCGCGAAATGAAGGTGCTCTCAATGGTTATTGCAATCTCCCGAATGTGGATCTGCTTCATGAGAAAGAGAATGAGTCATCTCCGGTGGTAAACAGAGACGAGTGCATTGCAACTGCTTCTAAAATTGTCTCTACTTTGAGATTTTATGGCTTTGACGTGGTGTCTGTCAAAGCAACTGTTGGATTTGCTTTCACTTTTTATGAGGTGGTATTAAAATCGGGTACTCGTTTAGCAAAGGTTAAGAAAATCGAGTGCGAGTTAATGCTTACATTGGGTGTTATTGGAGTCAGACTCATTTGCCCGATTCCTGAAAAAAGTTCAATCGGTATTGAAGTTGCCAATGAGCATTTCCAGTGCGTTTCTGCTCATTCTGTTTTTGCGTCTAAGAAATTTATAGATACGCAATACAGCCTTCCGATAGTCCTTGGTCGTACGGTGAATAACGACGTGTTCACATTCGACTTGACTACTGCGCAGCAACTGCTAATTGCAGGTGCAACCGGAACAGGTAAGACGATTGTGATATATGATATAATGCTCTCGCTTTTATTCAAAAAAAGTCCTTCTGAACTTCAATTTGTATTGATGGATTCGACTTGTGCGGAGTTAACAAAATTCGCTCCTTTAGCGAAATGGTTCTTAGCCTCTATTGAGGGAACTAACGATGACAATGCTATCGTAACAGATTGTGAGACTGCGGTCAAAACGCTTAATTCGCTAGTCAAAGAACAAGAAAATCGCTACGCTCTGCTTATGGACGCAGGAGCCAGAGGCATAGAGGAGTATAATGAAAAGTTCAACGCAGGCCTATTAGACACAAACAAAGAAATTCATGAAGGCTTACATCATCACTATTTGCCATATATTGTGACAATTATTGAGGAATACGGAGATTTCATGATACAAGGTGGAAAGAAAATAGAAACTCCTATTGCGCGCGTTTCTCAGTTAGGAAGAGGTGTGGGATTACATATGATTATCACGACCCAACGTCCTTCGATTAGAGTTGTAACGGGTATTATCAAAGCCAATTTCCCCACGCGTATTGCTCTTCGAACGCAAAGTTCTATTGACTCACGTACGGTCATGGACGCTAAAGGTGCTGAAGAATTGATTGGTAGAGGCGATGCGCTCTATTCCAATGGTTCAAATATGGTTCGTCTACAATGTGCTTATGTAGAAGACAATGAGGTAGATACCGTAGTTAAACATATAGTCTCACAGAATAGCAACGCGAAACATTATGAGTTACCTATCGCCGATAATATTTGTCAAGAAAAAGGAAAAAAGAAATGAAAACGGGTATCGATACATTGAATTATATTTGGGGTTGTCTGGAAGAGGGGCATCTTTATTGCATAGGTTGCACTGCCCGTGTCAAACGCATCAAGTTTCTTGCAAATGTTACAGTTGGCTTGCTGACACAACAATCAGGTCTCGCGTTGATATCGCTTGACCACAACCGATCCGACATGACTGACGCGTTGAGAGAAAGTTATCGTGCATGTAATGCCGCCTCTGCTGGCAAACTATCTTTGTGGTTAGAGAACCAACCCATCACAACCTATTCGCTCATACAAGATACTTTGCAGCGCATTGTGTACCGAGACAAAAAAAACTTGCAAATTTTGCTTGTCGATAACTTGATTAAGATCCGCACAGACTTCCATTGCACGTCACAAGGAATGTGCGTCGCAGCCAATCTTTACCTGCTCAAAATGATTGCGAAAGAGTATAAAATTCCTGTTATCGCTTTCACGGAATTGTATCCTGATAAAGCTCTCTTGCAACCAATAGCAGACAGCGAATATATTGATAAGATGATTATTTTTCATTCATGCCAAGAAAGAGTCCCGAAACCCGTACGCCCTGATGCCAATATCTTTTCAGATGGTGTAAAACTGCCGGAAATACCCTTTGAAATTTACGTAGGAAAAGAATCTGTAAAATATGTATAATATGACCTTGCAAGAAATCAACGACCAGCTCGAATTGCTGCGTCTAAAAGAACTATTCATGTCGGATATCAAGATCCGGAGTAAAATGGCAATTCTACTGAGTGACGAATGTGCCGCAGAAATTCCGCCTTTTCAGGAATTTTGTAAGCTTACTCATTGCACTCCGGAGATAGCCGCAATGTTTACGCACATCTCGCTTTATGATGTAATTCTCACCCCCGAGGAAATCGCAGCAGAGCGCGATAAGTTGGAGCAGCAGAAGAAGGATGAAGTTCGTTGTGCCCGTTTCAGGGCGTTATTGATATTTGTCCAGCACACGGACGAGATGGTTGACATTATTAGGTTCTCTAATGGACCCGAGGAAATATGTCGGCTGCTTCTAATGCAGTATGGGTTGTCGGAGTACCAGGCACGTTACATCTTAGATATTGAGATTGGGCAGATTAGGTATTTGCAGCAAGAAGAGATTGAACGCAAATATAGATATTATTACGAAAAAGTTAAAGCCTATCAACAATGATTCATTACAATGACAAGTTCCTCCGCAATCTCGAATTGGAGATTACGATGGCTTATAGTTTTGATAAAGACTATCCGCAATGCAAACGCCTGATTGAGCTGCGTCGTGACATTTTGAACGAACAGGCTTTGGCAAATCAGGCAGAATTACTACCGGATATTATAGCCTTCAATGATGCTATATGTTTGGCTCTGCGGAGGATGTTTGACCACGCACATGAGATCTATTCCCGAATCTCAGTATTTCAACCAGGCATAGAGTTGGAAGCCAGATGTTTTTTGCCCAAGATGTATCCCGCTTCGCATCCATTTCAAAATAGTAGCAGGCAGGAATTATGGGAGGCTTTGTGTGATACTGGGTTTAATCCTCTTTACGAGTCTGGTGTGAGTTATAGTTTGTATCTTCCTAATGACTTGGATGCTTCGTTTGATACATATATAGGGATGGATTGCACTCCGCCAAATTGGAATGAAAGGTTGGATCAAAAGTTAACAGGCGATTTGCATCTTATCAACGCTTTTCATAATCTTTTTGACCATACAAACTTTGCTCTCACCGATTTTATCTTTTGTCGGGAATTTATTGAGGAAATAAATGTTAAAATTGAGGAATCCCATTCCTATTGATTTGTATGCAGAAAAGGAAAGTCAAAATAAAGGGATACGTAACTGGTATTGACCAGATAGACCAAAGTTGGAAAGGGCTAAAAGACGGGGAGTTATATTGCTTCTGCTGCACATCTCACGTGGACAAACATGATTTGTTAGCTAAGGTTATTATTGGACTAGCGAGCAGAGAAATTAGTGTAGTCATTTTTACCCTTGATTGCTCTCATCGTGATATGTATAGGCGTCTCATAAAAGTTATTCAAGATTTCGACACTTCTCTTTCCGGATGTGACTCTTCACAGCGTGTTTTTGAAGCAAATGAAAAATTTGGTTCTTACGCCATATGGATACAGGATGCTCCTTCGCTAAGTTATGAGACTTTGAGCGACAGGCTTCAGAGTCTTAGCTATTTGAATAAACACGCAGTAGAGTGTATTGTTATTGATAACATACTAGGGATGGAAACAGACTTTCAAACTCCTTCTAGGGAAATGACGCTGGAAGCTAACTTGTATTTGGTCAAGATGATTGCTAAAGAATACAAGATTCCAATCATTGTTTCCACAAACTATGACAAGATTAGTTTGGATAGAATTTTGGAGTCTGACCATATTGATAAAACAATGATCGTTAAAACGACAGACGACTCTGTTGATGACGCACTAAATACTCTCTACTCCACAATTACAGTGCCCAAGAGTAATCTTGCAAGCAATCTGTTTGAGTCTGTATTATCTGTGGTGGTAGCGTAATTTTAGTGCAATTTGTGCACTTAATATAAATAGTTAAAGCTTTAAAGACATGAAAAGAAAATTCATTTTCTGTTTGCTTCTCTGTATCGGAGTTGCGACGGCCTTCGGTCAAAAGTCCGAAGTTAAAGTAATGGGTGTGCCATTCGGTAGCACTTATGAGGAATTCACATCTGCTTTCAAGGAAAAGGGCTTTTCCGGAAATATGATGTCGTACGTAAAGAATGACTTCGTAGAGATCTATAATATCTACGGAACATTCATGACTTATCAGTGCTCGATTGAAATGCGGGCTACGATTTTGTCTCACACAGTCTATCAGATTAAAATTGATTTTCCTTATCGTTCGAACGATAACTACAAAGACCTTCCACAGGAGCAGCAGTACCGCGCTATTATTTCCTTGTTAGAAGAGAAATATGGAAAGGCAGTACTCGCTACAAATAGAAGTGGAAGGACTGTAGTTAAAGAAATAGACGATGGCAAAGTCGCTTTCTGGAAGTTGCCAGATAATATCAAGTTAGAAGTTATCTATCGAGCATCAGAAGGACATTGCGTGTTTTATTATGGAGGGGACGGCGCCCTTAATGGCATTTTGCAGAAGGAGGTAGAATTACGGAATCAGCAAAAGGCTATTGAAAATCAAAATCAACTTTCTGGTAGTGATATCTAATTTTAGAAGGATATGAAGAAGCTATTATGTGTATTTGTTGCGTTAATGTCTCTTTGCATTGCGCAAGGTCAGCAGCCTGCGTTTTTAGGAATCTCTGTGGGTACTTCGGCTGACGAGTTTATAAATCAGTTGGAACAGCAAGGCTTTGCAGTTCGTGCGTCTGAAAAGAAGATAAATGAGGAGAGAATGTATTATCTTTATAGTGGGAATTTTGAGGGTACTTATATGACTTATCTCGCTACTGTAAGATTTGATGCTTCCGTTCTTACACGTACCGTGACGAAAGTTCACGTTGAGTTCTATTTTAACGATGAGACTCCTAAAGACGCACAAGTGGCAAATATAATTAAGTTGTTTGAGCAGAAGTACGGCAAGACCGAGTACTATAACAAGAGTATGAGGACTGTGCAACCTACTATTGAGAATGCAAATATGGCACGTTGGTACATGCAGAAGAAACCTGCAATAGTTATGACCTTTATCGGTAGCAAGTGCCAATTTGACTTCGGATTTGAAGACAATACTCTTATAAGTGACGAAGCAGAGCAGCTGAAGAAGAATCAAGTTGCAGGACATAAGCAACTTATTAAGTCCTCTGTTAGTCCGGATGAGTATTAAGACTGCAAAAATTATATAGTGCACAAAGCAGTCAATTATTGTAACTTCATGCGACCGCTGACCGTAACTGGCCAGCGGTTTTTCTTTATACTTACCTACGGTCTACCTCTTTCTGTCACGTTTGTTCGCCCAGACCAAGCAGCTGCGTCCTACACTCTACCTGCCGGTGGCTGCAACTACCTCCGGTGGGTGACTACAGCCTTTTGCTGTACCGGCTGCACATACACCCTGCGAGCGTCCGGCTTGACCACCCCTAAACCAGACCCATTTTTTTCTTTTCTTTATGCTTGTCATTTGAGGGCTTGGTTTTTCGCCCTCGATACCGAAACTGTCTGCTATGCCAAGTATATGTTTCTTACGAATACATTTGTCCGCAGCAGATCCGCGTTTATCTGATACAATCCTTTCCGGTGCAAAGTTAGTTACCGCTACGTTGATTTGAAAGGTCGGGGCACGTTTCGCCGTTCCGATTGTCACTAAAAAAATCTCCACACATTATTCCGGCACAAGACCTCCCTACGGTCAGTCCTTGCGCCTATGGTAGTATTTTGTTACGAAAACCTTGCAAACACTCCCACGGAACACTTGTAAAGCACCGTAAAGGTTATATCATACGCTAACTGCTTTATACGCAAATGTTAAATTCTAAAACACATACAATCATGGCACAGCTAACTATTTCATTTGGTATCGATTTCGAAAGCCGCTCAAACAACAATCAAAGTTTTGTAAAGGTTGCTCACCGCTCCAGCATTACCGCAAATGAAGCCGATTTCGGAGATATTTACGAAGAGTACGAAGATTTTGAGTACACAAGCCAAACATGGCACTAATTTACTATAGTATTAACAATCTAAAATTTTAGCATTATGAACTACAGAGAACCATTAACGAAGAACGAAATTCGTGAGCACGCAGCGCACTATGAGAACAGCAACCCCGCAGTCTATTGCGGCACGTATGCCAAGTACAACAACGGCAGTCTCTACGGCATGTGGATTGATTTGTCCACCTTTGAGAACTACCACGATTTTATGGAGTTTTGCAACCGCTTGCACGCCAACGAAGCCGAGCCGGAACTCATGTTCCAAGATTACGAGCACTACCCGGAGCAGTGGTATTGCGAGGGCTGCATGGGCGAAAGCACGTTTGATAAAATCAAAGCTTATGCCGAGCTGAGCGAGGAAAAGCGCGAAGCATACGAAGCGTATCTTACCTATTGGGATGAGGGCACACTCGAAGATTTCGAGGAGCGCTACGAGGGCAAGTACGATAGCGCAGAAGATTTTGCCGAGTACCTGTGCGAGGAATGCGGCTATTTCAAGAACCTCCCGCAGTGGCTGCAATGCTGCATTGATTACGCCGCAGTATGGCGCAACCTTGATACGGCAGGCGATTATACGGAAGTCGATGGTCACATCTTCCGGAATTGAGCAAGGGCAGCGCAAGCTGCTCTTTGACTCAAAATCGGAAAAGCGCGTGGAAATGTATAGAATTTTATAGGAAAAGCGCGTTAATCTGATTAAAAATTTATAGGAAAAGTGTATTTTCTCTTGCATAATTCAAAAAAAAGCAGTATCTTTGCAGCGGATTTTTAATCGAGTGCTGTTATGCACGAGAAAAATCGATTATATTAGCGATTTAGAATGACTATATGCTACAACGTAAATTTACAACGGAGTTGTCCCGTTTTTTGCAAGAGGAACCGGATAAGATTATGCTCGTCAACGGAGCCCGTCAGATTGGCAAATCTTACCTCATTCGCTATGTAAGCCAGCAGCAATTTGCGCATTACATTGAGATTAACTTACAAGCAGACAAGGAAGGTGCCCGGAAATTTGCAAACGTCCATTCCGTGCAGGATTTCTATGTGCAGTTGGGTATCTATGCCGGCCAAGACTTGGGTAATCGCGAAGACACCATAGTGTTCTTGGACGAGATACAGGCCTATCCTCATCTGCTGACGTTGCTCAAGTTCCTCAATCAAGATGCACGTTACCGCTATATAGCAAGCGGCTCACAGTTGGGCATCGCTTTGAAGATGACTCCATCCACGCCGATGGGCAGTATAGCCATTAAGCAAATGTATCCGTTGGATTTCGAGGAGTTCCTGTGGGCTATGGGAGCCAACTCGGAATCCATCTCCGCTGTTCGTTCGCAGTTTGAGAAGCGTGAAATGCTGAACGAGTCGCTGCATGACTACCTGTTGCGCATGTTCCGGTACTACCTGATTGTAGGTGGTATGCCGGAGGCTGTTAATCAGTTCGTGCTGGATCAGAACATCGCTAAAGTACGCGCCATCCAGAAGGATATCATTGAGTTGTATCGTGTAGATGCTTCGCAATATGACGAGGAGCGGAAGTTGAAAATTCGCATTATTTATGACCTCATCCCTTCGCTATTGGAGAATAAGAAAAAGCGCGTGGTATATCGCGACATAGAGCACATTAAGAGTAAGCGCTATGAGCACTACGAGGAGGAGTTTGATTATCTAACGGCTTCCGGCGTAGCAATGGCTGTGCGTGCTATCAGCAACCCGCATTTCCCGCTGAAGGAGAGCGAGCAGAAGAACCTGCTGAAGCTGTATCTCAACGATGTGGGGTTACTGACAAGCTTACTGTACGGGATGAACGCAAATGCCATCTTGGAGGACATCAAGAGCATCAACTTGGGAACGGTGTATGAATCCGCTGTTGCTCAAGAGTTGCACGCACACGGATGCCCGCTCTTCTACTATGATAACAAGAAACTCGGCGAGGTGGATTTCATTATCGACGATTATTCCAACTTATCCGTACTCCCGATAGAGGTCAAGTCGGGCAAGGATTACTATGTGCATAGTGCATTGGATAAGTTTATCTCCAACAAGGATTATTCGGTGAAGGATGCTATTGTCCTTTGCAACCAACGTGAAGTCAAGACCGATAAGGACGGAGTAACATACATGCCGGTTTATTATTCGATGTTTATCCAAGGGAATAATAGCACTAAGGATGTTATTCTCCCTTTACCGGAAATGCCAGTATAATACTAATTAAATATAAAACCATGGCTCAAAACAAAGGTGCAAACGTGCGTTACCGCGCAATTGACAAATGCTTGTCCGCCAAGCACGGTCGTTATAGTTGGGAAGACCTCCAGCGTGCCTGCGAGGATGCTTTATACCGTGCCTTCTCCGAACGTATCTCCGTCAGTCGTCGTCAGATCTTCAACGACCTCAATTTCATGGAGAGCGAAGCTGGCTTCCGTGCCCTCATCAAGCGCACTAAAGACGGCAAACGCACCTACTACACCTACGAGGATCCGAACTTCTCGATAGCCAACATGCCGCTTTCCTACGAGGAACTCGACCAACTCAAAGAGACTGTCCTGTTGCTCAACCGCTTCAAAGGGCTACCTCAGTTCGAGTGGATGGAAGAACTCCAAAGTAAACTGGCTGACAAACTGCACCTCAACGGCACACAAGAGTCCGTCATTGGTTTTGAGCAGAACATGGATCTCAAAGGACTGGAGAACATCACGCCGCTCTTTGATGCCATTGTTAACAAGCAGGTGCTCAATATCCGTTATAAGTCCTTCAAGAAGAACAAACCGATTACGTGCGAGATACACCCGTATTACCTCAAGCAGTACAACAACCGATGGTTCTTGTTCGGTTGGAATACGGAGTTCAACGCCATTACCAATTTTGCCCTTGACCGCATTGAGGCTGTATCGCCTATGTTGGGTGAGTACAAGCCGAAACCGGAAGAACTGGATTTCGATGAGTATTTCGAAGACATCGTCGGTGTCACCATCCCCAAGGACAAACGTGTCGAGCATATCGTTATGCGTGTCGCGCCCGACCGCTATCCTTATATAAAGAACAAACCGCTTCATCCATCGCAACATAACTACGATAAGGAGTACCGCATATCTATCGACGTTATCCCTAACAACGAACTCATCGCGCTCCTTCTCTCGTTCGGTAGCCAACTCGAAGTCCTCGAACCGCAGAACGTTCGCGATATGATGCGCGACCACGTGAAAACACTCAATAAATTTTACAAATAATTGCATTTTTCTGTTTCCGGTGCAACATCTTAGCACTCTTAAGCAGTACTTTTGCACCGGATTCGAGAAAACAACAGAAAAATTTATTGATTGTTTCACCCTTTAATTTGGAGATTTGATTATGAATACAATGCGTCAATACGATGTCCTTAAAAAGTTTATTACTTCTCAGAATGTAAAAACTTTATCAAAACGCGACACAGCAGATTTGTTGCTGGTATTGTATGCATTGTATCACGATTATAATATAGTAGTAACAAGCAGCGAGTCTATTAGTATTCCTGGATGTGAGTTAATACCTCATATCAACCCACTATTTGACCCGGAAATAAGCTATCCTCACATAGGGAAATTCTTCACAGAATTTAATGAGAACCTTTTGCTGAAGTATCGCGATAGCAGATTATCTGGCGAAGAATATCGTGATTTGGTGGAATTGTTGTGTTCTTATTTATCCTATTCTGCACCGGAAAGTATTTATCCTAAAGAATTGTCGAATCTATTCCAATTCATCATAAAGAGGCATGGATGCAAGAGCATCTACAACCCATTCGCAGGTATGGCATCAATAGCCATTTCAGATGAGAGGTTGGATGCTTCTTATATTGGTCAAGATATTGAAATGGGTAATTCAGTCATCTCTCAAATTCGGTTAGACGCTAATGGCTTATCCAAAACATCCGAATTTTATCGTGAAAATTGTTTCACTTCATGGCGGGATGATCAAGCCGAAGCTATTGTGGCGATGATGCCCTGGGGGCTTAAACTGGTTGCAAAAGATTTTTGTCGATCCAGACTCCCTCAAGAGTACTATGGTTTATCTTATGAAGAATTCTTCTATAGGAAGGCATGTCGAAGCCGTAGTGCGAAATCAGTAATAGGATGCTCAAGTGCGTCATTCTGTATGTCTCCGCGCAGCCTGGAAACGCGAGAATGGCTGTGCAAGCAGCGTATCATAGATACAATTATTGAGTTGCCATCCGTGTTACTCAATACCAATCTTGCTCCATACATCATTGTCATAACGCCGAAAGAGCAGCACGAATATGTGCGGTTTGTGAATGCAAAATCACTCTTTTCGGTTGAGAAAAAACGTAAATGTCTTGATATTGACAATCTTCTACGGAAGTTTGCTCCGGACGATCCATCTATTGTCAAATATGTTCGATATGAAAAAATTCAAGAGACATCTTGCGTCTTTTCGTACGACTTTTACGAGAATGCCAACTCTGAATTGCGTCCTAATGAGCAGCCGAAATTCATCCATGAATTATTGGCTCAAGATCGCGGTGAGGTATGCAATTCCAACGAGCCATTGATAGAGGTTACTCCGAAGGATTTTTCATCAGAATTCATTGATGTATGTTCTATGCAGACACCGGCTGTGACCCCAAATCGCGAGGGGCGCGCATATAGAAAATATTTCGGTCCTCATCTTGTACTTATACCAGGAGGTGGAAATGGAGTCAAGATGTATTGGCATAGAGAAGATACTGCATTCTGTGCCCATAGTAATTTCTTGGCGTTACGACTTGCGGCAAAAGATATCTCCGTAGAGTATTTAATCTATGTATTGCTGGAATATCAACGTATTAAGGATTTCATGAGTGGTTCCTATGCGTTGAAATTGACATGGAATGTTTTTAAGAACATCCCCATTGTGATCAACACAAACCCTGACGAGCAAAAAAGGATTGTCGCATCTGCAAAGACTACAGCTCTTCAGGAACGTCAAGCCGTTATAGATGCCACCCGTGCAAGACTTAATTTGCAACAGACAGCATCAGATATTACGCACATGCTTGGTACCCCGTGGGGAAATCAGGCAAAGATTATTCGTCGCCTGCAAAAGTATCGTGGCGATAAGAATTCACCCGAATATGGTGAGAACATAGATGCTCTTATCAGCATTTCGTATTATATCAATCGTATTGTGAAAGCGATGGACGTCGATTCTATGACCTTTGATAAAGAAAAGGTGAATCTTTTCGACTTTCTGAACTCATACATTAAGATGATGAGGCTTTGTGATATGCTGGATTGTCATGCTGATATGACTCGCACAGATGATGAGTTGCTTGTTGACGTAGATACTACTATGCTTCAGGTACTCATGGACAGCCTGTTTGAAAATGCTCGACGTCACGGCTTTAGGAAAGAAGTCAATGAAAGTAATCAAATCTTTCTTGTGCTAAGTAAAGTTCTCTTTAATGAGCAACCCTTTGCTTTAATCTCTGTACGGAATAATGGTTTGCCTTTCCCAGACGGCTTTACCATTAAAGATTATATCTCTAAGCGGCGCTTCTCCGGTAAATCCGGACGAAGTGGCTTAGGAGGCTACCATGTTTACCAAATAACGAAGAAACATGGCGGATATATGGCTCTTCGGTCAGACGAGGAATGGAATGTCATTGTAGATATTTTGTTGCCTCTTGGCGATGTAGAAAGTGATAACATTTATACCCCATACGATTATGAGACAGTATAATGTAATTTGGGCAGACGATGATATCTTTCAGTTAGCTACTGATAAAGATATTGCAGATTGGCGTCGAGACGATCAAATCAATATTATTGCACGAGCTAATACTGGCACCAAACTGAGAGAAGCAATGAAAAAGCATATCGGTGTGGTGGATGCCGTTATAGTTGATGCTAATTTTGATGCCAATGAGATCGTTGTTGATGATGAAAAAATCATTAGCGGTCTTCGACGAGCATTTGACCTAAACCGCACATACAACGAAGATGAGAGAAGAGGTATTCCATTTTTCCTTTATACAGGTCGTACGAAAGACATATTATATCAGGCATGTGATTCGGATGACCGAAAGAGTTTAAAAGAGATGTTTGAGGATACAGGTAGATGGATTGATAAAGGAAAAATCGAAATCAGCCTTGACCGTTTGTTCTCTAAAATCAAGGAAGATGTTGATGCGGTTAACACGATTGACTTTCAACTGCGTCGTCGATTCTCTGACGAGTTTAATGCAGCAGAGCTGATTGAGGACGGACAGATTTGGTTGCTGGATTCATTGAGATTTGAATATGATGCCAAAGTCGAGTATAATGACGTAAAGCAATATTTCAATTCCGCACGTGGTATATGGGAACAAATTACCAACGGCTTAAAAGAGCATAAGATAATCCCACAAATTTCAACCATCAACGGCGTTCTAACGTATTTAGGATGTAAAGAGGTGGATTACTATCGACCTATAAAATCCATAATGCATCCCACTTTATGGAAATCACTGGATTACTTTTTGGACATCACTCAGGATGGTTCGCATAAGTCCAAAGATCTCACATATAAAGTAATAGATTATGTGCGAACAAGCGGAAATGTGAATTTGCACCGTAGTATTACCTATATCGTCATGGATTTACTCCTTTGGTATAGAAAATTAATGGAGAATCCACCTCAAGAGCAACTATGGGAGACGCTTTTTAAAGATGAAGGAGAGATCAAAGAATATTATAATGGTAGATACACACAATATTACGTTGCATCGAAGCAAATATACGAACTAAAAGTTAAAAAGGGAGCCACCTTGCCCGTTGGACGCAAAGTGCGGATACTTGACAGTAAGGGAACTGATTACCCATTCTTTGTCCCCGAAGGAGAAGTAAAACAGGTAGTATTCAATACACAATATGAAATAATTGAAGATTTTTGAATACTGTGCAATATCTTTGCACTCCAAAGCAGTACTTTTGCAGCGAAAATCGATAAACACCCTTTATACCGCTTATGGCAGTACCCGAAAATAGAACGACAGCTCAGGAACTTTACAACTTCATCTTTGAGGCTTGTAACATCCTCCGTGGACCTGTGAGTCAGGACAACTTCAAGGACTACATCACGCCGCTCCTCTATTACAAGCGCATCAGCGATGTGTACGACGAGGAGACCGAAGAAGCCCTCGAACTGAGCGGTGGCGACAAGGAGTTCGCCGCCCTACCGGAGCAACATCGTTTTGACATACCCGACGGTTGTCACTGGCAAGACGTGCGTGAGCGCACGGAGAACGTCGGCTCTGCCCTCGTCGGTGCGATGCGGCAAATCGAATTGGCGAACCCCGACACCCTCTATGGTGTGCTGTCTATCTTCTCCGCGCAGAAATGGACTGACAAACGCGTCCTCTCCGACGAGCGTATCAGCAACCTCATCGAGCATATGTCCAAACTCAAACTGGGCAATCGCAACTACTCCAACGACCTCATGGGCGACGCCTACGAGATCATGCTCAAGAAGTTCGCCGATGACAGCAAGGCCCAAGCGGGTGAGTTCTACACCGCCAGACCGGTCGTCAAACTGCTCGTTAACATCCTCGACCCGCAACCCGGCGAGTCCGTCTATGACCCTGCCTGCGGTTCCGGCGGTATGCTCATCGAGTCCGTACGCCATATGCGCAACGACTCCCTCTGCTGCGGTAATATCTTCGGCCAGGAGAAGAACGTCACCAACGCTGCTATCGCGAAGATGAACCTCTTCCTCCACGGCGCCAGCGATTTTAATATCCTCCAAGGCGACACCCTCCGCGAACCCAAGATCCTCCAAGGCGGCACAGTTGCACGCTTCGACTGCGTCATCGCCAATCCGCCTTTCTCCCTCAAGCGTTGGGGCGAGACCGAATGGCGAAACGATAAGTACGGCCGTAATATATGGGGTACACCCAGCGATAAAGCAGATTATGCATGGATACAACATATGGTTCAATCGATGAAACCTGGCACAGGTCGTATGGCGGTTGTCATGCCGCAAGGAGTTCTATTCCGTGGAAATGTTGAAGGCGAGATACGCAAGAAGATGGTTGAGACCGACATGCTCGAAGCTGTCATTACACTTGGAGAAAAACTCTTCTTCGGTACTGGTCTCTCTCCGTGTATCTTAATCTTCCGTCGCGTCAAACCCAATGCGCATTCTAAACGAGTGCTTATGGTGGATGCATCCAAGATTCTAACCGTCAAACGTGCGCAGAATGAACTGTCGCCGGAGAACGTGCAGACTATCTATCAGCATTATCTGGATTATACGGATAAGGAAGATATCTCGCGTGTAGTCTCGCTGGATGAGATTGCAGCAAAAGATTATGCCTTAGCTCCTAACCGATACATCCAGTATCATCAAGAGGAGCAAGAGAGTTATGAATCCGTAAAGGTACGTTTTGAAGAAGCAGTGGAGGCTGTGCGTGCAGCGGAGGAAGCGTTTAACCGTCTAATGAAGCAATAACTATGGCACGTATCACGATAGAAGATCTCAAATCTTTCCTTTGGTCGGCTGCGGAAGACCTCCGCGGTCAGATTGATGCCGCCGGTTACAAAGAGTATATCTTCCCGCTGCTCTTCTTCAAACGCATCAGCGATGTCTATGACGAGCAGTATGCCGCTTTCGTAGCCGAAGGTGGTGAAGAGTACGCACACATGCAAGCGGCTGAACTCGCTATCCGTATCCCGGACGGACAGCACTGGCAAGACGTGCGCCAAGTGACCGAAGATGTCGGTCAACGTCTCGTTGAAGCGTTCATCGCTATCGAACAGGCGAACCCTGCACGCGAAGCCGATGGGCGTCTCGTCGGTGGTCTCGATGGTATCTTCGGTCCCAAAGATGGATGGACCAATAAACAGAAGATGCCTGACTATATCATCACCTCGATCATCGAGAATTTCTCCCGATATAACCTCTCGCTCGCTAACTGCCCTGCCGATGAGATGGGACAAGCCTACGAGTATCTTGTGGGTAAGTTCGCCGATGATGCCGGTAACACCGCGCAAGAGTTCTATACCAACCGCACGGTCGTTGAACTGATGGCGGAGATACTCCAACCGCAACCCAACGAGTCTATCTACGACCCGACTTGTGGTTCCGGCGGTATGCTTGTCAAGAGTCTCGACTACCTGCGTAACCATGGTAAGGAATGGCAAGGTGTGCGTGTCTTTGGACAGGAGATCAATGGCCTCACATCCTCTATAGCACGCATGAATCTTTATCTCAATGGAGTGGAAGATTTCTCTATTGCTTGCGGCGACACCCTGCGTCAACCAGCTTTTATAGACGGTAGTCGTCTGCGTACATTCGATATGGTTCTCGCTAATCCTCCGTACTCTATCAAAGAATGGGATCGTGCGGCCTTTGAACATGACAAGTGGGGACGTAACTTCTTCGGCACTCCACCACAGGCACGTGCAGACTATGCGTTCATCCAGCATATTATCGCTTCTATGGACGAGAATACTGGTCGTTGTGCTATCTTACTTCCGCACGGAGTTTTGTTTCGCAAGGAAGAAAAAGATATTCGTCAGAAACTAATTGATGCTGATGTTTTAGAGTGCGTTATTGGTATTGGTAAGAATCTCTTCTATAACTCCGGCATGGACGCTTGCATCATGATTTGTCGCAAGCGCAAACCGGAAGAGCGCAAGAATAAGATTCTGTTCATTGATGCACACGAGTTGGTAACGCACACCAGTGCTGATACATATTTGGAGCCTTGGCACATTGCTCAGATTGTTGATGCTTATAACCGCTTTGAGGACTTAGAAGGGTTTGCAGCTATCGTAGATTGCAAGACTATCAATGATCTCAACAAATCCAAACTGAGTATCAAACGCTATGTGCGCCCGGCAAGAGAAATACTTTCCACAACAGCTGAAGAGCACTATGAGGAGTGGGAGCAAATTGCTGCTGCAACGCAAACGAACATTAACCAACTGCTTAATTGCTTCTAATTATGGCTACGATTGTTTTAGGTGATATCGTCACAATAGTGAAAGAGGTAGTTAATCCGAAAACATGCGGATTAGATAAGTTCGTTGGTCTGGAGCACTACGATGCTGGAGAACCTTTGATTACTCGATTCGGTAGTCCGGAGAACTTAGATACCAATGTGAAGCATTTCTGCAAGGGCGATATATTGGTCGCTCGTAGAAATGTCTATTTGAAACGTGCCGGTTATGTAGACTTTGAAGGAGTAACTTCTGGTGACTCGATTGTGCTGAGGGTGAAAGACCCGGCATATTTACGCATTCTGCCGTTCATTCTCAATACGGAGGACTTCTGGGATTACGCAGAGCAGAACTCAGATGGAACAATGTCGAAACGTCTATCTCCGGACGATTTGTTAGACTACGAGTTCGAGGAACCGGCAGATAAAGAGCTGCTGGCCGATAAACTTTGGGCGGCATACCGTGTCAAAGAATCCTATCGTCGCCTATTGTGCTATTCAGAAAAACTTCTTACTGCAAAATATACGAGTATGTTTGGAGATTTTCAATCTAATGAACTTTATACATTAGAGAATTTAATAGAGAAAGGTGTTATCACATATCATTTGGACGGTAATCACGGAGGAGAATACCCAAGAAGTGAAGAGTTCGTCGAAGAAGGGATACCATACATAGGCGCAAATTGTATTGAAAATGGGTTGATAAATATGGCATTAGCAAAACATCTGACAATAGAAAAATTCAAAAAACTGCGCAAAGGATTTGCGATTGACGAAGATGTTCTTTTTGCCCATAATGCAACGGTTGGACCTGTTGCGATATTGCGAACTACAGAAAATGTCGTAGTGCTGAGTACATCATTAACTGCATATCGCTGTAATAAAGAATATATGAATCCATATTTTTTGCGCAGTTATATGTTGAGCGATGGTTTTGTGTCTCAGTATAAAGGGGGGATGAAGCAATCAACACGCAATCAGATTCCGATAACTCAACAACGCACATTTATATTTCCGTTGCCTTCAATTGAATTGCAAAAACAATTCGCTAACTTTGCAGCAAAAATAGAGACAACGCAATCTTCGCTTCGTCAATCCATCGATGCCATCGACCGCGTAATTCGGTCACTTATTAACCAGTAATTTCGTATCTTATGCCGAATAGACCACTTCAAGAATCGCAGTTCGAGCAAATGCTCATCGCGTCCGCAGAGAAATGCGGCTGGACCTACGTGCCCGCTGACCAAATCGACCGTCAACTCGAAGACGTTCTCGTCGCTTCGTGGCTCAAAGAGGCACTCGTCAACCTCAACCCCATAACCGCCGACCAAGCCGAGCAGGTTATCTACAAGTTGCGGACGCTCCTCATCTCCGTGCCGCAAGAGCATCTTGTGCAGAACAATAACCTTTTCCGCAAACAACTCTTTGAGGAGAACTCTTTCCCATTTGGAGAAGATGGGCAGAACATACCGATCCGTTTCTTCGACGAACTCACCCCCGAGAACAACTACTGTGTCGTAACCAATCAGTGGATGTATCCCCGTGCGAGCAAGAACGGTGGCAAGCGTCTCGACCTCGTATTCCTCATCAATGGTATCCCTATGGTCATTGGTGAAGTGAAGAACCCCTTCGTGCCGGAGCATCAGGCGAACTGGGGAAAAGCTGCCGAAGATATCATCGCTTACCAGAAGTCTATCACTGAGATGTTTGTGCCCAATATCCTCAGCTTTGCCTGTGACGGTCACGAACTCCGCTATGGCGGTATCGGTCTGCCCGCAGCCAAGTGGGGACCGTGGTTCAACGATGAGACACGTGACCAATCGACCCTCACCGCTATCCTTCGTTGCTTCGAGCATCTGATGACGCCGACACGCCTCTGGGATATCTATCGTTTCTATTCGGTATTCACGGCTGATGCGCACGGTCGTGCACTCAAAGTCGTTTGCCGTTACCAGCAGTACCTCGGTGGTGATGCCATCGTACAACGTGTCCTTGGTACCTACCGTCAGAAAGAAGGACCGAAATCCGGTCTGATCTGGCACTTCCAAGGTTCAGGTAAATCGTGGCTCATGGTCTTTGTCGCACAGAAATTGCGCAAACTCAATGAACTGAACGCTCCGACCGTCGTCATCGTCGATGACCGTATCGACCTCGAAGATCAGATAACCGGTGACTTCACCCGTGCCGAAGTGCCGAACCTCGAATCAGCCGGTTCCAAGGAAGCACTCGAACGTTTCTTCGAGCAAGACCAGCGCAAGATACTCATCACCACTATCTTCAAGTTCGGCGATGTGTCTCACGTCCTCTCCGATCGTGATAACATCATCGTCCTCGTGGACGAGGCACACCGTACCCAAGAGAAAGAACTGGGATCCAAGATGCGTCATGCACTGCCAAATGCTTTCTTCTTCGGTCTCACCGGTACACCAATCAACCGTACCGAGCATAATACCTTTGCTACCTTCGGTGCCAAAGAGGATACCAACGGTTACCTCAGCAAATATACCTTCCAGAACTCAATCGATGACGGTGCAACGCTCCAACTCAACTTTCAGACCGTACCCGTCACTATGCATCTTGACAAAGAACGCTTACAGGCTGAGTTCGATGAGATGACCGATGAGATCTCAGATGAGCAGCGTCAGCAACTCGTTCGTCGTACGTCCGTCGAGGCTTTCTTTACATCTCCTGACCGAATCCAAGAGGTTTGCCGTTATATCGTCAAACATTTCCGTGAGACCGTAGAACCCTCTGGTATGAAAGCGCAAGTCGTCGTGTACAACCGCGAGTGCTGTGTTAAGTACAAGAAGGCAATCGACACTCTCCTCGGACGGGAAGATGCAACGGTCATCGTCATGCATACCGACGGCGACAAAGCTGATGATTACAAGGAATACACCCTCTCACGCGATGAGCAGAAACGTATCCTTGACCAGTACCGCGACCCGCTTTCGCCACTTAAATTCGTCATCGTTACTAGCAAACTGCTCACCGGCTTCGATGCACCGATACTTCAGTGCATGTACCTCGATAAGCCGATGAAAGATCATACACTCTTGCAGGCTATCTGCCGTACCAACCGCAAATATACCCACGACAAACTCAACGGTCTCATTGTGGACTTCGTCGGTGTCTTCGATAACGTAGCCAAATCCCTCGCCTTCGATGAGGAGACTATCAAGTCCGTCGTCAAGAACATCGACGAGATACGCGAACAGATACCAGCCTTCATGGATGAGTGTATCCGTTTCTTCCCAGGTGTGGACCGCACACTCGGCGATTGGGAAGGACTGCAAGCTGCCCAACAATGTCTGCGCGATGAAAACGTCAAGACTGAGTTCGGCAAACACTTCTCGCGTCTTAGTCGGGCATGGGAGATCGTCAGTCCCGACAAGTCCCTCGATCAATACCAAGAGGACTACTCATGGCTCGCGGGTGTATATCAATCCATCCGGCCCGTTAGTCCTGGACCGTCTCTTATCTGGACACTCCTCGGTGCCAAAACCATCGAGATCATCCATAATAGTATCGATTCTATCAATATCGGTACACCGCTCGAAGACCTCGTTGTCAATGCCGACATCATCGATCAGGCTATCACCGAAGCTGAAGCACGCAAACGCTCTATCGAATTGGAGCAAGTACTAAAGCTACGACTACAATCGCACACTGGCGATATCAACTATAAACCCTTCGTTGAGAAACTCGAAGAACTGCGCGATAGGATGGAAAAGAGCCTCGAAACTAGTATTGACTTCCTCAAGCAACTCCTTACTCTCGCCAAAGACCTCCTCAAGGCAGAGAAACGTGCAGTCTCAGACGATGATCCCTTCGACCGGCGTCGCCAAGCACGTGCTGCCCTCACCGAACTCTTTGAGTCCATCAAGACACCCGAAACGCCAATCATTGTAGAGAATGTAGTAAACGATATAGATAAAAATATCGTTGCTATCGTCCGCAAGTTTAGTGATGCATTCAAATCCGTCACAGCACAGCGCGAGATAAAGCAGAAACTACGTTCCATTCTCTGGCTCAAATACGGACTCAAGGATCAAGAGGTATTTGATAAAGCGTACTCATACATAGAAATGTATTACTAATAAAAGTTTCTTCATATGGATAAGAAAACACATGTTCTCGCAGGCCTAGCATGGTTTATTATCATTGCGATTGGCGGTTATTTGCTGTGCTCGTTATTTAGTCTAGATTTTGACATAAGCGAGTGGAATATCTTTTCAAAGATAGTAGGGGGTATTTTTGTTGTGATGGATTTCCTTGTTTTAAAAGATGCTATTTTTGAGAAGTTCTGATACTTAAACATTTAAAGTTGGCAAGACTGATTTTTATGTCTGCACTACGCTGGATAGGGAAAGTATTACTAGGGCTATTATTGCTTTTAGCTTACATCAAGCTTGTACAAATCGTCTATGTCTTGATACGATTTGGGATGCCGCATGTTATATTTGGCACGTGGCGTTCATATGTCTTTTGGGGATTTTTAGCCACATTCATAGATGCTGTCTGCGTATTTATCATGTGGGGGTTGGGCTGGATCGCGTCTCACTTCTATCGCCCCAAACTATTCCGAATAATCGGATGGATTGTTAGTGCCATTGCTTTTGTTCTATCAGAAGCTCAACTATGGCAGTTTATAGATGCCCTTTATTATGCGGGTTTCTGGGAATATTTTTGGGGAATAATATTAACCTTGGTGATTCTAATTCCATACGTAGGATTGCCATTTGCAATTTTTTATAGTCCAAGCGCTGCTAAAAAGGAGGAGCAACAATGAGTGAAGAAAAGACAAATAATTGGCTGGGGTGTTGGGGGCTGTTTGCGCTCTTCATTGTTGTGATATTAGCTTTTGGACGTACAGCCAAAATCATAGCGCCGATTGGAACATGGAAACCAACAGTTAGATTATGGTTTACTAATCGTAACACAATAGAAGGAGATAGCATATATATATCATGTCTTAAAGAAAAAGCCGAGGTTTATTCGGACAAAGGATATGAAAAGAAAGAGTTGAAAACCCGAAAAAAGATATTAGACTATTATATAGAAAAAGGAGATAACGCAACGACTGATTACGCAATTGCTTCAATAAGATACTATACTTGCAACGATGGATACATGCATTATTGTGATGAAGTATCTGATGCTAAGAGAGTTTTGTGGAATGCATGGCAAAACGGAGAGTTAAATAACGAAGAAAAAGAATTGTTGTACACATCAGTTCTGATGTTAACCAATAATGTCACCATTCTTGAGAGTAAACAAGCTTTTGTTGATGCCTTGGCCGTTGCTGATGATATGGATGCTTCTACTCATAAATTTATGTTTCAGCAGCAGGCATTGTGTACTTTGGCGGCTATTTGTATGTCAGATATCTCGTCGTGGAGCGAGGCGCAAATCTACATCGACAGGATAAACCCCAATATGTGCACTATTGATTTCTTGAGAGAAGAGTGTTGGTTATATAAGGCTCGTTATCAGTTATATTTACACAACACTGTTCTTGCTCAGCAATATCTTGATTCTGCAAAATCTGTAGGTTGCCACGATCATATGGAAGTAATAAACGTTACGGACGTACAACGTGCAATTTATAAAGCAACGGGTAATATTTCTAAAACTATTAAGGAGCAGAAGCACTTAGCGTCTTTACAGTACGGATTTACTGGAAATTATAATCTTCAAAGAGCATTACTTAAATACGAGAATGCCATCCTCCGCCATCACAAATGGCCTGCTTTATGGCATCGTGCAACTGCTGAGAGAGAATTAGAATCATATGGAGAGCTTCTACAAAATCAAGATACAATAACCTCTCCTATGCGATTAAGATACCTAAAACTGTATGCTACATTTCAAATGTTAAACATAGAATTTTGTTTAGCTTTTGATAAAGGTGAGGCGGGAATGCAATCTGCGATAGCAGAACTGCAAGCGATATCGATTCTTACACCAGATCAACAACTCCGACTAATCGACATGAGTATTCAAACTGCATTACAGTATCCTTCAGACTCTACTACTGCTATTTTGCAGGACTGCGTTAATTCACTGCAAAAACGTTTACAATATTCTTTTCCTCATTTTACTGATGGAGAAAAAGCATCATTTTGGTTATCAGAAGAACCTATCCTAAGGCAAATATATGCAGCAAATAGCTCTGTTGATGTTAAATATAACGTGGCCTTGTTGAGTAAGGGATTGTTACTCGCTTCATCAAACAATGTGCGTTGCTCTATATTAGAGAGCGGAGATTCTACTTTGATTAATGACTGGAACGAATTACAAGTGCTACGTCAAGCAGAAATGTTAAATATTCAATCTTCAAATACGAGCTTATTGCAACGCTTACAACATATAGGAGAAACAAACACAAACTCCGCAGACGAAGAGATGCATAAAATTCGTATGCGTGCAGACTCCCTTGAGCGTTCAGTCACGCAAAGGAGCCAAGCATATCAACATCTCCAAAATACATGGGATATTACATGGGAGAATGTGCAAGATAAATTAATTGATGGCGAATGTGCAATTGAAATCGTTCACTATCCCATTAAAAATGATGTTCAGTATGATGCTTTAATAATCCGAAAGCAAGACAGCGTGCCGACGTGCGTTCACATCGGGCGAGAATCTGCATATAAAGTGGGTGCCGCATCTATATTCAACCAACGATCTCCATTAATTGATACTATCTGGGCTCCGATACGTCCGTATCTATCCAATGGTAATATTTATATTAGCATGGACGGTATATTCCATCATTTAAATATTGAAGCAATGATGGCTGATAAGAATGGCAACTTGTTGTTAGATCTTTATTCGATAGTGCGTGTAAGTAGTACGCGCGATTTAGTTCAATCCGTAAATCTAGATATTAAAAGCGCAGCTCTATACGGCGGAGTTGATTACGGCAAGTCGGATGTATCGGGTTCGAAAGATATGCCACGAGCAACTGCACCTG
>OCVV012826560.1_pt1 | contig 25514 bp, 23 predicted proteins | sample 1539721 | NCBI WGS metagenome assembly OCVV01 (sample SAMN02144230, study PRJEB22623) | gut metagenome | biome: sheep rumen | host: Ovis aries | place: New Zealand
ATTGACGAGAATGGAGGCTTTGGCCAATACATATTGACCGGAAGTGTGACTGACAACACTGCTTCAAATTCATTAGCTGGGGAAGAAAATGAAAGACACACAGGAACAGGCAGAATCATAAAAAGAGTTATGAGGCCAATGTCACTATTTGAAAGTGGTGACAGTAACGGAAAAATCTCAATAACTGATTTAAAGAACAATGTTTTTAAGCCAGCTATTTGTGACAAAAATATTTTTGATTATTCATATTTAATTTGCAGAGGCGGGTGGCCATTAGCAATTGATAAGGATATTGATATTGCATTGCAACAAGCCAAAACATTTTATAGTGGTCTTGTAAGTGAAGACTTGTTTTCATTGAAAGATATTCCTTTGAGAAAAGATGAAAAGAGAGCCAAAAAATTAATGCGATCGTATTCTAGAAATATTTCAACGGAAGCATCGAACGAGTCAATAAAGGCCGATTTGAAAGACAACGGTGATGAAATCGATAAAGATACATTTGTAAAATATCTTCTTGCTCTGCAACGTTTATATGTCATTGAAGAATTAGAAGCGTGGAATCCTAACTTGAGAAGTAAAACAGCTATTAGAGAAAAAAACACAAGGCATTTTGTTGACCCATCAATCGCAACTGCCGCTTTGGGTATTACTCACGAAAGCATGTTTTCTGATATGAAAACCTTCGGACTATTATTTGAATCGTTGGCAATTAGGGATTTGCGCATCTACTGCGATTCAATAGGAGCAGATGTGTACCATTATCGAGATAAGGCTGATAGAGAAGCCGATGCCGTCATTTCATTTGCAGATGGTTCTTGGGCGTTGGTTGAAGTAAAGCTAAGTGACAAAGAACAAATCAAAGAAGCTTCAAAAAAACTTGTTGAATTAGCAGCGGATATTGATGAAAAAGAGCATCCAAAACCAGCTTTCCTAATGGTAATTACAACACAAAATGTCGCAATACAAGACGAGAATGGTGTGTACACAGTTCCGTTAGGTTGTTTAAAACCATAGATATGTTTCCAATCACCTGAAAAGGCTCGTCATACTTTGTTTCTGGTGGCAAAAAAGCCATATCATTTGTTGGTTCCACGAGTAAAAGGCTATACATATCTAATTTCATTATTATGAAGAACTTCAATCCTTCTTCCAAAATAACTCCTTTAGTTTAGATGAAGCATATGAAGAGGTATCAAATTATATTGATATCGATGAATTTGCTTCATATATGTCCACAGAGCTTTATGTTGGTAACATTGATTGGCCAGGAAACAATGTGAGGTTATGGAAAGATGTCTCTAAGTCAACATCGAAGTGGCATTTGATGATGTATGACACAGATGATAGTAGTGCGATCCACACCAAATGCCACGTCGATGTTGATCCATTCCTAGCTTCAAGTCACTGGAAGAGTGGTCCTTTAGAGAGTTCATGTATCTTAGGGTTAATGTTATCGAAACTTATTGAGAACGAATCATTTAGAAACCTATTCAAAGGAGTCTTCTCTCGTATCGGAAGTAATAACTTCTCACCTACTAGAGTGAATGAATATCTAAGTTCAAAGCAAGCTTTATTAAGAACTCCGATGGTGCGTTCTTATGAGCGATTCGTGAATAGTTCCTATAATGAAGAATATTTTGATTCTCAAGTAGAAGTAATTCGGAACTTCTTCACGAATCGTTATAACTACGCGATGACATATTTAAATAATCATATTGTCTAAAAAGAGGATCTAACTTCCGTTGTATCTTTTTGATTTCTTGTCTTGATAAAAATCACCGTCAAATTTCAAAGATAACCAAGAATTGCTGGTGATTTTTTTAATTTGATTTATATCTACTTGCTTAAGCAAATAAAGAAATATATTCTTAATAATTGAAATAAAACTATGGAAAAAGAAACCAACTTATTCAGTAAGTTAGATACGATTTCATCAAAACTAGATGAAATTTTTGAAGCTGTTGGAGTTGTTCAACAGAATGTTTCAAGTTCCGAGGAAAGAATCGGCCAACTAGAAAAGAAGATTCAAAACCTCCAAAGTAAACCTGTTTCTAAACCAACTTCCCAAAATCAAAATTCACTCAAAATTTTTGCAAGAAGAGCGAGGAAGAGCTGGAGATGGTTTGGTAATCCTCAAGAGTTTAAAAAATCAAAGTTATTAGCTCTGCTTTTTGTTTGTTTAAATATTGTGTTTGGTATTGTTGCAGTTATTGTAACAACTAAAAGTTGTAATTTTTTTACAACATTTACTGCCTTCGAGATTGTTAACTGGGTCGCCGCTATTTACGCTTCAATCATGTTATTAAAGGCCCCAATAAAATATGAAGTTAGATCATTTGCGAATGGATGCCCATTTAGTTGTAAGTTTGATGATACTGGAATGGCTTTCCCAGGAAAAGAAAAGGTCTATATTAGAGTTGTTCGATGGATTGGCGTTATTGCAGCCATTGCTAACATCGCCTATATTTGGATAAACAAAAGTAACCTTAGCGTTTTTGCAACTATCATCGAAGCCTTATTTATTGTTAGCATCATTTTGAACTGGTTCTTTAGCATCTCTTTCTATGCCCAATACACAATTTGCTGGTTAGAAGGAAGAAACTTAAATACAAACGAACCTGTGACAATTGTCCGTGATAATATTTCAGGTTTTATGTTAGAGAAAGATTTCCGTGAACGTTTTCCATTTTTATTAGAGTAAGAGTATGTATTTAAGTAAATTAATCATTAAAGGTCACCCAATCTTAAAAGATCTTGAATTAAGTTTTATAAATAAAAAAACGAAAGAAAGATATTCCATTATCGCTTTTGTTGGAGAGAATGGTTGTGGCAAAACAACCCTTTTAAACGAACTCTTTAACTACAATGAATCGGAATATATTCAAAATAAAGAATCTGTTTACGATATTCTTCCTCGACCATTAAATGTTGTTTATCTACGACAAGGCAGTTTACATAAAAACGCCATGAAAGAGGTTGGTAAACTCATTGATGGTAAAGACATGTATCCTGTAAATAGCGCTTCGTTTGAAGGTGGGCTAAGTCCTTTTGGATTGGTTAGCAACAACGGAGTTAATCGAGTTGAAAGAGGACTTTCTATCTTAGAACAACTCGGAGATGACCAAATTATCGAGATTTTTAAAGGTAATCATCTTGGTGAAGTTTATTGTAGCGAAGAAGTTTCAAAGAAAATCGATGGTACAACGCACGGTTATAACATCTCTAATTACTCATCTGGCCAGCAAGAAATCCTGTTAAAACTAAAAGATTTAAAAACAGCAGCATCAGCTACTGACTGTATCCTTTTGGATGAACCTGAAACATCTTTGCATCCTCGTTGGCAGAAAGAAATTTTGAATATAATTCAAAGTATTACTGAATCCGGTGGAATGGTTCCGCAAATCTTTTTAGCAACACACTCTGAAAAAGTACTTGAATCTCTAATCGGAAGAGAAGATGCACTAATCATTCGTTTATTTAAAGAAGATGGAAAGATTAGGCATCAAGACGTTAACGAAATGGATTTAATGTTGCCTAAACCAACATTTGCTGAATTAGATTATGTTGTTTTCCATATTCCATCTTATGAATATCATGATCAACTATTATCGCGTGTAGGTGATTTGTTTGGTGTTGAAGCTGTTGCTCATATTGACCGAACAATCAAATTACATCCTCTTTTTGATAAAGAAAAATATTATAAAAAATGGTCAACGATGACCAAAAGTGGTGAAATTAACTACAAAACTCTTCCTGTTTATATAAGAAACTATTTTCACCATCCTAAGGAAGGAAAAGAACCTTCTTCTGAAGAACTAGAAGAATCAATTAAATTTTTGCGAAGAATAATTAAACAGAAAAATCTTGAATGATATAATGAATTAGCCAGTGGTGCGTCCTTTGTTTAGAAATAAACGAGTGGAGGAGGTACTGCTTTATGAGCTTAAATACTGGCATATTCTCTTCCACCAAATTAATGGAAGAAATCAAGTATCTTATTAAAGATAACAAGCTTACCCAAGATAAGCTCGCGAAAGAATTAGGTTATTCCCGTAAGGTGATTAACCGCCAACTCAATGATCCAAACGTAAAGAAAGATTATGAGTTAATTCTTCAAATTTGTAAGAGACTTGGCATTAAGGCAATCATCATCGACTAAAGTCGGTGGGGGTTGCCCCTTTTTATTTGTCCCTACTTTCGGGACATATCGATAAAGCCTCGATGCAATTGTTTACGATATTGGTGCTCAAAGGAGAAAACAAATGAAAACAATCGATTCAAAAAACATCATTAAAACATTAAATTGGGTTGTCCAAACAGATGGAGATGATGAATCAGTCATTAAACCAAAATTAAATCAAAATGGTTTGTATGAATGTACAGTTCATCTTCCAGTAATTGAAAAAACAATCATTGGAATTGGAGAAAGCAAATTAGAATCCATCGAAAATGCAACAAATGAAACATCTAGACTAATTGATGAATATCTTGAAGAAAATCCGGATTACGAACTAAAAACTGAATTTGATCCATCTAAATACATCTTTGAAGAAGATGATAAAGGAACTCTACGCATCCACTATTTTGGAGATGGAGCTTACTGCTAATGGAAATTCTAACAACAATCGGAATCATTAATACCGTGATTAGTATGATTGCCTGCCCTATTATCGCTGGTTATAAAAATAGAAGCGTTGTTGGCTGGTTATTCGGAGGCTTATTCCTTGGTCTTATTGGATTAATCATCGTCTCCTGTCTTCCGAAAAAATATTAACTATTAGTGCCGCACGAAACCTCCTGTATAAAATTTACATCCGGTAACCCACTCTATAGCGGCAATGGAGTGGGGAGCCAACCTTAATTCTTAGCGAGATACATCATAGATGTGATAATATATTTGTAGATCAATAATTAATTTAAACGATTTGACACGTTATTTGTCTCGGTAACGTATCGATTGACCTTATGGTTATTAATTATTCCTCTCTAGAAAGGGACTTTTTTATGTTAAAAAAGACATTTGTGCCACTCTTAGTAGCACTAGTCACTGTTGGAGCTCTTACAGGTTGCTCTAATAATGACGAAAAACAAGAAAAAATATCTGTAACCGATATGGTCGGAACAACCATAACCATCAACAAGAACCCGAAAAAGGTTGCTTGTATTTCTAGAACTACATACGACTTATTAGTTGCGTATGGTCTTGGAGATAAAATTGATGGAGCTTACAAAGGTACATTAAATAATGATTGGGTGCCTCTAATCTACCCACAAAGCAAAGATCATTATGTCTATCAATACAATAATAGCAGTGAACTCTTCCTATCTAGAGGAGTTGATTTAGTGTTAGCTCCAGAAAAGTACATGGCCGATGATTTAAATGCTCATGGTGTACCAGCTTTATGTGTTTCCCTATATGGGAATCCAACCTTTGATAACTATGTTACTTTCTTATCTAGTCTCGTAACAAAAATTTGGGATAGCGAAGAAATCAAATCGAAAGCAGCTGCTTGGGAAAACAAGGTTACAACAGCGATTAATGATGTAACCTCCGAACTAGCGAAACACGAAATTGCTAAGAAAAAAATATTCTATGTTCGTGGTGATAAAGATAACGGTATTGGATATACAGATACAAAAGGTTCGTTCACTGAATATGCGTATCGTTCTTTAGGATTCGATTTTGTTGGATCAACATTAAATACAACAAGACCATCTAAAGAAGAAATTGTCGCTCAAAACCCTGATATTTTTGTTTGTGGTGGGCAATACCAGAATAAAAACATCAATATTATTAAAACTGAAGAACCATATATAAATATGGATGCAGTTAAAAATAATAAAGTCTACAATATTCCAATCGGATTTACGGCGTTTGAACAGCTATCTGTGATGACTCCAATCTTCTTCTATGATCAAGCTAACAAGATTTACCCAGAATATTTCTCATACGATATTGCTAGCATGGTTAAAACATCAATCAAACAATATTTCGGAACCGATGTAACCGATGATCAAGTTTCATATATGCTTAGTGGTCTTAATCCAGAAGGTCAACCATTATACAAATGAATGAAAAAGTTTTTAAAAGACGAACGTTAATATCATTCATTGTTTCAATTTCAATTTTTGTTATCATCTTTGCATTAGCATTAATGCTAGGGAGATACAAAATTGGGATTAGTGACTTCTTTAAAGCTGTTTTTAGTGATGATTCATCCTTAGATACACAAAGAAGTATTATTGTTAATCTAAGATTACCTAGAACTATAATGGCTGCTTTTGTGGGTATTGGTCTATCTTTATCTGGTTTACTTTATCAAGAAACATTCAGAAACAAATTAGTGTCACCAGATTTATTAGGCGTTAGTACTGGCGCATCTGTTGGAGCTGCCATAGCTATTGTTTTTGGATTGTCATCCATATTGATCAGTTTATTCGCGTTTGTTGTTGGCTTATTAACTGTGTTTATTACAGTGATGATATCAAAATTATTTAAAAATGGATCCTCAACAATCCTTTTACTTTCCGGTATCATTGTTGGTGGATTTATGTCAGCAATTTTATCTTTGATAAAATATTTGTCATCTGATATCACAACTCTAGCTAGTATTACATATTGGTTAATGGGATCATTCGAAAGTGCGACCATGACTCGTGATTATATTTTAATAGGTGTGGTGGCTATATGCGCAACGATTACTCTATTAATTACTCACCCAATTAACTTAGTTAACCAAGGAAGAGCCGAAGCTCAAACAAAAGGTGTTTATTATTATCTCTACCGTTCGTTAATTATTGTTATCTCAACAATTCTAACAGCTATATCAGTGTGCTTTTGTGGAACGATTTCCTGGATTGGCTTAGTCATTCCCCATATTGTTCGTTTGCTAGCCGGAAGAGACGCTAAGCGAACAATTCCATTATGTATTACGTTTGGTGCCACATTTATGGTACTTGTTGATATTCTTTCAAGAACATTCACTGATTCAGAAATTCCACTAAGTGCTGTTACGGGATTAATTGGCACAATTATATTTGTAGTTATTCTATTTATTAAAAGGAGGAAATTAAATGAGCATAAAGACATCTAATTTATCCTTTAAATATGATAAAAAAGCCAATCATCTTGTTTTAAATTCTATTAACCTCAACATTAAACAAGGAACTGTTAATGTATTACTTGGTCTAAATGGATGTGGTAAAACCACATTAATTAAATTACTTGCTGGTTTAGAGAAACCTTTGGAGGGGATTATTGAATACGATAATATCGATCTTCAAAAAATGAGGATTAGAGAAAGAGCTAAAACATTTTCATACGTTCCTCAACAAGCACAAGTCACTAGTGATGTTCCTGTTCGCCAATATCTATCATATGGCACAACAAACACACTAGCATTTTATGAACATCCTGGAAAAGAAGAGATGAAACTAGTCGAACAAACAGCAGAAAAACTCCATATTACTCATTTGTTAGACAAAAATCTTGGTGAGATAAGTGGTGGTGAACTCCAAATTGTTCTAATCGCTTGTGCGTTAATTCAAAGAACACCAGTAATATTGCTTGATGAACCAACATCTGCTTTAGATATGAAGAACCAAAACCTAGTTTTATCTCTTTTAAAAGAGATTTCTAAAGAAGAGAATAAAACAATCATCCTTTCTTCTCATAATCCAAATCATGCTTTGTTTTTAGATGCTCATGTTATCCTAATTCATCAAGGTGCTGTTTGTGGTGAAGGTGATGCTAAAGATTTAATTAATGTTAAAACACTGGCTCCAATCTATGGAGAACACGTTTGTGTTTCCAAGAGTCTTGAATATGAAGAAATATCCTTTAAATAGATTATGTGACTTTTTATGGGACAAAACCATTTTGCCATTCATTTTCGTTATACATTGTTACCGTCGATATAAATCGATGAAAGGTGAGAAAAGAAAATGAAAACAAATAAAAACAAGAAAAGTCAAAATATTAACTGCACCAATGTCTATTCATCAAAGCAAGGAGGTATCAAAAGATGAAATATTTATTCTTCGATATTGAATGCTCCAATTGCTTACGAGGATTTGGCAAAATGTGTGAGTTTGGTTATGTCCTAACTGATGAAAAATTCAATGTTATTAAAAAGGGTGACATACCAATGTCTCCAGGAAAAGGTCCAGATAATGCCTTCCATCTAAGGGGTAGAAAAGGTGAAAAAGATCTTGAACTAGCATATGAGTATGACTACTACCTCAGTCAACCAGAATTTCCAGAGTTCTATGATCGCATTAAAAGTATGATGGAAGATCCTGATACTGTATGCCTTGCATACGCGATGGGAAATGATATCCATCATCTATACCATTCTTGTAAAAGATATAAATTAGAACCGTTGAATTATGTTTGTTATGATGTGCAAAAACTGGCTTCTATTTATTTAAACACTGGAAAAATGATGTCACTTAAAAAGGCATGCTTAAGAATAGTTGGGCCTCATTCGATGACAAGACTTATAGAACATCTATCTAGAGATGATGCTGAAATGGAAAAACTAATCTTCGAAGCCGTTTGTGAATTAACAGGAAAAGATTCGAAAGAACTGTTAAAATCTCCAGAATTTGTCGGAACAAACTCTAATGAATATATGGAAACTGCACGTCAAAGAGTTAAAAGGAAAATAAATAGTGAAGGACATAAGCTCTATAATTCATTAGCCATTCCAAACGAAGAGTTAGATAAAGAAGAAAACATTGGTCGTAGATACAACATCAGTGGTGAACTTAAAGCTAAATCAAAATATTTAAAAGACACGATCAATCTTATCCAAGAAAGAAATGGATTACTATGTAACCAATTAAGAAAAACAGATTACTTCATTGTTCTTGATGAAAAAAACAAAGAAGAGATACTTAGCGGATTAAAACACCCATTCGATGGAAAAATCCTAACATATGCTGAGTTCATAAACTCGAAAAAGAATTAGATAAAAGAATGTAACCCAATTTGGGACAAAACCAAGTTGGGTTTTTCTTTTGTTTTAATATGTTGATGTTCATAAGAAAAAGAAAGGAAAAAATCAAAAATGAAATGTCCATTATGTGGGGGAACAACATTCCTCAGATCTACACCAGTAATATTAGGGTGTGAAGAAGAAGCAGAAGCAAAGGTCTGTGAGCATTGTGGTTATATCCTGGCTTTCAATCACAAAGTTGTTCAGGAACAAGCAAAAAGAAAAAGTAATCTCCAAAAACTAAAAGCCCAATTAAAGAAGGCACAAGAAAATGAAAAATCATACAAACCAAAATTACCTTCATTTGATAAAGAAAAACTCGAACTGGAAGAATGCCATAAAAAACTTATTCTTCTTATAAAACACAACCCTACCGATCCAGATATTCGAAATTTAGAATCAAGAATCGATGAACTTAGAGAAATCATCGATCGAAAAGCGTCGAGTCTGATGTTTGTTAAATATAATGAGATCTTAAGAAACATTGATTATCTAAAAAATCAAATTGATAAAGAAGAGACACTAATTAAGCAAAAACAATATTGATTGAACAAAAGAAAGTAACCCAATTTGGGACAAAACCAAGTTGGGTTTTTCTTTTGGCTTACTATATGTTTGCTCATGAGAAGCAGAAAGGAGGACATCAAAATGAAATGTCCTATCTGTGGTAACGACCACTTCATCAAAATCATCCCACCTTTACTTGGATCAGACGGAGGCACTATCCGGAGCAATGGCTGCTATGGATGTACTGAGTGCGGGTACACCTTCTTCATATCAAAAAAAGCCCCTGAGTTTTACAAGGAAAAGCAAGACTATCTAAAGATGATCGATGATAAAATCAAATACTTCGACCAAATGATTGAAGAAACAAAAAAGAATTCAAGCAACATTGAATATGAAAGAAAACAATTAAAGAGTTATAAAGAAGAACTCGCCTTCCGACAAAAGAAAGGTGAAGATAACAAAACAACGAGATCTCTCATCGAGAGTATCGGTGAACTCGAACCAATCGTGAAATCCGGGAAAAGACCGGATACCGAAAGAAGAGTTCGCGAATTTGAATGTCAGAAAGAAAAATGCCTTAAAGAAAAGGAATACATACAGAACTCTATTGAATATTTGCAAGAATAAGAAACCAAAAAATCACCAGCAAAACTCAAAGATAACCGAGAATTGCTGGTGTTTTTTAGTGTTCAAATCACTTAGATAAGTCAAGAATATTAAAGATATTTTTAATATCGTTTCCTTTCATATCAACCTTCTTTATTATGGGCTTATAAAGGAGGGTTTATTGAATATGAACCAAAAAGAAAAACTAAGAGAGATATTAATTCTTCTCTCATATTCAGATGATGAGTTATTACGAACAAAAGGAATTACTAGAGGGGAGATTAAAACAAATCTTAGAGTAGTCTATGAACTAGATAAAACATCTTTTGATAAATTAGCTGGTAGACTAGGTATCTCTAAAAAATATTTAAAGGGAAAAGGTGCTTACATCTTTGATTATGATGAAAACAAAATTATCACTGATGAATTAAAGAAACAAAATCAGAGATTAAGAGATGTTCTCATTAAATATAACGTTGACGAACGTGATTTAGAACGTTTTACCGGTCTAAGTAGAAGATCTTTAAAACCATTTCTTGATGGAAAGAGTTATTTATCAAATTATGAAGTTCGTCAAATCGCGAAACTATTCCATATCTCGATGAAATACATTGAAGGAAAGTTTGATATTGTTTTTGATTCCGAAGAGCTTAATAAAAAAATGGAACAGCTCATTATAGATGTAATGAACAGTAAATAACACATAATATCGACAAAATAGATGAAAAATCGCTTTTTAGAGATCTGCTTTAATAATTTAAAAGCGAGTTTTGTCTATTAATGTCATATGGGATCGAATAACGAAAAAGAAATGGATCAATTAGGAGGTCTTAACTATTAAATAGTAAAGAAACTACAATTGTGATATAATTCGAAACAGGCAAATGAAAAGGATGAGGATTGCGACTGTTTTTAGCGGAATAGGAGCTTTTGAACAAGCACTTTTAAAACTAAAGATTCCATATGAAATTGTTTTCGCGTGTGATACTGGCGAGAGATACGTCGATATCGATACAAAAACAGTTATGGATAAAGTTAAATTTTTATCCAATAAAGAACGCGAAATTTTTATATCTTCTCTTTATGAGAAAACAAAGAAAAAAAATTTTGTTAAAGAATCTTATTTTGCAAATTACAGCATATCTAATGATAGATGGTTTAGCGATATAAGATTTATTAACGGAAACGAATATAAAAATACAGTTGATATTTTTGTTGGCGGTAGCCCTTGCCAAAGTTTTTCGGCTATCGGAAAGCGAAAAGGCCTTGAGGATGCACGCGGCACACTGTTTTACGATTATGCTCGATTGGTAAAAGAAATTGAACCAAAGGTTTTTATTTTTGAGAATGTTCCCGGGATGCTTAATCATGATTCCGGAAAAACATGGAAAATTATTAAGAGCATTTTTGAGAGTTTAGGATATAAAGTTTATTATCAGGTTTTAAACTCCCTTAATTATGGAATTCCACAAGATAGAAAGAGGCTCTTTGTTGTTGGTTTTAAAAACAAAAACATTAATTTTTGTTTTCCTAGAAGCCAAAAACTTACTACAACCATGTTTGATTATTTAGAACCAAAAGTTGAAACAAAACATTATCTTGGAAAAAAAGGTTTTGAATTTGTAACTAATCCCCGATATAGAAATAGAGCAAAATTAAATAGCCCGATTATGAGGACTCAAAAAGCTAATCAGCAGTTCAACTGGAATGGAGATTTTGTTTTTGAAGAATTAGATAGCAAAAAACATACAACTAAAGTTCTTGAGAGAGCTTATGTTGGAAATTGGAATGGTAAGAGGGGAGTATGCAGGCAATTATCGCATAGAGAATGTATGCGTTTAATGGGATTTCATGACTCTTATAAAATAGTTGTTCCAAATGTTCCTGCTTATAGGCAAGCCGGAAATTCGATAGTAGTTAATGTTTTAGAAGCTGTTGTGTCTGAAATTATAAGGACTGGTGTTTTCGATGAATAAACTTAAACTTGCAACTGTTTTTAGTGGCATTGGATCGATTGAATTTGCTCTAAAACGTTTAGGTATTAATCACGAAATTGTTTTTGCTTGCGATAACGGAGAAAGAGACGATGTAGTCATTGACTATGATAGAGAATTTGATGTTATAAAAAAACTTGGAACGCTTGAAGAAAAGCATAAGTACCAAGAAGACTTATATAATAGATTGACAAAACGCAAAAATTACGTTCAAGAAAGTTATACGGCAAACTATGAATGCCCAAACTCTCGGTTTTACCAAGATATCAAACTCCTTGACGGAAGGGATTTTAAAGGCAAAGTAGATTTATTTGTTGGCGGGTCACCTTGTCAATCTTTTTCATCCGTAGGTTTCCAAGGTGGTTTAGAAGACATTAGAGGAACGCTTTTTTATGATTTTGCACGTTTAGTGAAAGAAATAGAACCTAAGGTTTTCATTTATGAAAACGTTCGTAATCTTTTAAATCATGATGGTGGAAAAACATGGAATATTATTAAAGACGTTTTTTATTCACTTGGATACTGCATTAGTTACAAAGTACTAAATGCTGCTGATTATGGTATTCCACAAACAAGAAGAAGGTTATTCGTTGTTGGTTATAAAACCAAGAACGTTCATTTCAGGTTTCCCGAATCCAAGGAATTAAAATTCAAAATGGCGGATTTTATGATTGACAATTGTGCGTTTGGTGAATTTGTTTATGGTGAAAATGGAGAGTTGTTGGTCGGGAAGAAAAAAGGCAATGTAGATCAGAAGTATATTTTATCTCCACTTCTCTATAAATATGTGATGAAATCGGGAACAAAAAAATGGTTTCAAAAGCCCCAAATCAACATGCCAATTGCAAGAACATTGCTGAAAACAATGGGAAATAGGCATAGAGCCGGTGTGGATAACTATTATTCTAACGATGGGTCAAACGATTTGGGAAAAGTTAGAATGCTAACCGAAAGAGAAGCACACCGTTTAATGGGATACACCGATGATTATAAAATAGTTGTATCAAGAGCTCAGGCATACAAACAAGCTGGCAACTCCATTGTTGTAGATGTGATGATGGAATTAGTGAAAAGTATAATTGATGATGACATATTACTTTAAAGGAGGATCAAAAAAATGAGCGCATTTAAAAGAAATATCATCTATGTTGACGTAACAAGAGGCGACTGTGTAGACAACAATAGAAAAAGCGGTAAGAGCAATACAGGTACGTATTTTGTATGTTCTACCAAAAACTTTGATGAATTTGAACACTTCTTTAAAGAAACAAATATATATAAATTTGCCGTCGATAAAATTGAAATTTATAGAGTTCTATTTAATGAGTTTTTTATGTCTCTAAAAGATGAGTATGTTGGAAAAATGGAGAACTTTAATAGCACCTGTGCTTATCTTTCCTCTCTTTATGATAATCCAACTGTTGAACTAGGACTTAGAAAAAATGATTCTAGAATTTTTATGAAATTTGAAGATAATAGCGAAGCTCATACAAGTGCCTTTAGAAACATTTTGTATGAAGACTTATCTCTGATTGCAATTGAAGAAATCGGTGGTGTTTTCTTTATTTATCCTGTAGTTAATGAAAAATATATCGGCCATAAGAAGGCTATTGAATCAGGTCTTGTGTTTGACGAGGATTAAAGATGAAATCAATCCAAGAATTAATACTTAATAACGAATATCAATCTTGTAGATTGTGGATTCAAAACGCTCGAGATAATCAAAAAACTTGGGATGAGATTGATTTTGCGTGCAAGGGATCCCAAGCTGGGTTGGATTCTTTCCTTTTGGATAAACAAGAAGATGATTTTTGGATTATAACATCTGATGAGTGGCACCTTCTTGTTAAAGAAATGAAAAACGTTGAAGAAGGTGGCAAGCCTGGTTTTATTGGCGATCCAAAAAAACCTGTATTAGGAATTCCAACTTCTCAGGGTAGTTGTTGGGTTAGATATAAGAAAAAGTTAGAATCGCCTAATACAAATTTTACTTATGCCAGCGTTCAAAATATTGAAATTAGCTCTCAAAAGATTGTTTCCCAACTCGAGATTCGAACTGAACAAAATGATCCAGTAAGGGGTATGGTAGTGGGAAATGTTCAATCAGGCAAAACCGCTAATATGGCAGGTGTTATTGCTATGGCTGCGGATTATGGATACAACTTTTTCATTATTTTAACTGGAACTATCGACAACTTACGAAAACAAACTAGGGAGCGTTTGATTAGTGATTTAAATAGTGAAAATTGCAATATCGATTTTAGGTCTTTAGATTACTTGTCTACAAAAACTCCTTATCCTGATAGATTACAAGATCTATTTTTGAGTGATACATCAAATAAAAGGTATATTTCAGTGTGCCTTAAGAACTCCACAAGATTAAGAGACCTTTTAAATTGGCTTAATGTTAACCCAATGGCTAAAGGCAAATTAAAAGTTGTCTTAATTGATGATGAAGCAGATCAAGCAGGTGTAAATACCAAAGATGTAGATACAAAGGAACAAACTGCAATCTCACGCTTAATTAAAAATTTGGTTTTTGGTAGAAATTCCAAAGATCAAAAAGCCTCACCGTACCAATGTATGAACTATATTGGTTACACAGCAACTCCATATGCTAATTTCTTAAATGAATCAGGAAACGAGACTTTATATCCGAAAAACTTCATTTCTCTACTTAACACCGCAAGTGAGTATTTTGGTCCACAGCAATTATTTGGAGTTGATGATGTTAACGAAGGATTAAATATAATTAATAGTATCACCGAGGATGAAGTATCATTATTTAATGATGATTTAGTAACAAAAAATAATTTACCTCAATCATTAAAGGAATCCCTTTTTTGGTTCATTATTACTGTTGCCTCCGCAAGGTTTTGGAAAATTGAGGCACCTGTTAGTATGTTGATTCACACATCCCAAATTGTTGATAAACATTTTAGAGTTTCAAATGCAATAGAAGGGTATTTATCAGGTCTAAATAAAACGAAATGTTTGGCGGAAATTGAAAAGGTTTTTGACGAACAAACAAAGATGTTCTCGATTGAAGAGTTTAAAGAAAACATGCCTGATTATAATGAAATTGATAAGGTTAGGAATTATCCATCTTTCAGCGAGATTTTGCCTTACATTAAAGAGCTCCTTGATATAAATGTTACTCATATTGAATTAAGCGACGAAGGAACACTTCAATATAACAAAGGGTTGCATTTATGTGTTGATAACTGCCGTAAAAATGCACTTAACAATGAATTTGAGATGCGAATCGTTTATCCAGAAAAAGGAGACCCAATCATTAAGGAAACTCCTGCATTTATCATTATTGGTGGTGCTACTTTGTCTAGAGGATTAACTCTTAAAGGACTAACTACATCTTACTTTTTAAGAAGTACAAGCCAAGCTGATACTTTAATGCAAATGGGAAGATGGTTTGGATATAGACATAAATATGAAATGCTTCCAAGGATATGGCTTTCAGTAAAAACCGCTAGTAGATTTAAAAGACTAACCAAATTGGACTATGATCTTAGAAACGAGCTGTCGACAATGGAATTAAAAGGACTGTCTCCAAAAGATTACGCTCCTAGACTTGACCATTTCCCAGATTATCAATTACTTGTGTTAACATCGAAAAAGAAAATGCAAAAATCAATCGAGTTTAAGTGCACTTTTTATAATAAAACGGCACAAACAACTTGGTTTTATAAAGACGATGATACGATTACTGCTAACTATAATTTAGCTCTTAGCTTTCTTAATAATTTAGGTCCATTGGACTTAAACGCTAGGTCTAAACTAAAGAACGATATTACTAACGATAATAAAGGATCTCATATATGGTTCGATGTTGATTACAATGCCGTTCTTGAATTTTTAGAAAAAATAAAAATACCTGAAAATCAAGCTGCTGTTTTCAAAGATTTTTCTGCTTTCAAAAAATGGTATAGCGATGAATTTAAAAAAGGGAATCTTAAAAATTGGACAGTTGTAGCTGGTGGTGTTGTAAACAAAATTCAAAACGATGTTGAACTAGATAATGGTACTGTTATTCATCTAGAAACACGTAGTCGTGTGGAAAGTGAAGGCCCTTTAGCAAAAGATTATACAAAATATGTCGACTTAAACACCATTACACAAACTCCTGATAGACTAATGGATATTGACTGTAGTAATCTTTCGAAATTTGAAATCGAAGAGATTAACTCCAATAAATTAAAATTCATAGAAAAGAGAAATAAATATGCCTCATGCACTAACCCTTTGTTAGTTGTTTATATTATTGACAAAGATGGTGGCAAGGGTGATGAGGTCAAATATATAGCATCAAAAAATAGAAAGCGTTTGCCGTTAGAGACACTTCATTTGGCAAACCATATTGTTGGTTATTACATCTATATTCCTTATGGAAAGAGCGACGATAATCCTGATTACATCACTGTTAAACTTAACTATGATGAAGATGAAGCGGAGGTGGATTTAGATGAAGATGAAAATTAGAATCCTTGAAAAGGGTCCAATGATTTTGACTGGAAGCAAGGTGCTGAAGGCAATCATGGACAACTATACTCCACCAATAGATTTATTTGTGAGAGAATCAATTCAAAACTCCGCGGATCAAATAATGGAAGATAAGGCGTTTGGAAGAATCCAATATAACATCGGAAGTTTTAATAATGCCTCATTGACATCATGTTTAGAATCAATTTCAAGTAAAATTAACTCTTTATTTAAAGAAAAGACTTATAAATACATTTCCATTTCTGATAGTAATACATATGGTCTTCTTGGCGAACCATATAAAAACGAAAATGGTGCACCAAACAATTTGTTTAATCTTGTATATGATTTTATGAGCAACAACGAAGATGAAAATGCAGGTGGTTCATGGGGAATTGGCAAATCCGTTTATTATCGTTATGGCAATGGTCTTTGTTTTTATTATTCTAGAACATTTGAAAATGGAAAATATATTTCGAAATTAGCCGGTGCACTCATTCAAAACGAAAAAGATGCCACTAATTGTTTCTTGGGAAGCAAGTCAAGTGGTGTAGCGTATTTTGGCGATTTAGATAGTAAAAATAATTCAATTCCTATTTATGACGAAACACTCATAAAAGAGTTTTTAGATATTTTTGGGTTGATTCCTTATAGTGGTGATAAGACCGGAACAATCGTGATTATACCATATCTAGATTTAAATCTATTCTTAGAAAACAATAAAAATTTTGATGATGATACATCAAGGTATTGGCTCAATGATATCGATGAATGTTTATCTATGGCGGTTCAAAGATGGTATTTTTCAAGAATTAATAACGAGTCTTTTCAGGGAAAATACCTAAAAGTAGCCATCAATGGATCGAAACTAGAATTGTGTGATTTCTATAAAACATTACAAGATTTATATAATGGCACGGTCAATGGTTGCAAATCAGTTAAAATTACCGGGAAGAAATTTGCCGAAACTGACATTCTCGGGACTTTCAACTATAAAGTTTTTACAAAGGAAGAACTTGGAGTACATACTCCTCCAACCAATTATCCATCTCCTAAATATTTTGTTGATTCAAATTTAGATGTCGATAGAAACGGATTACTTTTTTACTTAAGAAAGCCAGGGATGGTCCTTAATTATGACAATAAAGAGTTTGGTCAATATGATTTAGAAGAAGAACATTACTTAATTGGTGTTTTTATTCTAAATGACGACTTACAAGTTGAATCGAAAGAACTTCTTGGTAAGTACATGAGAAGAACTGAAAAATCAAATCACTACGAATGGAAGAATGATGTATTTCCAAATGAGTACCCAATTCTTTCCAAAAGAAAACCATTTTATAGGATATGTGTAACCATAAGAAACCTATTAAATGACGAGTTTAAAAAGAATAAAGCCGTTTTTCTTGACGGCTCTGCAACCATTTTTCAAAAGAAATATGGAGAGAAACTAATGCCGCCATTAGATTTTGGTGATAAACCAAGTGTCCCTCCCAAAAAGACTGGTGAATCAGGAGGTGGTTCAAGCGGCGGAGGTGGAAAAACTCCGCATCCGAAACCAAAGAAGACAGAAATCGCTTTTGAAGGGCTTAATAGCAATGGATACCTATGTTATGAGGTATTGTTTGTTTTGCCTGTCGAAAATGTACTTAATTTTAAGGTTGACCTCAAAGCCGGATCTAAAACATTTTCATTTATTGAATGGGAACAAATGGACTTTAAATTCCCTTGCCAAATCAAAAAAATTGAGATTATTGAATTTTATTTAGATAGCAATAAGAAAACAATCCCTCAAGTAATTCCTATTGATAAAGACTTCTATAGAAAAAGAAAACAAGTTTTAGAAGGTGTAACAATTTATAAATTTAAAGGTTTGTGGACCGATAAAAACGTTCCTTATGGCTTTGTCGTTGAAAATTCAACTGAACAAAAGCTTGGAATGCGAATGAGAATTGAAATTGATGCGTTGGATAATAAGTATTCAATAGGTTTTAATGCTGATATCGGAAAGGAGACAAAAGATGAATAGTAATGCACGTTTATATAAAACATTGTCTTCGGAAGAATTGGCAAGTTTGAAACTAAAACTTAATAGGAAATATTCCTATTGTACTGAAAACGATGTCAAGGAATTAAAGGAACAACCTTTTGAAGGAAACAACCCTAATTCTAAAGTGTTTCAATTGGTTGATGAGGATTATGAATGGGATCCTAAAGTACACAGTTTATTTTTAGATATAGCTCTTTCCATCAAAAATCCTTCGATTATTTTTGGAAAAAATGGTTCTTGCTACGAGGATGCTGTAATAGGTGTCGGATTGACATGGAAATCAGAAAAATCAAAGATTAAGAATTGCATTAAGTTGGGTGAAATTACAAAAACATCAAATTCAATAGAATTTGTTAAGAGTGCTATTGAACTTGAAAATTTGAGCAGTAATGCTACATTTAGGCTTATTTTTTACATTGCTAAGCCGGGAACAAAAAACGGAAACAAATTTTTCGCCAATCAAACAGGAATGGTGATTTTAGACCAAATCGCTTGGACTATTATTGTTGAAGGAGAATCATCGATATTTCCAATTTATGAAGTTGCAGATGATAATGGACCGTTATGGAGTTTTTCATGTGATTTTTACGATATTACTGACGACTTATTTGATAAAGATCACGTCAAAGTATTAATTAACACAAGACATCCAGCATATGTTATGGTTCATCTTAAGTCCCCACAGTTCAATGAAATGTTTATGAATGAAATTATGTCGAACGCTGTAGCAGCTATTATTGTCGCCATAAGAGATAAGCTTCCAAACAACTATGTTGACTTGTCTTTAGATTGCGAAAGCGGAAGCATTCTTCAGGCATTAAAATATTTCAAAGACAAACTAGATTTTGATATTAATGGTTCTCTAGAATCATTGACAAGTTCTATAAAGAAGTTTTTTGATAAGGAGGGTTCCTTATGAAGATTAAAGAATTAAATCGGGAGGAATCTAAAAAAGTTTTTGCGAGGCTTGTTGAATGCAATGGTGTTCCAGAAGACTTTTTCGAAACCTTGGATGAAGATTACTTGAAGATTAGAAATGATATCTTATCATTCGTACCAAAACCTCTTGCAAAAACATATGATTTTGATCTTAAATTTGGGATTAAATTATATGAGTATTTTAATAAGAAAAATTTCCCTGATTTTAATGAGGCAATTGCTTCAAACTATGATTTTTGGAGATACCTATGCCTAAGAGTTGTCCCTGATATTATTATTTCAAGACATGGATTGGTAGATACTTATTTCTTTGAAAAGAATGTTAGAATCTATCTTCCGACTCTTTGGTGGTATATAGAAATGGGCTTCCAAGGATCAATTGAAGAAACTTATAATTGTTTAAAACATTTTTCTACTGACTACATATTGCAATTTGTTGAAAGACCAGGTAGGGACGGTATGTATTTAGACATAGCTAGACTTATGATGAAGTATCTATCTAATTTGCCAAAGGATGTTGAATCTCAAGAAAAAGGCGACCAAACGCTCTTGCGTAGACTACTAATACAACATACAGCTCGTAATGCCAATTATAACTTGGTCATTGAAGGGAAAACCGAACAATATGTAAGAGAGTTATTTGCTGCATGTGGAGTGGAGGTTAAATAAAATGGAAAGTCTAATATACGAAATTCAAAAACTGGCATTGATGAAGATTGGATCTGTTTATCCAGTTTATCAAGGAGAGGATGTTGTTTATTTAAATAGAAGCAACTCCGGTTATGCAATCGCAATACCTTTTAATGATGAACGCACTTTTAATGAGTCGTTTGTTGGAATTAATCTTTCAACGAATTTGCTAAATGTTAATGACAAGAGTTTTAAAGTTTTGTATTTATACATGAATGACACTGGAGATTTGAAAAAATTTTCGTTTATTGGGGCTGAATTTATTGATGTTAACAATAGAAACAGTTTAATAAGCAATCCTTATATTTGGGTCGACACTTGGAGAGAAATGTTCGGAGATTCTAAGAAGAAATACCTAATAACTGATGTTTTAGCCGAACTCATTGCTTTGAAATATTTATTTAGTAATGATAAAAGCGCAAAATGGCTAGGACCAAAAGATGGTACACACGACATAGTACTCGACGGTAAGGTGGTTGAAGTCAAATCTACAACACATAAAACAAATAGTTACGTTTCTATAAACAGTCGTTTTCAAATCAATCCATCACTAAACGAAGAGCTGTTCTTTATTAGATTAGAACCAAAGCCTTATGCATCGTCAATTGATACATTGGTTCAGGAATTATCGATGATGGGTTATCCAGAAGAAGAATTAGAAGAATATCTTAAAGACATGGGCTACAGAAAAGGAAACCGAACAAGAAAAATTTCCTACAATGTTCTCTCTATGGTTTCTTATACGGTTGACAATAATAACTTTCCTGTTATTTCGCTGGATACTCTAAATAATTTAACTAGTTCAAAAAACATTGTTGGTTTTAAATTAACATTGGACTTATCTACTGTTAAAGGAGTTACGCTTATATGAAAAACACAAAAGCTATTTTAAGCGATCTTGATAAAATCAAAATTGATGCTGAATCCATAATAAAAAGAATTGAAATTATAAAAAAAGAATTAGGGTTTAGTGAAGAAAAACACAAAAGCATTGATGATGAACATAACAAAAATAATCATTCATGCAAAAAAGAATTTATTGAATATTTAAGGAATGTAGTAAAAGTAAAAGAGTCATCTATTGATGACTATATAAAGGATTTGAAAAGGGTTAAAAAACTCATTGGTGAATTCACAAGTATTTCATTAAATTGTGAAGTATATGAAATTAAAGATTTGCAAAAAATAAAAACAATTTGCAAAGAGTTATATAGCAACGAAGAGTTTGTAAAATTAAATAGAAAAAAACATCATCACTTCAGCGCGCCATTAAACAACTACATTGATTTTTTGGAATACATGAATAATTCTTTTGACTTTGATGATTGAAATTTTGTTATTTTCAACAATTTATAAAAAGAAAACGGAAAAACTATAGAATTAAAAATTCATTTGAATTTATCTCTAAAAAAACTATAAAATCCAATTCGATAACTCAATGTATTGAGTATTTTAAACTTCTTCACTTCGTTAAGCTTTTCTTAAATGATATAATCTTTTTATGATTATTTATCGAAATACCGTTGAGAATTTCAATAAAGATGTTTTTAGTGGTCTAATCGCTAATAAACTCGAAAATCTCTTTTTGATGCTTAACATTGGTAAAGAATCACAAGGAGAATATCGTAGTTGGAACAATTCATTAGAAGTTGTTTCTTCCGTTTTAAAGTGTTCAGATGTTGACCCTAAAATCGAAGTTGCAGTGGAATATCAAATTCCTCTGACCTCTAAAAGAGTTGACTTTCTAATCTCCGGGCTAGACAAAGACAACCAAGCAACAATCTTGGCTATCGAATTAAAACAATGGGATAAAGCTGAAGTAACTAATCTTGAAAACTGTGTTAAAACTTACGTTAACGGACAAAATGGTGTTCATCCGCATCCATCTCAACAAATTCTTTCGTATTGCCAATTGATTCAAAACCTAAACGAGACAGTACAAAGAGATCACGTAAACCTAGTTCCTTGTGCTTTTCTTCATAATTATCCTTCTAATAATAAAGATGTTTTAGAAGACACACGTTATTCATATGTTGTTTCTAAAGCACCTTTATTTTATAAAGATGGACGTGGACAACTTGCAGAATTCATTAAATCACATGTCTTAAAACCATCAGACAAAGACTTATTTGAAATCATTGAAAATGGAAAACTTAAACCATCAAAAGCATTACAAGACGCTATCTTAGATCTTCTTAAAGGAAATGATGCTTTTGTGATGGTTGATGAACAACAAGTTGCTTATGCAACAATCACAAAACTTGTTAAAGATAATATTAATAAAAATGGTAAATATACAATCATTGTCCGTGGTGGTCCAGGAACAGGTAAATCCGTTATCGCTATTCAAACAATGGCTACATTACTTTCAGAGGGCTATGCCGCATCATACATGACAAAGAATGCTGCTCCTAGAGAAGTTTTCAAAATCAAATTAACTCAAGGACATTTAGATAAAAAATATATTGGAAACTTACTCAAATCCCCAATATCTTTGGAGAATTGCTATAAAAATGACATCTATCCATGTCTTCTTGTTGATGAGGCTCACCGATTAACTAAACACTATGGTCATAACCAAATCGATGACATAATTCGATGCAGCAAAATCAATGTCTTTTTTATAGACGAAGATCAAAAAGTTACAACAAAAGATATTGGCACAGTTGATCTTATTAAAGAGATTGCTAAGAAATATAATTCAAGAATAATTGATGATCCATCATTAACACTTAAATCTCAATTTAGATGTAACGGAAGCGATGGATATCTTCAATTCTTAGATAACCTTTTAGAAATAAGAGAAACTCCAATGACATCTTTAGATGGAATTGATTACGATATTAGAGTTTTCGATTCTCCGACAAAGATGAAAGAAGAATTAGAAAAACTAAATAATGTCAATAATAAATCCCGTTTGCTTGCTGGATATTGTTATGAATGGGTTTCGGAGATTGAGCCAACCGCAATGGACATTATTTTAGAAGATGGATTTAGAATGCAGTGGAACTTACGTAATGGACAACCATTTGCAATTTCAGATACATCATTCGATCAAGTTGGTTGCATTCATACATGTCAAGGTCTGGAATTTGATTATGTTGGAGTCATTATCGGCGAAGACTTACGTTTCGAAAACGGCAAATTAATCACTGATAAAACAAAGATTGCGGAGTCTGATAAATCATCAGGGATTAGAACTTGTAAAGACAAGAAATTAGCTGATATTTTGATAAAAAACACCTACAAAACCTTATTATCTCGCGGTCAAAAAGGATGCTTTGTTTATTGTGAAGATAAAGCTTTGAACGAGTACTTTAAATCACTATTGGAAGAATAATTCCCCTTTTTTATCGAACGGGAAGATGTTTAAAAATACAATTAATGAATAATAAAGAAAAACAACAGTATTTAAGCAATATGATGATTTTTCCTTCAAGTTCTTTTTTGTGTGAACTTTCACAAAAAGAATCGTTTTATAGCAAGATGCCTAAAGTTTTATTCAAATATCGTTCGTTTGATCGTTATACTAACGAAACACTTAGCGAACCTTATGTTTTCTTATCTCCAGTAAATAAACTGGATGACCCCTTCGATTGTTTAACTGATTCTGGAATTAGTGAAAAACTGCATAACAGCGATGCTTCAATTGGTCTTTCTTTAACACCATTTATTGTAAAAGAAGTATGCAGGATTGGGAAAATTAAAACTAATAGGCAAGAAATGGAAAGATTAATTCGTAGTTGTTATGTCGATGGTGAGTTTTCTGGCACAAAAGCTCATCTTGTAATTGATAATTCAACTTTACTAAATGATGAGGAAAAGCATGTTTTATACAACATTTTGTTGAATCTTGATGATTTTACTCAGCAAATCGCTAATGATCACACAACTGAATCGATGGCAAAAACCTCATTAAATCCAGGCGAAAGTGTTGGTGTATTTTGCATGTCAGAAAAGAGAGACAACAAAGTAATGTGGTCACTTTATAGTAAAAAATATAAAGGATATTGTGTTGAATACGAAATCCCGAACGATGATGATATTAGATTAAATCTGTGTCCTGTTATTTACAAGAAAAATGAGGATAACAACTTTATTCATAGGATTATCCGATTTTCTTTAGCCAATATGATACGTTATCTATCTGAAGGCCAAATAAATAACGAAATCGGTTGCTTTAACGAATTATTTTGCACTAAAGATAGTGATTGGAAGTACCAATATGAATGGAGAATTATCGGGAAACCAGAAAAATTGAGTAAGCGCTTAAAAATTAAAGCGGTATATTTAGGCTTTGATGTAGTGGACAGCAATATTAAACGAATAAAAAGAATTGGAAGAAAACACGGATTTAAGGTCTTTTTAATGAACAAACCAGCCGGTAGAAAATGTATTAGATATAAGCAAATCTTGTAATGTGACCGCACAAAATCACCAGCAATTCTTGGTTATGTTGAGGAATTGATGGTGATTTTTCTATTTCATCCTAACCGCATCAATCAAGATAGACACAATGATCTTTAAGACAGAATTAGTCTCATCTTTTAATGATGATGCACTATCTTTAAACATCTTTAACATATCTAACTTAGATAATGGTTCATTTTCTTTAGTTAGATTGTTTTCATTAATAGTAGAGATATCTAGATTAGAAGGATGATCTTCTTTTTCGACTTGATACATTGGTAGATGTTCTAAGATGTCACATAGATTATTAGTAAAGAGATGTTTCTCTTCTAATGAGGATTTCGCTAATCGAGTATTAATCGCTAAGACTAGCTTAGTAAATAAACGATGATAACTATCTGCTTCTTTAAAGTGGTTATCCTCGACAATCCAAGAGAAGATATTGTGCTGCCAATATCGATTCTTGGATTGAATAATCTTCACTTTCTCTGGTTCAGTGATTAATCGACCAATAATCGATCTTTCTGGATTATAGCGGTGTAACCTAGATAAAAGCTTTTCATATTCTATATCAAAGAAGAAAGATTCATAGTTAGGTGCATCAAATAAGTAGATAGCTTCGATCATCTCTTTTTTAATTAGTGCCTTCGCACTTGTTAGAGCTAATCTTCCTCCTTTAGAGTGACCAGTAAGAATCAATTTACATCTAGGATGAGTCTTACTCACTCTAGATAAATACTCAATTGATTCAATTTCACCAGGAGTAATATCTAGATAAGACATATTAATATCTTCTTTAATTCCTTCTAAAGAAGAATC
>OCVV011160237.1_pt1 | contig 25508 bp, 23 predicted proteins | sample 1539721 | NCBI WGS metagenome assembly OCVV01 (sample SAMN02144230, study PRJEB22623) | gut metagenome | biome: sheep rumen | host: Ovis aries | place: New Zealand
CTCATGTGCTTCTTCTACGGCCGAAGCGGCTGCGCGCGTCATCATGTCCTGACGGGATCTCAGAGATTCCTGCTGCTCGATGAGCTCCCATTCTTTGGTTTCCCTGCTCTGACGGATGTAGCTTCTTATTACCACATAGAACAAAAAAACTCCAACTGCCATAAGCAGTACGCTCATGCTGACCAGCAGTACCGGATTTGTGGTCGTCTCCTGTCCGTCGATCACAATGTTTTTAAATACTCTGCCGCCCTGCAGCAGTCCGTACGCGCCGCACACTATATACAAAACATAGTTGACTCTGCCTTTGCTCTCGGGCAGATCAAGTTCTTCATTATTATCCGGCAGGTTTTCCGGATCTTTTTTTCCAAACATAGGTTTTTCCTCCCTTACGCAAACTTTCCTTTACAAAAGTCCGTATCAGTATACCATTTTATCCGTATCTTGGAAAGTAATATATTTGTTCCGGATGTTCTCAGGCATAGTGAGCCTTTCCCAGATCCAGTATGTTTCCATTCAGCGCGTTTCCAAGCCAATCCGCCATCGTATGGCCCTCCACGTACCCCAGATAAAATCTTTTCTGGCGGACGGCCGTATGGACTGTTCCGCCTACGTTAAAACGCAGATTTTTCCATGGGTAGATAAAAAAGCCAAAATCGGGGTTTATGTTTTTCAGTTCCCTGATCATGTCTTTCATCTGTTCATGATACATCTCCTGGACATGGTGATCGGTTGCATATTCGTTGTGCAGCTTCATATCGTTTAGATACGCGCTCAGCAGGTAGTCGTAGGAGGACGCCGCATAGAGGTATGAGAAACGGTCTCCGTATTTTTTATAAAGCTCTCTGTACCATTCAACGGTCAGGTTTTCTCCGCTGACCGGAGCCCAGAATTTTTTTTCACTCTTCCAAACATCCCGGATGATATCCTGCCATTTGTCATAGCATAGCTGGCCGCTGTCGGACAGGAGCGTGATCTTTTCACATTCGGGATAAAACATTTCCACGATCTCACCGGCCAAAGCAGGTACCGCGAAGGCTCCGGCACTGTCGCCCGCCAGGAGTATCTCTTCCGCCTGCGGGAAGAACAACTTTGCTATATGCATGCTCTCCCGGAAATTTTTATGCCCGTGGAAATACATAGGGCGCAGTCTTTCTGCCGACGGCTTTTCGTATGCAGACTCCTGCGTATCGGCGGGATTCTTTGTATTTATCGGCGCCTGACTACAGGCGGTTTTTTCTGTGGTCCCCGCTTCCTGTCTACCGGCGAGGTTCTCACCGGTTCCCTCTTCCTGTCTGCCCGCGGGGTTCTCTCCGATTCCTTCTTTCTGTCCGCCCGAAGAACTCCGGCTGCTCTCATTTGGTGGATTTTTCACTTTTGACTCGTCTATATAGATCACATTATTGCCCACGTGAAAATCACCCGTCGCATAAGTGATGACCACGAAGGACCAGTCATCCAGAGGATTTCTGGAATTTCCTATCTCTGTGATGCCCGCGTTGATATTCATTATCTGAGTGAACGGACGCAGGTTATTCCAATAGTAATTCGGAAGCCGTGCCGCGACGGCTCCCCCTGTCACAGGCCGTGCCGCGGTGTATTCGTTCCAGGCGACTCCTCCCCCTGACAAAAATATACATAGCTTATCAATATTTCCGATTTTTATATAAATGTGATATTCCGACCCGTCGCCGCTTCGCCCTGCCTCTACCGGAATACGGTACCAGGTATTTTGGGCGGCTGCCCCGTCCAAAAGAGGAGCCTCGAAGAATCGTTCAATACTGTGGCCTATACGTTGCTCCACCAACTCGCCCATTTTATATGAAAATTTTCGATTCATCAGATGCATCATTGTTCCTCAGTAGATTTCTGCCTGTTTTGTTCTGAAAAAAACAGCTCTCAGCCATGCTTTGATTCAGTGGATTCTGCAGGTTTAATATCATTTGCGTTTTCTCTTGTATATGCGTTTTTTTTACATATGCAGTCTTTTTTTCTATGCAGTCTTTTTACATATGCGGCCTCTTACATCTTCAGGCTTCCTACATATGTAATCTTTCGCTCAGAGCCTGCTGCAGGTCTCTGAATCGGAAGATAAATACCGCAAGAGTCATGACTGCCATAAAAGCCATGCTGATCAGCGCCGGCAGCGGAAATGGGTTTTCCCTAAGCAGCAGTATCTGTATCAGCGACAGAACGGCTGCGAGAAGCGGATGAATGACATATTCTTCCAGATACATTTTTGATATCCTGCCGATGCAGATCTGCACCGCAGCCATGACCGGAAACAGGATTGGAATGAGCCATGTGACCGACCAGCCATGCATGCCGCTGTTTTTATCAATGATATAAAGTATGATCATGAATACGATTATTTCCATGGAAACCATAAAGATCACGTGATACCTGTAATATCTGGTAATCGCCATGGCGGTCCAGACCAGCAGTACGATGCCCATGCTAAGCCATGCCCATCCCTGCCTGCCCGGCAGTGTCACCATCAGTATGCACATGACCACGCAATAAATCAGCGCGATAAATCCGGCAATTTTCAGCATTGCCGAGCCGTATGATTTTTTAACTCTGATTACCGGAAAAGCTGCTGCCTCCAGGTCGGGCGTTCCCGCGATCTCTCCTTCGCAAAGCGGACAACTTTTTTTGTTTCCCGCTATTTTTATATTACACTTGCTGCAATACTGCATATTTATCCCTCCCGATCCGGCCGCTGGTGTTTTCTTCCGCGGCCGGCGTAATTCTTTTCAGACTTCAGATATAGGATACTTGTCCCCGGTTTCATTGCGGGTGGAACGCGTCTCCGTCCCCGGTTTCATCGCGGGTGGAACGCGTCTCCGTCCCCGGTTCCGTGTTGAAGTCGCTGGTGGAGAGTTCCACGTCGATGCCCATTTCTGTCATGCGTCTGAAGAAGTGCATCATGATCTCGTGATTGCGGAAGGCGGAAGTGACGCCGAATACCAGTTTGTCTTCGAAGGAGCTGATGCAGATCTGCATATCCTCCGCGGCCATGAAGCTGGCGAATTTATTGATGTACGGGGTCACGGCCGCAGGCATGTTTACCTTGCCGACATTTGAAAGTGTCATTGTGACTTCTTTTTTTCTCGATTTGTTAAAACCGGCGACTACCAGATCCTTTATGATCAAGGGGGCCATCTGGATGCCGATGTTGTTTTCCAGCGCAGAGTAGCTGTTCATTGATTGGAATATCTTTTCTTCCGTAAGCTCCTCCTGAAAAGACTTCCTCACACTGGGGATGATGTCTTCCAGCGAACCCTTGTAGTTTTCGGGATGATAGATCACATCGATCACGCCGAAGAAGTTTCTCGTTGTATTCGACGGAAAATAGTTTCTCAGATTGACAGGCACGGCGATAACTACGGGATATCTGTGATCGCGCATGCGCATTTCTTTTATGATGGACTCTATCAGAATGGATGTGGCCAGCACCGCCAGCGTTGTGTGATAGGCGCGGGCTTTTTCCAGAAAGCTGCCGACGGAAAGCGTTCCCTCCAGAAGATGAAGCTTTATGTTTTCATCCCGTTCTCCTCTGATATGCCAAGCCTTTGTATTTGCGCTGCTTACCTTTGGAATGAGCCCCTGATCTTTCTGTTTCTGATAAAAACGTCCGAAGGCGTCATCCTTTTTTTCCCTCACGGACGCAGTGCTCCATTCAAGCTGTTCATCTGTCAGGTTATATTTTGCGCCGAGATACCGAAGAACGATGGCTTTCAGAAATTCGAAAGCTCCCGTACCGTCGCTGAGAGCGTGGTACATCTCTACGTTAATCCTTTTTTTGTAATAATTGACCCGAAACAGCAGGTTTCTTCTTCCCGGAATATAAATCTCACTGCAGGCGGGAAGATTATCCTCATATACTGCCGCCCTTTCTCTGCTTTCCTTAAGATAGTACCAGAAGAAACCTTTTTTCATATATACGTTAAAATGCGGAAATTCCTGCATTGTGTGATCCAGCGCCTGCTGCAGCATTTCCGGATCGACCTCTTCCTTTAATTCACAGACCAGACGAAAGACACGATTGTCCGTTCCGGCCTCCGTACAGGGGACGATCTTTGCTACATTGTCCAGCTTATACCATTTATTTCTGTTCTCAGACACACTGCGCCTCCTCTTAAATATGATTTGCTCCTGTTCAAGTCGTCCGGGTGAAACCCGTTTCCTAAATGAATATCATAGCATTTTGGAAAATTGTTATCAACTGCAGGAACGAACTGAAAATATGAAGATTGTAGGGAAAAACACGGGAAAAGATCCGCCGGAACAAAAAAGTCCCTGAAACGAGGAGGAGGCAGGAAACGTGATGGGCGCTTCCTGCCTTTAATGATGGGTAATCTATTTCTATTAATTGAAGATAGATCGAATATTAGCCTGCACTGAACTCCATCCGCTTCATGCATTAGTTAAAGCTAACCCGAATCCTTTAGATAACGGGGCTGTACCTGCCCCGTTATTGTCAGGATTCCGTAACGAACGTTGTGCACCGTCCATTACAATTTGATTTGAAAGGATTTTGTATGCAGCTTAGTTAGTCGTTGCTAACCATGTATAGATAATAACACTCTTCTCCTGTTTTGTAAAGAGTTATTTTCAATTTTTTAAATATTTTTTTCTGCTGCATTTTACGACAGTTTTTCAGGCCTGTCCGGGCCGCCGTTTCGCTATATCGTCCGAGTCGGATGTCAGCACAAGTTCCCCGTCCTGATTGAACACCTCCAGATGCACATAAATAGTTCCGTTATATGGATTGCGTTCTTTTTTTCCTGTCACAGCTGCGTATCCGTGGAGGACGTCTCCCGCAAACACCGGTTTTTTAAAATCCATTTCCAGATGTGTTCCTGCGACCTCATGCTCTCCGCAGAAATTTCTGGGCGCATAGTATCCCCACATCAGCGCAAACGTGTAAATACCCGAGGATGTGATCCTGCCTGCCCATGATGCGGCGGCATGCTTCTCGTCCGTGTGCATCAGAGCGCCGTTATATTTCTTCGAAAACTCCAGCATTTCCTGCGGGTCAACCCTCATCTCAGGTATCTCGATCCTGTCTCCGACCTTTATATCTTCAAAGTACATTTCTGTTCCCCATCGTCAATATATATTTTTTCAAGAACGCCTCTCGCTTGCGAGATCCGGCGCGGGATCCGGCTTCAGCTGACATCTTTCAGGCCGAATCCCCGCGCATCCCCGCGGAGCGTTTATTAATTAAAGATAGTCGCGCATGCTCATTCCGCTGATGACCATCGTGGAAAGGTTATGCATTACAGACGTGGTCTGCGGCGCGAGAACTCCCAGTATTCCAAGGGCCATGAGTGAGGTATTGAAGCCCAGGATGAACCTGTAGTTTCCGTTTACGCGCTTCATCAGCCGCTCTGTCATACACCTTAACGAGATCAGATCCGAAAGATCCTCCTCCAGAAGTGTTATGTCCGCCACTTCTTTGGCCAGATCTGAAGAGTCTTTCATGGCTATAGAAACGTCAGCCGCCGCCAGTGCCGGAGAATCATTGATCCCGTCGCCTACCATGACTACTTTGCGTCCGTCCTGTTTCAGTTTTCCGACCATGCCTGCCTTGTCTTCAGGCAGTACCTGGGCATAGTATTCGTCGATACCCAGTTCCTCTGCCACGCGTTTCGCGGCCGCCTGACCGTCGCCTGTCATCATAATGATCTTTTTGAATCCGATGCTGTGGAGCTGATCAATTACTTCCTTTGCGTTTTCGCGAACAGGATCTTCGATTCCTATCATACCTATGACTTTTCCGCCTGCGGCCAGATAAATAACCGAAAGTCCCTGCATATGCTCCTGCTCGGCCTGACGGATCTCATCTGTATATTCATTATCTTCGTCATCAAAAATAAAATGCGCGCTGCCTATCTGCGTGCGCATTCCTGAAAGGACTGTGCTTATTCCGTGGGCCACGATGTATTCGACCTTCGTATGTTTTTCTTCGTGCGCAAGACCTTCGTCCGCAGCCTGATTCACGATCGCCCTTGCCACGCTGTGCGGGAAATGTTCCTCAATACAGGCCGCGTCGCGGAGCACTTCTTCTCTGGTATACCCATTGAAGGCAATGACCTTTGCCACTTTTGGCGAAGCCGACGTCAGCGTTCCTGTTTTGTCAAAAAGGATCGTATCCGCATTGGCAAAATTCTCCAGATATTTTCCGCCTTTTACCAGGATCTTATGATCCGCCGCTTCGCGCATCGCGGAAATAATGGAGATCGGGATCGACAGCTTCAGCGCGCAGGAATAGTCGACCATCAGCACGGACAGTGCTTTTGTCATACTTGACGTGAAGAGATAGGTGAGGCCCGATGTGATGAAACTGAACGGCACGATGCTGTCAGCCAGCTTTTCTGCTCTTCCCTGGGCGCTTGCCTTCAGATCTTCCGAAGTGCCGATCATACGGATGATATTGGATATCCTTGTCTCGCCGGATGTTTTCGAGACGCTGATCACGATCTCTCCTTCCTCCATAACCGTTCCGGCAAAAACCGTCTTTCCCGCTGATTTATGGACAGCCTGAGCTTCCCCTGTCATGGACGATTCATTGATCATACAGTCTCCGGATACCACAAGTCCGTCCACCGGTATCATTCCTCCGGTTCGCATACGGATACTGTCGCCGATGCGGATCTGCTTCAGCGGAACCTTCACATCTCCTGCTTCCGTCACCTGCCATACTGTATCTACATTCATTGCCAGGCTTTCCGCCAGAGCGTCGCTCGTCTGTTTCTTCGTGTATTCCTCCAGACGGTCGCTGAGCCGCAGCAAAAACATGATCGACGATGCCGTTCCGTAGGAGTTCTGGGCAAACGCCGCTATGATGGAGGCCGCGTCCAGGACTTCCACATTTACTTTTCCCTTTCTGAGAGCCCGCAGGCCCTTCAGGACAAAACCGCATCCCTGGAACAGCGCCCGCGCGTATCGGACCGGTGCCGGCATCAGCCATTTGATCAAAAAATGCGCGGCGGTCATTCCTATCATATCATCTACGAACTCGTCCGTGGTCTCTCTCCTGCGGATCTCATCCGTCTTTTTTTCTACAGGAAGGGAATCTCTCCTTAAAGACTTAAGTACGCTCAGTATTTCTTTCTTAGTGATCCGGTCATTATAACAAATAAGGAGGCTTCCGTTTTTACTGGAGGCCTCCGCGCGTATAATACCGCTCCTGCAGGTCAGCATCTGTTCGATGCCGTATTCCTGTTCCTTCGTAAATGCATACATACCAAAACGCACACGCAGTCTGCCGGGCCGATTACATATGATCTCATATTTCATAGTCTTTCTCCTCTGCTCGCTTTGCGTTCTATGATGAAATATTATTCGTCTTCCTCAGCGCCGGCTTTCTCTTTTGCTTCTTCATAGATATCTGCCGCGTCCTCTTTTACGCTCTGGATCTCCGCATTGATCTTATCTCTGGTCTGCATACCGCATGCGATTCCGTTAACGGCGATCTTTCTCGCTGTCTTTCCTCTTAAAAATAAACCTGCGGCTGCTCCGCCGATAAACGCCCATAATTTTTTGTTCTCAAACATAACGTTCCTCCCTTAAATGTAAATACGGCGCCTCAGGTCTGTCTGTATTTTCCGGTAAGGCTTCTCACCTGTCATGACCTTTCATAAGACGTCATATTTAATACTTTAATAATGCTTTGTTTTCAGATATTCTAATTTCTTCTCATATCCTTAGTCAACACTAAATTGTCAGTTATTTCGTATTATTTTCTATTTATAACGTTAGTTTCTCTTAATTGTGTTTGTTAGTTTGTACTATTCATATTTTTTCAAACAATTTAGCTTCTACCCGAAACTAATTTACATCTGATGTTTCTGAATGTCCGTAACGGTGAAATCCTGTCCCTCGATCACTTCACGGATCACCTTTTCATCTACCGGCTGATAATAAGAGACGACAGCCTGTTTCCTGCCCAGATTTACCTTTGAAACAACGCCCTCTATCTCATTCAGATGACGCTCGATCCGGTTCTTACAATTCTGGCAATGCATTCCCTCTATACTGACGATATACTCGCCCTGTTTTTTGCCGGCGATCTTCTTCTTCGGAACCTTCTCCTTCGGACCGCCGCAGCAGTCGCCCTCTCCCTGCATATGCTTTATCGCGGTCCGGACCGCCGGCACCAGGATAAGGATCAATATAACTACAATGATAATGTTTGAACTGTTCATAACTAATACCTGATCTTTCTATAATACAAAGTCCGCGAGCGGACTTTTCTTCACCATTCCTTCACCATTCCTTCGACTCTCTCTAAGAGCGGACCGGACTTTGCGCGCCGCCGCACGGCAGCGCAGCTGCTTTCCTCTGTGCGGCGTGTGCATCCCCCCGTAGGATTCATGTCACAGGATTCGGGTGCCAAAACTACAATTTCTGAACGAGGTTCTTTTGACACTTTAATCTTCACAGGAAATCAACGCGATCTTCTATGACATTTTCTATGACATGAAAGCCGCAGCTCTCTTTTCCTCAGAGCTGCGGCTTCTGTAACCTACGTATACTTTTTCTTTTCCGTAATTTTAGGCGGAGGCGTTGTGCAGCTCTTTGAACAGCTGCCTGCAGAAGGACAGCCTATGCATTTTACGCCATCTTTCTTTGCTTTTATAATATAACCGACGGCCAGACCGATAATTAAGAGCAAGACTAAAACAATGATGATATCAGCCATAATTACACCTCCGAACTATTATTTCAACCCAGCTGGTATTCGGCGTCAAACTGACGGTTGCCTTTGCGGATCAGGTATACAATGATCAGAGCAAATACGATAACCGCGATCAGTCCGCCAAGGAAACCTGCGCCCAGACTGCCTGTCGTGATCAATGTACCAATCTGATATACCAAAAATCCGATTGTAAATCCCGAAGCCAGCTGCAGACAGATACCTCCAAACAGCCACTTGCCGCTCTGCATCTCGGAGTTCATGGCTCCAAGAGCCGCGAAGCAAGGCGGCGTATAAAGGTTAAACATCAGATATGCAAGCGCTGCGACCTTTGTGATTCCCATAGCTGCAGCTACAGCGTTTCCGCTTCCTACAAGCTCAAGCTCTTCCGTATCGATGAAGTTTGTGATCGCATAAACTGTTGCCAGCGTACCTACAACGTTCTCTTTTGCGATGAAACCTGTGATGGAAGCAGCGGCGAGCTGCCATGCTGCGATACCGCAGACAGGAACCAGAAGAACAGAGAACGGTCCGGCAATGCTTGCCAGGATGGATGTGCTCTCAGCTCCCTCTTCTACTACCTGGAAGCTCCAGTTGAAGGACTGCATGATCTGTACTACAGTGTTGCAGACAAGGATTACAGTACCGGCTTTAACGATGTATGCTTTACCACGGCCGAGCATGGACATGAAAGCGATCTTAAGGCTCGGCACCTTATATTCAGGAAGCTCGATGATAAAGAAGGATTTTCTGTATTTCGTGCCAGTGATGGCTTTGATCAGCAGAGCTCCCAGAAGGATCATGATGATACCTACGAAATACATCAGCGGTCCTACCCATTTTGACTTAGGGAAGAACGCTCCGGCAAACAGAGCGATTACAGGAAGCTTAGCTCCGCATGGCATGAATGTAGCCAGCATCGCTGTTGATCTTCTTTCTCTCTCGTTCTTGATCGTACGGCAGGCCATGATAGCCGGGATACCGCATCCTGTACCGATGATCATCGGGATAACTGACTTTCCGGAAAGACCAACTCTCTTAAAGATAGGATCCAGAACGACAGTCGCACGTGACATATAACCGCAGTCCTCAAGGAGCGCAATCAGGAAATACATTACCATTACCAGCGGCAGGAAACCTACAACAGCGCCTACGCCGCCGATGATACCGTCAACGAGGAGAGCATACAGCAACGGATTTGCGTCTGCCATCATATCTCCTACCCATCCCTGGAATGTCTCGATCCAGCCTACCAGGATATCTGCCAGCCAGGTACCTAATGTTGACTGGGAAATATAGAATACAAGGAACATGATCGCGGCAAAGATGATGAGACCGGATACCGGATTCGTCAGCACTGCATCGATCGCGTCGCCTTTGTTTTTCTCTCTTGTAAGGACCTTACGCTCTTCGACCTGTTTTACGATCTCATTAACGAACGCAAAACGCTTTCTGTCGGCAGTCTCTACCTCTGCCTTATCATGCAGATTGATATCGCCCTGATGATAAGGAGCTTTCTGTCCTTTTCCCTCAAGGTCTGCTGCGGCTTTGACTACCTCTGTCAGACCGTTCGCTTCTGTGGAAACAGTCTTAACGATCGGACAGCCCAGCTTTTCCGACAAAAGCTTTTCGTTGATCTTTGTGCCCTTTTTCTCATTAATATCACTCTTGTTCAGGGCAACTACGACCGGAACGCCAAGCTCCATAAGCTGTGTGGTGAAGAAAAGGCTTCGGCTGAGGTTCGTAGCATCCACGATATTGATGATCGCATCCGGATGCTCGTTTTTTACATAGCCGCTTGTGATGGACTCTTCAGATGTAAACGGTGACATTGAATATGCACCAGGCAGATCGACTGCGATCAGCTCTTTGTCTCCATCGTAGTAGTTTTTTTTGATCGGACTTTCTTTTCTGTCGACTGTAACGCCGGCCCAGTTTCCGATCTTCTCATTGCGTCCTGTAAGCGCATTGTACATTGTGGTCTTTCCGCTGTTCGGATTACCTGTTAACGCAATTCTCATAACTTCCTCCTCATATTAATATTTCAGATCTGATCTGATATGAAAGTTAGCTCAGATTAGTTTAGCCTAATCCAAGGCTAAATAAAAAAGGCGAAACCGCCTTTTCTATCTCACGAAACATTAAATAATAATTGCCGCTGCAAGTTCTTTATCGATGTTATACCTTGCATCCTTAATAGATACTACACAGTTATTCTTCTTACGTGTAACAACCGTGATCGGTTCTCCGCTGTAGCAGCCCAGTGAAAAAAGAAATGATGTCATTTCTTCATCGTTAGTCGCGATTTCCTTAATAATGTATTCATTTCCTAATTCTGCATCATTGAGGTTCATCGTATACCTTCCTCTCAGTACATAATATATCTCCGCGTCTTTCTGATGCGGACTGATCAATGTGCTGTTTCTCCGATTCTTTCCATTGGAAACCAAAAGAAAATCCTGATAAACTGAAAATATTAGCACTCACTAATCAATATTAAGATTAATATAAAACCACAATAAAGTCAAGATTTTTATTAGTTTATACGAACTAACATTTGATGTTTTCCGGCCTTTGTTTTTGTCAAAAATGCACAGAACAAAGTCCACGAGCGAACCGGACTTTGCGCGCCGCCGCACGCCAGCTTTGCGGCTTTCCTTTGTGCGGCGTGTACATCCCCCGGTCCGGAAAATGATCAGCAGGGATTCACATGGGTTGTTATATGTTTCACTTCAGGAAACGTTCTTTCCACTTTTGAGTGGATATATTCGGCGATATCATGGGCCTCTTCCAGCGACAGATCTTTCTTTACACTGAACTCAAGCTCCACGTACACCCTTTCTCCGAATTTTCTGGTATGAAGCAGATCGATCGAACGTACCTGCGGATGTTCTCTGATACAGGACCTGAGCCTGCCTTCAAATTCTTCCGAGCAGGAATGATCTGTTATTCCGTTTAGCGCCTGGAAGAATATCTCCAATGCCACTTTTAATATAAAAAAGCATATGAGAAGGCTGGCCAGCGTATCCAGCACCGGTATTCCTCTTCTGGCGCCGTAGATACCCACCAGAGCTCCCACAGAGGAGAGCGCGTCGGAGCGATGATGCCATGCGTCTGCCAGAAACGCTCTGGAACCCAGTTTCAGCGCGCAGTGTCTCGTATACCAGAACATTGCCTCCTTTGTTACAATGGAAATTACGGCTGCAGCCAGAGCGATCATGCCCGGGACCGCGATATCCGCCGAGCCTGACTGAATCTTCAAAATCTGCTGTATTCCGGCGTATCCTATCCCCAGGCCAGTCACGGCGAGAATCAGCGAAAGCAGCATGGAAGCAATGGACTCAAATCTCTCGTGACCGTAAGGGTGGTCAGTGTCAGCCTTTTTTTCCGCCATTTTTACGCCTGCAAAGGCGATCACTGTCGCAAATACATCCGAAAGAGAATGTACGGCGTCGGATATCATCGCTCCCGATCTTCCGAAAATTCCCGCGAAAAGCTTGAATGCGGACAACAGTATATTTCCACCGATCCCAACTGCAGATACCCGGTTTATGATTTTTTCCTGTTCCTGCGGAGGGAGTTTTTTTGCAATAAGATTTTCTTTTTTCATCATTGTTTCCCCCTTTAAAAGACCTTTTATGGATTCGGTTCATTATAGCCGTTAAGTATACATAAAGGCAAGACTAACATAAAAAAACCTTCCGCATTTCTGCGAAAGGTTTTTCTGAAACGACCCAGAACGGACTCGAACCGTCGACCTCCGCCGTGACAGGGCGGCGCTCTAACCAACTGAGCCACTGGGCCGTATTAACTATTATTAAATTCGCTCGAAAGCGAGTGGATCTTCGGGGACTCGAACCCAGGACCGACCGGTTATGAGCCGGTTGCTCTAACCAACTGAGCTAAAGATCCAAAAAGCCGATGATCGGACTCGAACCGATAACCTGCTGATTACAAATCAGCTGCTCTGCCAATTGAGCCACATCGGCTTGAAGCTTTAATGGAGCTCAATGGCTTCCACGCCCGGGAAAAGCGGAACTCCACACTCCCTTGACGCACAGTTGCCCGTGTCAACAGCAATAAAATATTATCACGATTACAGTATCAGTGCAAGCAGTTTTTTCAAAAAATCTCTTTTTCTCTGTTTCGTGCGTCACTATCCTTCGAGCTTCATTTTTTTCTCTGCCGCAAGTCTTTTCATCTCTCCCGCGTTTTCGATCACCGCCGGAGTGATCTCTGCCCCGCCAAGGATGCGTGCCAGTTCTTCCACTGACTCATCCTCCCGAAGTTCCCTGATCTCACTGATGGTGGCGCCGGATCTGACTGATTTTTCGATCAGGAAATGCTCATCTGCCATAGCCGCGATCTGCGGAAGATGTGTGATGCAGATGACCTGATGATGACGCCCGATCCTGCTCATTTTTTCGGATACCATCTGCGCTGTCCTGCCGCTTATGCCGGCGTCGATCTCGTCGAAGATCAGCGTCTCGGTATCATCCTTGTCGGCCAGAAGCGTCTTTATCGCAAGCATGATACGTGAAAGCTCGCCGCCCGAGACCACTTTGTTAAGAGGACGGAGCGGTTCGCCGGGGTTCGTGGAAATCCTGAATTCGATCTCATCGAATCCGTTGGCCGAGTAATTTACGGCTTTTTCAAAATGAATTTCAAAATCGGCCGACAGAAAATTCAGATCCTGCAGTCCCTGCCCGATCTGTACCGACAGCTCCTCCGCATATCTCCTGCGTTCCGCGGAAAGGGCTTCTGACTGCTCCTCAAGCTTTTTTTCCGCACCGGCCAGTTTTTTCTCCAGTGCTGCCTTGCGTTCGGCAAAATTCTCCATTTCTTCAAGGCGCCGCGCCTGTCTGTCCCTGTACGCCAGTATATCGGAGATCGTTCTTCCGTACTTGTCTTTCAGTTTATTAATCAGGTCAAGCCGCTGCTCTGTCCTGTAGAATTCTTCCTCGGAAAAAGTAAAGGATGATATATAACCGGCGATCTCCCTGTTAAAATCATTCAGAAGGTTTTCCGTGTCGCCAAGGATGTTTTCGGCCGAAGTCAGAGCTTCATCATACTGAGTCACTGCTGAAAGTTCCCTCACCGCTCTGCCGACGGCCTCGCCTGCCTGTTCTGACGTCAGTTCATAGACCTGCTGAAGCGCAGCGGCGATCTTTTTTCCATTGGACATACGGCGGTAATCTTTTTCCAGTTCTTCATCTTCACCGGCTGTAAGTCCTGCCTCATCTATTTCGTTTATCTCAAAATTCAGAAAAGCTATCTCCCGTTCTCTCTCCTGCTCATTCAGCTGATAACCGGAAAGTTCCTTTTCCGCGTCTCTGTACTCTTTATAGCTTTCCCGGACATTGTCTTTCATGCCCTGCAGATGGTCCCGGCCGTACTCGTCCAGTATCTCAAGCTGTCTGTCAGCGTAAAGAAGAGACTGATGCTCATGCTGTCCATGTATGTCCAGCAGCAGAGATGATATCTTTTTTATCATGGATGCTGTCTTTGTCTCGCCGCAGACGCGGTTGATAGTCCTGCCATTCTGCATTTTTCTGGAAATGATAAGCTGGCCGTCCTCCAGGTCTATCCCCATTTCCTGCAGTTTCATGGCCAGTTTTTCATTTTCTATCTGAAATATCAGCTCCACAAGGGCGGAGTCCTCGCCTTCGCGGATCATTTCTTTATTCATTTTCTGTCCGAGCGCCGCTCCTATCGAACCGATCAGTATAGATTTTCCCGCGCCCGTCTCGCCTGTCAGGATATTCAGACCGGGACCGAAGTTCACTTCAGTCTCATCGATCAGAGCCAGGTTTTTAACGTGAAGCTGTGTAAGCATATATCTTTCCTTTCGAAGCGCGCCTGAATGTAGACATAATATTCGCGCGTCTGTTCATATCATAACACAGATTTATGTAAATTCAAACATTTTTATGACTGAAGTATCCCTTCGAATTTGCGCATGATCGCTTCCGCGTCTTCGCTGCTCCTGGCGGCGCACATGATAGTATTATCTCCCGCAATGCTTCCGACGATCTCCTGCCATCCAAGCTCATCAATGACCGCTGCCGCCGCCATTGCCATGCCGGGAGCTGTTTTGATCACGAGAAGATTTCCTGCTGTATCCATCGACGAAAATGAATCCCGGAATACGCGGAATCTGCGGTCTTCGTTTCCTTTCTGAGGTTCCGCCTCCACATAATAGGAATTCCCCTCCGGGCCTGCCACTTTTGTCAGCTTCAGCTGCCGTATATCCCTGGAAACCGTTGCCTGCGTCACCGAAAAGCCGATTTCGTTCAGTTTTTTTACCAGCTCCTCCTGCTTTTCAATCCTGGATTCGCGGATAAGTCTTAATATTTCCACATGTCTTGCGTTTTTCATTTATTCACCATTTTACGCTTTTTCAGATATGCCCTTGACCTTTGCGTCAATTTCCTTGACATAAACCCTCCGGGGGATGCACATTCCGCACAAAGGAAAGCTGCAAAGCTGCTGTGCTGAGACGCGCAAAGTCCAGTTCGCTCCCCTCAGGATTGAGGGGTTGGAAGTTGAAGTCCGCTCGCAGACTTTGTTCTGTATTTACAGAGCGCTCATCTTGCGGCGGAGCGTTTCCATAAAGCTGTCGTTATGTATCTTCAGGACCAGCGCATCTTTCTTTGCTCTTCTGATAACGATCCTGTCCCCCGTCCTGGTCTCGATCTTTACGTCCCCGTCGTACAGCGCAAGGGCGTTTACCGATTCATCGTCTCTTCCTTCGCCGATCGTCACCGTGATCTGATCGCTCTCGGGAAATATGACGCTCCTGCTGTTCAGCGTATGGGCAGCCAGCGGCGTCATCAGAAAAAGGGAAGCCTGCGGAGAGATAATCGGCCCTCCCACGGAAAGGCTGTATCCTGTAGACCCTGTCGGAGTGGATATTATCATTCCGTCCGCCTTATAGGAATTCATATATGAACCGTTTACCGAATTGCTCAGACGGATCATCCCTGTATCCTCTCTCCGGATGACAATATCATTCATGGCAATGCTCTGGCCTATGATGTCATTTCCCCGCCATACTGTACCTTCCAGCATCATCCGATGCTCAAGCATATATTCATCATTGATGAGATGGCGCAGCGCGTAAAGGACGGAATGCCTGTCGATCTCCGCCAGATATCCCAGCGTTCCCAGATTGATCCCCAGTATGGGTATCTGCCTGTCGATGCAGTCAACGGCGGATCGTATCATGGTTCCGTCACCGCCAAGGACAATAATGCATTCCACATCTGCAGGGATCTTATCCGGATCTGTATAGCGGTATCTTCCGGAAGGGTCACGGTCATCGTGCTCACGCACACAGCAGCTCTGCCCCTTGCTCTCCAGATAATGAATAATGGAATCTGTTATAGTTCTGTTGGGATCTTTTTTCGGATTAGTGATGATATAAAAATTATGCATTATCGATTCCTCACGTATTCAGCTGCTTATGTGCTGCTTTTACCGTTTCTGCAACAAGTTTTTGAAGTTCTGTTTCCCGGTTTTCTGCGGATATGTCAGCGTTTTCCGCAGATGTGTTTGTATTTTGCACATCTCCCGGCGTATCCCCGGGTGATCCCGCCTGTTGTTTCTTCATATAGATAAGATACTCAATATTTCCCTCGGGGCCTTTGATCGGCGAATGATCCAGACCGAGCACCTCGAAGCCAATGCTCCGCGCATACAGTGCCACGGATACGATGACTTCCTCATGGGTCTTCGGGTCTCTGACGACCCCTTTTTTTCCTACTTTTCCGCGTCCCGCCTCAAACTGCGGTTTGATCAGACAGACGATCCTCCCGTCTTCCGTCATCAGTTCACGGACCGGCGAAAGTACTTTCGTAAGTGAGATAAATGACACATCTATGGAAACAAATGAAGGCTTCTCCTGAATATCCTCCGGCAGCACGTAACGAATGTTCGTCTTCTCCATGCAGACTACTCTGGGATCTTCCCTCAGTTTCCACGCGAGCTGTCCCTTGCCCACATCCACGGAATATACTTTGACTGCACCGTTCTGAAGCATGCAGTCCGTAAATCCTCCCGTGGAGGCTCCCACGTCCATGCAGGTCCTTCCCTCAAGCTTCAGGCCGAAGACCTCCACCGCTTTTGCCAGTTTCAGTCCGCCCCTTCCCACGAATGGTATCGGATTCCCCTTGCAGGTGATCTCCGCGTCTGCCGGAAATTTCATACCGGCCTTGTCTTCCTTCTGTCCGTTAACAAAAATCTCTCCCGCCATAATAATGGCTTTTGCTTTTTCTCTGGATTTTGCAAAGCCATTCTCCATGACCAGGATATCGAGTCTTTCCTTCGTCATTTTTATCCTCACGCCGCGCAGGCGGCAGCTGCTTATTTTTTGTCATGGGAAATTACGATCATTTATTCCTGTTTGCCATATTTTCAACAAGCAACTCCAGGAACTGATTCTCTCCGGGAAGCGTCTGCAGCAGGCGGATTGCTTCTGCCGTAATATCATTGACCTTTTTTTCGGCCGCTTCCAGTCCGAGCAGATCTGCATATGTGACCTTCTCGTTTTTCGCGTCGGAACGGACAGGTTTTCCGAGTACATCATCCGTAGATATAACGTCAAGAATATCATCGCGGATCTGAAAAGCAAGTCCTATTTTTCCTCCGATTTCTTCCACACAGGAGATCTCTCCCTTCTGGGCTCCTGCAAGGATCGCGCCTATCATCATCGGAGCTTCGATCAGCGCGGAGGTTTTATGCTTATGTATATACTCAAGCATTCCCAGATCCGGAGAAAGATTCCCTTTTTTGTCATTTTCCACATCTACGCTCTGGCCTCCAAGCATCCCGTAAATGCCTGTTTTTGCGGCAAGCACCTTCATAGCCATAAAGAGACTGTCCCGGTCAAAATTATAGCGGAACGCTTCCAGGGCCGTCTCATATGCATAATTCAGCAGCGCGTCGCCCGAAAGAATACCCATTGCCTCGCCATAGACGGCGTGCGTTGTTTTTCTTCCTCTGCGAAGCTCATCATTGTCAATGGCCGGAAGATCATCATGGATCAGAGAGCTTGTGTGGATCATCTCGATCGCAGCCATAAACGGTTCGATGACCGCTTTGTTCCCTCCGAACAGGCGGTATGTCTCAAGCATCAGGATCGGACGAAGCCTTTTTCCTCCGGCTTCCATGCTGTACACAAGAGCATCATACAATGTTTCGGGGCAATTCTCTTTTTTCGGCAAAAAAGATCTGATCACATCCTGTACGTATTCGACCTTTTCCGCCATCATTTTATCAAAATTCTCTGAATTCACCATTCTCATTCACCTGCAGTATTTTCTTTTCAACAGTATCGATCTTTTCACTGCAATCCTTTAAAAGCTCCATTCCCTGCTTATACAGGCGCAATGATTCCTCAAGAGAGATGTCCCTGCTTTCCAGTTTTTCCGCCAGCTGATCCAGCAGAGTGAAGGATTCCTCAAGAGTGAGTTCTTTCTTTTTTTCTTTTACTTCATCCATACGTTCTTCCTGCTTTTTCATCATGTTTTTCCGGAACATATACATCCTTATCTGACTTATCATTTTTCAGCAGAGCCGGCTGCCGGCCTGCTGCTTCCCGGCTCCATGCGTCTGCTGCCGGTGACCCTTGAGCGTATCACGCCGTCTCTCACATAAATGTTCAGCATCTGTCCGTCCTCAACCTCCTGAACGGATGATACTGTTTTTCCGGAATCACTCTCCACATGAGCATATCCGTGATTCAGTTTTGAAAGAGGCGAAAGCCCTTCATACTTCTGGATCAGGAGCTGCAGCCGATGCCTTCCACGCAGCACCTGGTCTTTCTCCGCCTGCAGGATCCGCACCTTCAGACGTTCCAGAAGCTGTTTCTGTTCACGTATTTTATTTTCCGGTGAGAGATAGTTCCATTTTGAGGAAAGCGAAAGAAGTCTCTCCCTTGCGCCGCGCACATGATAATCCATTCCCAGCTGGAGTCTTCTGTCATATAATTCCAGTTTCTTCAGTATCCCGGCAATATCCGACACTGCAAGCTCCGCAGCTGCCGAAGGCGTCGGCGCTCTGAGGTCCGCCACATAATCTGCGATCGTGGTATCTGTCTCATGCCCTACCGCCGAGATCACCGGCGTTCTGCAGTTGAAGATCGCCCTTGCAACCTCTTCCTCATTGAACGCCCACAGATCTTCTATGGATCCGCCGCCCCTTCCTACGATAATGCAGTCCAGACCGAGTCCGTCCAGTGTCTCGATCCCCCGCACAATGCTCTTTACCGCGCCCTCTCCCTGTACAAGCGCAGGATAAAGTATCAGCTGAATATACGGATTTCTTCTCAGGGAGATGTTCCGGATATCCTGTATGGCCGCTCCTGTCGGGGCAGTGACGACGCCGAGCTTTTTTACATACGCCGGGATCGGCTGTTTATAGATGGGATCAAACATTCCCATTTCTTCAAGCTCCTGCTTCAGCGCCAGAAACTTTTCATACAGCACGCCTGCCCCCTCAAGCCTGATCTTACGCGCGTACAGCTGATACCGCCCATCCCTCTCAAATACATCCACAGATCCGGTGACGACCACACGGTCTCCGTTTTTCATGCGAAAAGCCAGTCCACGGCGTGCACTGGCAAACATAACGCAGGAAATAGCCGCCGCCTCGTCCTTCATGGTAAAATAGATATGGCCTGAACGGTGATACGTGCAGTTACTGATCTCCCCGCTGACAGAAATACTGCCAAGCAGAAAGTCCCGGGCAAACATATTTTTAATGTATGAATTTACCTGTCTGACAGAATAAATGCTTTCCACTTATTACGCTTCGCTCTCTTTCGCAATCTTTCCGAGGATGCCGTTGATGAAGGATGTAGAACCATCCTCCCCGTAACGCTTCGCCAGCTCGACCGCCTCATTGATCGCGACTCCTGTAGGAATGGCGTCATCATATCTGATCTCATACACGGCCAGGCGGAGAATATTCAGATCCGTCCTGTTCATGCGGTCCGTTCTCCAGCCTTCGCTGGTGGCGTTCAGCAGTTCATCGATCTCCGGAAGCTTTCCGGCTATCGCCTTATATTTCGCGCGTACATATTCCTCTTCTTCAGTTTTTAATCTGGTCTTATACTGAACCATACTCTCTTTGCTCTTTAAATCTTCCATATAAAGATCCAGCTGTTCATCCAGATCCTTTCCCTCATCATAAAACTGGGAAATAAAAAGCAAGATAAAAATGGTTTCTCTCAGTTCAGTTCGTTTCATGGATAAAACCTCGTTTACGGATTTTTTTTCCTGTTTCTTCTCACATTATAGCAAAACCATACAGACCATGCAATTAAGCGGGTATCTGTACGGTATAGTATTTTCAGTTTCTGCTGAATTCTTCGAGCTTAAGGCCTTCATTCCTCTCCAGTGTCATTCCGACGCTCCAGTAATTGATGAACAGAAGCAGCGGATTATCATGCATGTCTTTTACGATCTTCATATCTGAAGTTCCCGTAAGCTTATCCAGATCCACCTCATCCTTGTTTACGATCCAGCGGATGTACTCATATGGAAGCATATCGAGCCTGATCTCTACGTTATACTCATTCTCAAGGCGGAATTTCAGCACATCGAACTGAAGGACGCCTACGACGCCGACAATGATTTCTTCCATACCTCCCTTGATCTCCTGGAAGATCTGGATGGCGCCTTCCTGGGCGATCTGACGTATTCCCTTGACGAACTGTTTTCGTTTCATGGAATCAATCAGTGCCACACGGGCAAAATGCTCCGGCGCGAAGGTCGGAATTCCCTCATATTTATATTTATGTCCCGGCATGCACACAGTATCGCCTATGGCAAAAATACCCGGGTCAAATACTCCTATGATATCTCCGCCGTATGCCTCGGTCACCACGTGCCGGTCGTCCGCCATCATCTGCTGCGGCTGAAGGAGACGCATTTTTTTGTTCCCCTGCACATGGTAGATTTCCTTATCGGCGTTGAATTTTCCCGAGCAGACGCGCATAAAGGCAATACGATCGCGGTGATTCTTGTTCATATTTGCCTGGATCTTAAATACGAACGCCGAAAAATCCTCTGTCATCGGATCGATCACTCCCTCGTCGGACGTTCTTGGCAGCGGGGAGGTGGTCATCTTCAGGAAATGCGTAAGGAAGGTCTCTACGCCAAAGTTTGTCAAAGCAGAGCCGAAAAACACCGGGGAGAGTTCTCCGCGGCTTACCGCGTCCTGATCGAATTCGGCTGCCGCTCCGTCAAGCAGCTCGATCTCCTCCTCCAGAAATTCCTTCTGATCCTCTGTAATCACGTCCATAAGGTGCGGGTCGTTCAGATCGATCTCCTCCTCGACGCCTTCCTTCGTGCCCTTTTCAGTGCCGGCAAAGGTGAGCACTTTGTTCGAAAAACGATCGTACACGCCCCGGAAATTCTTTCCTGATCCGATCGGCCAGTTGACCGGACACGTAGCTATGCCAAGCTCCTTCTCTACCTCGTCCACCAGATCGAAGGTGTCTCTCGCGTCACGATCCATTTTATTTATAAAAGTAAATACCGGAATATGTCTCATCGCGCAGACCTTGAAGAGTTTTCTGGTCTGTGCCTCGACGCCCTTGCTTCCGTCGATGACCATGACAGCGGAATCCGCTGCCATCAGCGTTCTGTATGTATCCTCCGAGAAATCCTGATGTCCCGGCGTATCCAGAATGTTGATGCAGAATCCGTTGAACTGAAACTGCATTACCGACGATGTTACGGAAATACCTCTCTGCTTTTCAATCTCCATCCAGTCAGATACAGCATGCCTTGCTGTAGCCTTGCCTTTAACGGAGCCGGCCAGATTGATGGCCCCTCCGTACAGAAGAAACTTCTCGGTCAGAGTCGTCTTTCCCGCATCAGGGTGAGATATGATCGCAAAAGTACGCCTTCTTCCGATTTCGCTTTTAATATCCGACATGTGCCCTCCTAAAATTTATCAAATAAATATTCCCCGTTCTATCCTGCCAGGTCTCGCAAGCGGGGCTTGAACCGAAGTCTAAACTCTATCGATATTATCACAACCGCTTCGTGTCGGCAAGAAAACCTTCGTATTTAATATTATTTTTCGCCTTTTAATGGTATTATGAATTATAAAACTTCCCGCTTCATGCCAAAGGGGCCGTTGGGAGCATGAAAAAGGGAGCGTCCTGACGATGTATTTTTCATGATCACAACTATTCAGAAATGACATGCGGGAAGTTTTAGTGAATTACAGAACAACTGCTTTTTATATACGAAGAGGTCCTTTATGCGATTATTACTTGCCGAAGATGAAAAATCCTTATCAAAAGCTCTGGTAAAGCTGCTGGAACACAGCAATTATTCCGTGGACGCGGTCTACGACGGAGAGGAAGCTCTCTCCTATCTTCAGAACGGTAATTACGACGGGGCTATCCTTGATGTAATGATGCCGAAGATGGATGGCTTTACTGTCCTGCAGAAGCTGCGCCGCCAGGGAATCGGACTGCCTGTTCTGCTTCTGACGGCGCGATCCGAGATCGACGACAAGGTCAGCGGTCTGGATCTGGGCGCCAATGATTATATGACGAAGCCGTTCGCGCCGCCGGAACTTCTGGCGCGGATCAGAGCCATGCTGAGGACCGGTAATTCCCCCATTCTGGAAAACACGCTCACAATGGGGAATATCACTCTGAATATTTCAACCTTTGAACTTTCATCACCGTACGGAAGCTACCGTCTGGCAAACAAAGAGTTCCAGATGATGGAGCTTATGATGCGCAATCAGAAAAGCATCATTCCGACGGAACGTTTTCTGGAAAAAATCTGGGGCTATGACAGCGATACGGAGATCAACATTGTCTGGGTATATATATCATATCTCAGAAAGAAGCTGACATCTCTGCACGCCGATATTAAGATCAGGGCAACCAGAAATACCGGTTATTCCCTGGAACAGATCTGAGGTTTTCATATGTTTAATAATCTTCGTCAGAAATTCATCATCATGACAATGACCGCCGTCCTCACCGTACTGTCTATTATCATTGGTGCGATGAACCTGGTCAATTATCATACCGTTGTCAGAAACGCCGATCAGCTTCTGCACATACTTTCAGAAAATGAGGGGGAATTTCCTTCCCTTCAAATGCAGGTGCCGGGGTCAGACGGTGCAGACGGCGGGATTTCGGGAACAGAGAGCAGATCAGGCTTACAGGACGCCGGAGTTCAGCCGTTTCGGAGCGGCCACGAAAGCCCCGAAATCCCCGGTAACCCCGGAGGTCCCGAAGGTTCCGCGGATTCAGGAGGAACGAAAAATATCGAGGCTCTTTTCGCCGATCTGTACCGGGATCCCGATGAACAGATCTCCGCGGAGACCCGTTTTGAATCCCGTTATTTCATAACTGTTTTTGACGCCGAGGGCAAATGTGATTTTATCAATCTGGATAATATTGCGGCAGTGGATGAAGAGACTGCCCTTAAATATGCAAAGAAGGTCTATCACAGCGGAAAGACCTCCGGCTTTGTATGCTTTTACAGGTATCTTCTGGAAGTCAAAGAGGATGGCCGCACGATGGTCCTTTTCCTGGACTGCAACCGTTCGCTTAACAGTTTTCATTCTTTTTTGAAATCCAGTATAATCGTGGCCTCTCTTGGATTCTTCTCCATTATGATCCTGATCATTATTTTTTCCAGACGCATCGTCAGACCGATGCAGGAGAGCTATGATAAACAGAAGCGTTTTATCACCGATGCGGGGCATGAACTGAAAACGCCGCTTACCATCATCGATGCGGATATTTCCGTCCTTGAACTGGATACGGGCCCGAACGAATGGATAGAGGACGTCCGGACACAGACTTCGCGTCTGGCGCAGCTTACCAATGACCTGATCTTTCTCTCAAAAATGGATGAGGATCAGGCACATCTGGATATGATCGAATTTCCGATCTCGGATATTCTTTCGGAGTGCGCCCAGTCTTTCCGTTCCCGCGCCATCATGGAGAAAAAGAGTTTTTCATCTGACATTGAACCGATGCTGGAATACCGCGGCGATCAGAAGTCTCTGCGCCAGCTGTTTTCGATCCTTCTGGATAACGCATTAAAATATTCGCCGGAAGGCGGCAGCATAAGTCTGTCACTGAAAAAGCATTCAAAAGGGATCGAACTGAAGCTTTGCAATACCTGCGAAAATATATCCAGGGATAATATGGAACATCTTTTTGATCGTTTTTACCGCACAGATGAATCCCGGAATTCTTCCACCGGCGGTTACGGGCTGGGCCTGTCCATTGCCAGGGCTGTAGTCATGTCCCACCGGGGAAAGATCACCGCTTCGGCACCGAACCCTGATGAACTGCTGATCACGGTGACGCTTCCTGATCATCCTCATAAATAACTTTTCAAGAACGCCTCCGGCGTTCTCAGCGTTCTTTCAGCATAATGAAAGCTCCGTTGTTTCCGCGTTTATTGCCTGCGGCTCTGTGAGAGAACAGCAGAGCCGGATTGCAGCAGGTGCAGACATCCGTTGTAGAAATGTGGTCCTTCCGTATCCCTGCCTTTTCCAGCAGAATCTCATTTATTTTCCAGAGGTCCAGCAGATATTTACCGTTTCCTTTAGAATATATGATCTCCTCCCGGCGTTCCTCAAACTTTCCGGCAAATATCTCCGCTACATCCTCACTGACCTCATAACAATCCCGGCAGATGGAAGGCCCTATTCCGCAGATGATATCCGAAGGATCGCTGCCGTAGATCTCCTGCATTTTCCTTACCGTGAGAAGCCCCATGCCTCCTGCAGTTCCCCGCCAGCCCGAATGCGAAACAGCTATGGCCCTTCTGACAGGATCCGCGAACACCAGCGGAACGCAGTCGGCACACATGACCGAAAGCACCACGCCGGGTTCATTTGTCATCGTTCCGTCCACGTCATTCATACCCTGAGGAGCTGTAACTCCGTTGCCCCGGTCTTTTTTCGAAACAACGCGTATATTCGTCGTATGGGTCTGCCCGGTACAGATAAAACCAGAAGCTTTTTCCCCGAAGATCTGTCCAAGGCGCCGGTAATTCTCCAGCACACGATCATTATCATCGCCTCTGGTAAATCCCACGTTCATGGAGGTATAAACGCCTTCGCTGACCCCGCCGATCCTTGTGGAAAAGCAATGCTCTATCATATCAAGCGCTTCCAGCGCCGGAAATTTCAGCACCGGCAGGATGCTGTTGTCCGTGTTTTTATATGTACGGATCTTTAAGACTTCTTTTTTTGTTTTCCTTTTAATATCCATTTCCATAGTTAACTTTATTTTATCTCAAATGGAGGATTGAAACCTTCCGCTGAGTCGGGTTTGATTCAATACCCTCCGCCTATAGGCAGGGGACTCCCCATTTGAGTTGAATTATCATCTGCTGTACAGCTCGGTCATCTCTCTGATCCTTCCGGCCAGTTCCTTCGTGAACTGTCCTTCGCAGAGTCTCCATTTCCAGTTATTTCCCAATGTGGACGGCTCGTTGATGCGGGCTTCGTTTCCCAGTCCCAGATAATCCTGCATCGGGATCACCGCCAAATCAGATACGCTGCTCAGGGCAAGTCTGATAAAGGACCATCTCATTTCCGCATCATCCGCACCTTCTTTTCCCATATAGCGCTGAATGAAGGATTTCATGGACTCGTCCTGATTTGCCCACCATCCCGCAAACGTTTCATTGTCATGAGTGCCGGTATAAACCACTGAATTGCTGGTATAGTGGTGCGGCAGATATTCATTCGAAGGATCGTAGCCAAAAGCAAACTCCAGAACTTTCATTCCGGGGTATCC
>OCVV012837765.1_pt1 | contig 25481 bp, 26 predicted proteins | sample 1539721 | NCBI WGS metagenome assembly OCVV01 (sample SAMN02144230, study PRJEB22623) | gut metagenome | biome: sheep rumen | host: Ovis aries | place: New Zealand
GCCAAATTTGCGTAGCAAATTTGTGTGCAAAATTGCCGAAGGCTTTATTTTATAGGGAAGTGCGAAGCACTTTCCTATAAAATAATAAAATGGAGAGTATGCTATCAAGCACACTCTCCTCATTATTACGAAACCACAATATTAACTTAAGTATTAGAAATCAATACTAGTTACAATTCTGATACCTTCCTCACCGGAGTCATAGTATTCAACGTCAATATTGATTCCATTAACCAAAAGCATCGGCTGTTTGCTGGAATTGGCGATGGACGATACATATACGTGTTCATCCCCCTCAAACATGAAGTAATAGTTTGTATATCCTCCAACTTCTGCAGTAGTAACTTTTAAAACCCTGCCAGTGGCTTTAAATGTTTCTATGCCTTCAGTAGCAGATTCTTCTTCATAAACTGTTTCTGTCGTTTTATCTTGAGGGTCTTTGCTCACAAAAACTTTTCCACGATACAGAGTAATTGCCTTGTCAATGGTGTCAGCCTCTACTACTTCTGAATAGTTTTTCATGTTACAGATGGAATAGCGATGTACAAGACCAGCACTGTCTTTCAGTACCATGAAAAATGTTGCTTCACCATCCACCGTTGCAATTGACGGAAATGATGCAGAATATCTCAAATCGGATACCAGCCCCTCAGCCGCATTCTGAGCCGATGACTCTTCAGCGCCAGGAAATTCATAATACTTGGCCTTTTGAGTTCTAGTATTTACAAGAACAAAGCCTTTATTAGACTCTGCCGTGTTATCTGGAGTTATTCCAGTATACATGTAAATATCACCATCTTTTGCAATCATATAGCTATAGCCAGCAAATGGAGTAAAGTGGTTTTCTATTGCTTCTTCATCAGCTTCTTCTTCTCCATTGATACCTCTATAGTGGTAACTGGTACGGAATACATCTACTTTGCCCCAAATTGTATTTAAAAAACCATTTTTGTACACAAAGTGATAATCAAGAAGTTTCATAGTGTTTTCTACTGAATGTGCATGATCCACCCACTCCGGAACATCCTCATTGGCATACATTTCTGTATCGCCAGTCGCAGCATTATTAATAATGATTTCCTTTTCAACTTTTCCTCCAAAGAAGCCAATTGTAGGCTTTTGAGTAGGAATTATCTGACAAGGTGTACCATTATCATTGATTTCAAAAAATGCAGAATCAAGAATTGCTGTAGGATATTTGAAGTGAACGTGCCTCATAAGATCTTGAGTAACATAATCACTTTCACTATACACAATGGGTTCATTCAGTGTCACCGCTGCTGCAGCCTGCTTTCTCCCTTTATTTGTTGCTTCAACCTCGATATATGCCGGAATACTATCAGACATCCATGCTTTATCAAATCCGCCATAATTAAGCGATGAAACGCGAATGTACTTACCATTGTATTTGATAAGATTATACTGATCATCAACATTATAAAAAGTTGATTTATCAACTGCAGCAATCTGCCTATCTCCGATATTCTGTGCAGACAGATCATCAACAAATACAATTGGATCTATACTCATATCTGGAAGATCAGCTTGCATATCACCATCTTCGATTGTAATAAGCTCTGAATATGCCTTTGCATGAAATAATGGTAAGCTTATAAATTCTAAAAACAGAAATGCAACCACCCATAAGACTGTGACTAGCAATGAGATTTTAAATATTCCCTTTCCAGAATATACTTCGCTGCAATACATACCAGTATAAACTACAACAAGTACTAAGTAAAAGAATACAGCAATCCAAAAGCTTTCGCTACGCAAATTGATAGGGACAAGGAAAAACACCTGGGAAATGAACGTATACAGTGCTGTAATCACCGCAATTCCAATCAGTTCACCTTTTGTTATGAAATCAGGATCTAAACCATACTTCCGTTTTTTTGTTTCCATAATAAACTTCCTTTCTAGATTTAATCAAACCACAGTTTCAAATACGTGTTTCCACTAAGGCATTATATCATAACTTATGTTAACTTTCAAGTGGAACTTGGGGACGTCCGTCAAAAGTTTCATTTTTGGAACTTAGAGACACCCATAAACAATCTCATTTTCTCCTTCTTCATTATTCTATAAAATGTTGTCTTTTTTACACCCATGAATTCATATATTTTCTTATTGCTGGCCATACTTCTCTTTTTTATTTCTTTTGCTACTTTATAAACAATCTTCTTATCAGTAAAATCTTCATTTTCATATTCTTTAATCACAATTTCAAACTTCTCGACAGTTTCCATTCCAAATTCGTTGTCAACATCTATAAATTTGTAATCTTCACATTCTCCCGAAATATCACTTATGTAGCTATCTTTCTCTCCATACAATTCCTTCAATATCTTCAAATCCATTTTATTTTGTCTATAATCATTAAAACTTGAGTATCCATAATCTTCGCATTTCTTTACCATCCCTGCTGCAACTGGATTATTGTGAATATATTTTATACAGTTTTTCAAATATCTTTCATTAAAGATAGGTTCTGCCCTATATCTGTCTCTGTATACGTATCCCACTCTATTATTTTCAGTATTGAAATACTTTCCAAAACTAGTATTGACTTGTGACATTAATTTAGAAATATCTTCACTTTTCTTTGCCTTTAATAATAAATGTGTATGATTGTCCATTATACAATACGCTATTAAAATTATTTGGTTTTCATTTATTTTTTCAAATACCAATTTTTTGTATTTTTCTTTCATTTTGACATCTTCAAAAATATATCCTCTCTCTATTCCTTGCACCATTATATGGTAATACTCAGATTCTAAATATTTTCTCGCTATTCTCACCATTTTCTCCTTTTCTATAAAATAAAAAAGACACACAAATCCTGCATTTTACAGTTTTTGTATGCCCTCATAGTTTTCCTATTATACACTATTTTTTTTATTTTTCAATAATAAATTGTATTTGTGAAACAAAGAATGGACGTCCCCAGGTTTCAAATTTGGAACTTTTGACGGACGTCCCCAAGTTCACTTGACTTTTCTCTGCTTTTATGTTAACCTATCGTATAATTAATAACCTTTTTGTATTTGTTTTATGCGAGGTGAACTATGGAAACAACAGCAATTAGAAAAATCAACAACTGTAATGTATCAACTGAACCCCGTATTCTTGTCTGTATCAAGGCTATGTTTGGTGATGGTGAAGATACCTGGGAAGTATATAATTTGAACTACTCACAGGATACTCTAAATTATCTTCGTGTAATCCTCTATCTATACAATCATGGCTTTGAGACTAGTCACTGGCGTGATCGTAATCCCTTTAAAAAATATGGTCTTTCGGCATATGGAGATGAGAATGACTGGGAAGACGCATATTATGATTATAATTGCGACGAGCACTCTAATGACCCTGTATTCATGCTTGAAAAAGCAAAGCTTATGCTTATAGGGGAGTATATGGGTAGATATTCACCATTAGGTCCTACCGATACATATGGATGCCACTCGATAAGTGAATTTGACGTGTTTGTGATTACGCCCGAATGCTCCGGCATACTTGTCGGCGATGATGTTACTGACGATGAGATCCTTGCTGAACATCATAAGCGCTTAAAATAAAGTAGCTTTTATTATTTTTTTGTTTCTGATATGAAACACGAAGCCACCTAAGATACACTCTTAGGTGGCTTTTGTATTAAATAGTATATTTTTCATTCCACATCGCTAACCCACTTAAGTGAGTAGTTTGCGCCTCTTCTTATAAATGTGAACACACCATGAACTGTCCCCATAGTTCTCGCATTATTGAGCATTCGATCATATTCGGCGATAAACATAGGATATTTTATACCAGTATTTATATCACGAACAAAAATCAGTGTAGTCGAACGGCGATTTTTGTATGAATCATATATGATGTCAGCTACAAAAACCATACTACTATTCTCAACCTTCCATAAAACGCTTCCAGCCTGGCCAGCTTTCAAAAACTCTCCTTGTGCTAAACACTTTTCCAGTTCATCATCATTAAGTTTATATGTGAAGTTAGGTTCATTGATAAGTCCACCATTTTCATCAAATGGGAAAATTTCTTTCTTCTTTGCCATGATGTTTTCTCCTTATGTCAAAACTAAATAATATGTTACTTTCATTAATTCACATCTTCTACATCTCTTATACTCCTTAATACAATCGAGTTTTCCTTTCATACAATTTATTTTAAGTTAACTAAAAAATAACTACTATTATTATATCACACTTTACATAAAATTCAAAATTTCCTAGTTTATGTATAAAAAAGTGAAGAGATATTAATATCTCTTCACACATTTTTATTATTTGGTTTAGTTGGAACTTTTGATGGACGTCCCCAAGTTCCACTATCCGACACTATCCTCTAAAACATCTATTACTTCTTTTCCATTTTCTTTTATCGTTGAGAATGTAACTTCATATTCTCCAATGCAATTGCTTGAAAGTCCATCCATTGTTAAAACTGTTGCAGTATAATTATTTTCTGATGTTTTCTTTGTTTGGCCAACACCATTGGTATATGGTGCACTGTATCCAAATGAATGCATTACATATAGTTTTCCATTAATATTTCTAGTGATTCCGCCAAATCTTTCATTAAATAGTCTTCCTGATATATAGTTTAGCATTTTGCTCCTAAACTCTTCATAGTCTATATTTGTTTCTACAAAAGTATTTCCTAGATGATCTTTTTCTGTTTTAGGATTAGTAACATTTATTTGTGATGCTGAAAAACCTAATACACTTCCAAGTGAGGTGTTTAAATCATAATGAATAAAGTTTTCTACTTTGTACAATATTTTTAAAGTTTCTTGCATGTCAGTTGCATTAACATACATGTCTTTATCTTCATATTCGTAACCAGATTTTTTTACAAAATCATAATCTGTTGTATAAATATATCTTTGGCAATCGTTACACCATAATGTCCATGCAGTTCCACCATACAATGTATACCATGTTCCAAAGTTGTGTGGTTCTTGTTTTGTGGCTCCACACTCACTACATTTTACGGTATGAGTTGCATCTAATGTCGTGTGAAATTCTTCATTTCCAGATCTTTTTACAATAAACCATTTGTGTTCATGGTTTCCATTTGCGGTATTTGTAGTGTTTGTAGTGTTGTTTGAGCTACCATTATTAGTAGTTGAATTAGTGTTTGTGTTGTTGTTTGGATTATATGGCAAATCACTTGAATTATCTTTTCCTTCTTTTATCTTCTCTGTTCCAATATCGTAAATGTCATCAATTTGGAATTTCATATATTTGTAGTCTTTGTTTAATCTTAATCTCATTGTTGTTCTGTACACAGGAAGTGAGTCTATCTCATCCTCTGCTCCATCCCAATATCCAATATAACAATATGTAAATGTCATATCATAGATGCCTTTACTATAGTTTAACCTGTCAATATTGATAACGTATGGTGTAATTATCCAATCACCCTCCATGCTATCGAAACTGTCTGTCTTTTTATTGTATGAGTATACTGAGTATTCTGAAATCAACTCTTCAACGTTGTTTACTTCTAATCCTGTTATTTCTTTATAGAATGTTTTTACATTTTGAGCATTCATATGGTAATCTTCCACATCTTCGTTTCCAGCAGCTAAACGTTTTCTGCTGATAATTCCGTCCATAGTTTCAAGAATTCCTTCATTTACAGCACTTCTGTTTTCAATTCTTGAATTAACTAGTTCGTTATCTTTCCAGTAATTTATTCTAACTAACTCACTTAAAGTTTGCTTTAATTCTATTTCAGAAAGTTTCTCCATTCCATCAGTCATTTCGCTTGATAGTACATCTATAGTTCTTTCTTCTAGGTTAATTTTAAGTTCTGCAATAGCTTCTGCATCTCTCATTAATTCCATTTTAAGTATTTTCATGTTGTCATTAAAACCTTTTAAATCAAGTCTAACTGTGTCATATCCTTCTTCTTTTTCATAAATATATTCTCTATCTACAAGTTTATTACCCTCATCATTAGTAAAATCTTTTACTATGATTCCATCAAATCCATTTGAATTTTTGTCAAAACGTACTTTCATTTCTAGTATTGCTTTATTATTTGAAACGAATAATTTGTTAATTTGAATTGTAACCCCATCTGCAATGTCAATTGGTTCATATGAAATTGTTAAGTCTGTATCTGTAAGGATTTCGTCCTTGCAATATGATACACTTGAGTCTGGTCTAACTAATTTTCTAATTAGAAAGAAAATGTTATTATATCCTTTGGTATAGGCATATGCGTTAACTCCTAAGAATAATATAGTAATAGCAGCAACACTAGCCATAATTCTCTTCTTTTTACCACCTTTTTTATCGAATTCTTTGTGGTCTTTTTCTTTGGCTTCACTAATATTTACAATATTATTACCCATCTTTTTACCTCCATCAATATAGCTGTTGAATAGCTCATCAGCTTTTTTTGATATCAAGACGTCTTTGCTAAATTTCTCTCTTATGAATTCATCTTTTTCTTCGTTACTAATCATTTCCTTTTACCTCCTCTCTTTTTAAAATTGCATATATTTTTTCTCGTGCCCTTGAGAGTCTCGATTTAACTGTTCCCACCGGTATGTTAAGGATTTCAGCAATTTCATCAACTTGGAATTCATTGTAGTAATATAGTAATGTGACTGTCTTTAAATCACTATCAATTTGGTTAAGAACATTTTCAACGATAGATTCTTCTTTATATCTATCATAGTAACTAGCATTTTCATCTAATTCCAATTCTTTGTTCAAAAATGCAATTTTTTTGTTCTTATTAATAATGTCGTAACATTTATTAATTAGAATTCTTGTTACCCAAGTATTGAAAAATTGTGGTTCTCTAAGTGAATTAAAATTCTTATATGCGCTCAATAGTGCTTCTTGTATTGCATCACAAGCATCATCATCATTTTTTAATATTGCTATGGCAACCTTATACAATTTGTACTTAGAATTTTGAACTAGACTTTCAAAAGTATCCGGATTACTTTTTGCAGTGCTATTTACCATTTTTTTGTTCCTCCTATACATTAGACATTCGTATATTAATTTTGGTTCACGTTTTTTTATTTTTTTTTTTGAACTTGTGAACGTCCATTGTTTGTTTCACTTGAAAAGTGAGACAAACAATGGACGTCCCCAAGTTTCATTAATTTAGAATTCACAATTCTTTGGTGTTCTAGGGAACGGAATAACATCTCTAATATTCTGCATTCCTGTGATGTACATCATTAGTCTTTCAAAACCAAGTCCAAATCCGCTATGAGGTACACTACCATATTTTCTAAGGTCTAGATACCACCAATAATCTTTTTCATCCATATTTAAATCTTTAATCTTATTCTTTAGTTTATCTAGGCTATCTTCTCTCTGACTTCCACCAATTATCTCACCAATACCTGGAGCTAATAAGTCAGCTGCTGCAACAGTTTTTCCATCATCATTTAGCTTCATATAAAAAGCTTTAATCTCTGCTGGATAATCTGTAACAAATACAGGCTTTTTAAAAATGTTTTCACTCAAATATCTTTCGTGTTCTGTTTGTAAATCAACACCCCAAGATACTTTATAATCAAACTTATCATTATGCTTTTCAAGTTCTTTTATTGCATCTGTATATGTAATTCTTCCGAAATCAGAATTAACAACATTATCAAGTCTTTCAAGCAAAGTCTTATCTATAAATTGATTGAAAAATGCCATTTCTTCTGGACAGTTTTCAAGTACATATTTAATGACATATTTAAGCATTGCTTCAGCTAGGTCCATATCATCCTTTAAGTCAGCAAAGCAAATCTCTGGCTCTATCATCCAAAATTCTGCAGCATGTTTCACTGTGTTTGAATTCTCTGCTCTAAATGTTGGTCCAAATGTGTAAACATTTCTAAATGCAAAAGCATATGTTTCAACGTTTAGCTGACCGCTAACTGTAAGATGAGCTGGCTTTCCAAAAAAGTCCTTTGTAAAGTCCACTTCTCCATTATCATCTGTTGGAACATCTTTTAAATCAAAAGTGTTTAGATTAAACATTTCTCCAGCACCTTCTGCATCACTTCCTGTAATAATTGGTGTATGGACATATACAAAATTGTTCTCTTGGAAAAATTTGTGTATTGCATATGAAAGTACTGAACGAACTCTAAATACTGCATTAAAAGTATTGGTTCTAGGTCTTAAATGAGCTATTGTTCTAAGATACTCCATAGTATGTCTTTTCTTTTGAAGTGGATAATCATTATCAGCCTCTGCAATTTCTTTAACGTCAATTGCTTTTATTTCAAATGGCTGTTTTGAGTTTGGTGTTTCCACTACATTTCCAACAACAGTAATTGAAGAACTTAGAGTATATTTGCATATTTCATCAAAGTTATCTAATGTATTATCAAAAACCACTTGGACATTTTTGAAAAATGAGCCATCATTAATCTCTATAAATCCAAATGTTTTTGAATCTCTAACAGTCCTAATCCAGCCTGAAATTTCTACTTCTTTATTAAAATATTCTTTTGAATTTTTATACAATTCACAAATTGTTGCCTTCATTTTAACACTCCTTCTTAACCTTAAACATTACAAATAATACTATCATATTAACCTTTAAAAGTAAAGTGAAACCTAGGGATGTTTTGAACCTTGGAACTTGGGGACGTCCATTATTTGTCCCACTTTTATGTGGAACAAATAATGGACGTCCCCAAGTTCCACAAAAAAATTTGCATTAGACTTTTTTTTGTTATATAATGCAATCCATTGATACTGTTAACCCTTTTTAATAATTTAGGAGGTGTACAGATGTTAATTTCTGAACCCAAAGTATTTGTGTTTATCAACTGTGGCCGGCATGTGGATTACCCTTATGGCGTAGATTTCACATCGCTCGATGATTTCAAGACTACAATGATAAACCAGTACGAATTTGAAAGCTCCCAGGTTGATTCATCAAAGAAGTATCTCAAGGCAATTCGTCGTTACAAAGAGATCCTTGAACTCAGTGAGAAAAACCATGGTTCTTTCTTTCGCTTCCGGCGAGACGTTTGCACTACAACTATTATTGTCGAATTCGTATTCCAGAATGTAAACGATATGTTCAATTTCAAGCATCAGGTAAATGAACTCAAAGACGTCTCCGCAAAGTATGCAGTTACACTTGCATTTGACGGTAAGAATCATTTGGTAATCTTCCCCTGGAACTTGTCAAGTACTTCAGGACTTTGCCATATTTTCGAACAAGCAGCGTGTGAAAACGCTAATGATGAAAAGCAAGCGACACTATATCTTGACCTGGCATGTTTATTTGCGTTTTTAAAAGATTTGCCCTTCTACAGGATCAAAACTATCAAGAACCGTGCTGAACATGTCGAGATTGATGTGGTGTTTAAGACTTTTAAAGATCTTACCAAGTCTACGAACGAATTGGGTTACGCTTTTAACTAACCTAAAACACAGTTGTGTTTAGCCAAAATAATTATAATAAGGTCCCTAGTCGAAAGGCTAGGGATTTTATTGTTAAACTTGGAACTAACAACGGACGTCCCCAAGTTCCACCTTGAAATATTCTCACTTTTAGTATATAATGTTGTAGTTACTATACGCATTTATTATATAGGAGGCAAAATTATGTATAATGCAGAGCAAAAAGTTTTTATTTTGGTTGCTTTTAACCGGAAAGTAGTTTTTCCGCGTAATGTAGATTTTTCTTCTGCGGAAAGCTTCTTGGACACTGCAGACTACCAACTTCAAGTGAAGACAAAAAAGTCTGTAAATGAGAATACTGTGGACACAATTGCACGATGCCAGGAGATTATCAATATGATTGATAACCTCGGTGGAAAGTTCCTGAACTTCCATCGTGATCTTTGCGGCAGTACTATTGTCATGGAAGTTTCTTTCAAAGACAAAACCAGTACAATCAATTTTACAGAACTCTGTGATTCTTACCCGAATTTCTCTGGCCGATATGCCCTTACTATGAGATTCGATGGTGCAATCGCTGAAGAGATTGATCCACATGATTACAACCACTATGGCACACTTGTCGAGATCTTATCCGAAGCTGCAAATTCTATGAGTGATGAAGACATCAAAGTTTTCCATCTCAATATGGCATCACTCTTTGAATTCATTCGCAATTCGCACTTCAAGAAGAGCATAAGAGATATCCGTGTTTTTGATGACAAAACTGAGATTGACATAGCTTTCACTGACCACAACAGGCTTGTGAACTTCGATGATAGTGTGTATCATTGGTTTGCATAACTGAGAATTAATAACTACTTTGGAGGTGAATAATATGTTGGATTTAGAACATAAGATTATTGTTCTTATTGATATTCATCGGAAAATCATCATTCCACACAAACTCGATCCTAAATCTACTTATGATTTCAAGGAAACTTTGGAATTCCAGCATACACTCGAAGTGACTGGGCCCCAAAAGACGTCAAGAAACATGGAGGCAATTAAAAATGCCTATATCGTTCTCGATATGATTAAAGATTTCAATGGCCACTTCCATCAGTTTTATATTGCTAGAAAGGCAGATAATCTTGTTTTGGAAGTAGCATTTCCTACCGCTTTGGATATGATTTCTTATACCGAGAGTATCAAGAATTATTCTGGGATTAATCCACGATATGCTATTACCATTGCATTCAACGGAAAGTCCAATCTTACGATTGACAGAGCTGATTGGCATGATTACACAAAATTGTCTAAAATTTTTGCAAATGCTGCTTTTTTTGATGATGCTGACACAGAGTTGTACCTCAAGCTCGCATCATTCTTCACTGCACTCACAGACAAAGGAAGTATCTTCGATATCCGGCAAGAAGAAAACGCTGTAGTAATTGATGTTATTTTCAAAAGCTATATTGCATACAATAAATGTAAACAAGGTTTGCTTCATTATTTTGCCTAACCAAAACACTTTTGTGTTTTAGGCTGTAGCGAAAGAAGTCCCTAACTGAATGGTTGGGGACTTCTTTTTATTTGAAAATGTACTTTTTTCTTTCTTTTTAACTGTAAATATTGTTATGTCAACCTTTTTGTGATATAATATTGCACATAGATAACAATAAACTCGCCTCAAATAAACTTAAGGAGGAAGGAAAAGAACATGCATTTCACAACAATGTACAAGGCGTATACTTACTTCAATTGTAAAAGACGCGTGGATTTACCCGGAAAAGTCAAGAATAATTCCCTGGATGATCTCGTTAAAACCATGGAATCTCAGCTTTTTCTCGGAGAAGTACAGAATGACAAGAGCACACGGTTCAATAAGCAAACTATAATGCACTATGTAGATATTCTCAAGCTTATCGAAGATCATAATGGAAAGTTTCACCGGTGGAAAAGAGATATCAATATGGCTGTAATCATCATCGAAGCGACATTTGAAGACATTGACGATCTCATTGCCTACAAAAAGGCTGTCCGTTTTCCCTGCGTGACTACAAGATATGTTTACTCAGTAGCTTTCAAAGGCAGATGTACCAAGTCTTTCGCTCCGGAAGACTATAAAAATCCCCAAAAGATTTGGGAGACATTGTATGAAGCCGCTATTAATGTAAACTCTGAAGAGCAATCAGATTTTTACTTCTCAGTGGCTGATTTTCTCTATTGGAAACTCGACGTAATCAAGTATCCCTGGAAAATCAAATCATTCAAGAACATGAATGGCCACCTGGTAATTGACGTACAGTTTTCAACCATTGATGGTTTCAGAGCTCTTGATCACTCTATAAAGGTTGATGCTGCTAGTGAATAACCTTGAAAAATGAAAATTGAATATGTATGACAAGAGTCCCTGGCCACTTGGTCAGGGACTCTTGTTTCATATCATATTTTGTAGAATTACATTTTTAGTAGATTTTCACTACTAATATCTTCCGCTGTAATTGTCTTGAGAATTTTTTTACTTTTCTTACCAATTGTATTTGATGCATGTTTTATAATTGACTTTTCATATACGTTTCTAACAAATCTTGCATTACCGAAGTTCTTAGTTCCTATATACTCATTTATTATTTCGACTAATCTTTGCTCTGCTTCCTTAGAAACTATAAATCCTGATTTTTTCATCATTTGATTGAAAATTGCAGTAAGTTCTTCAACTGTGTAATCTTCAAATTCAAGAGTATAACCTATTCTAGACACAATACCTGAATTAGCATTCAGAAAATCTTGCATTTCCTTTGTATATCCTGCAAAAATAACAACTAAATCATCTCTATAGTTCTCCATCGCTTGAATTAATGTTGCAATTGCCTCTTCATTATATGAAGAATTTTGCCCGTGGCCCTCCACTAGCTAAACTGTATGCCTCATCTACAAACAAAACTCCTCCTCTAGCTCTCTCCACTACAGCCATTGTTTTTGGCGCAGTCTGGCCAACATATTCTCCAACTAGGTCTTTACTTGATACTTCAATTAATTTATTCTGTCTAATATATTTCAAATTGTACAATATTCCAGCTACAATTCTTGCAACAGTAGTTTTTCCAGTTCCAGGGTTTCCTAAAAATACCATGTGTAAATTTACATTGTTTATCTTCAAATCGTCACTAGACTTGCTTTTAAGTTCCATTAAATTAACTAAATCTTTAAGCACTTCTTTTACACGACTTAGACCAACTAGTTCATTTAGTTCTGCAAAAATTTCATCTAATGTTTTATCTTTTTGATATTTAGGAATTTCCTTAGTAAACACTATTTTTTGATATAAATTATCTCTATATGTTGGGTATGGTAATTCATTTTTTGGATATGTTGTTGAAATGTAGTCAAGTAGTTTAACACTGAAGTCATCGTCTGTTTCCATAACACCCTTAAGCTTATTCAAAACTTCTTGATAAGCATCTTGTACGTCTGGAATTCTTTCGATTATTTTAAAATCCTCAAATTTCTCTTTTAATTCTGGCACTTCTCCTATAACCAAGTCAATGATTTCTTGATTTTCAGCAGTAAAAATTGTAAGCACATTTTTTTCATTTTCACTTATGATTTCATTTAGTTTTACTAATACCTTTTTATTCTCTGACTTATCATTTTCACTGAATATTCCAAATCCTTTAAATATTACAGCATTTGCAGAGTCGTATTGTTTAACGACATCTTCATAGTTCTTTGTTTCTACCAAACTATAATTTACTCTTCTTCCTCTCTTTATATATTCAAAGAAAGTAGTGGCTTCATATACAACATCACATACACCATCTGTAACTTCTTTATTTCTTGATATAATTTCCATATTGAAAGAAATATATTCTTTTTCAATGCCTTCTTTATACTTTCTAATGTACTCAATTATCTTTTTTAATAAATCCTTTGATTCGTCTGTGATATACAAGTTTTCTATTTTTTCGAAAAGTTCTTTCATTTTGGCATCTGCATCCATCTTCTTGACTTCAATCGATATGTTTTGGCTCTCTTCTTGATTAGGTAGACTTCTGTCAAGAGCACTTGTATTTATAATGCTTTGTTGCATTTTATCAAGATTTTTTATCTCTTCAGAAATCTTATTGTTCTCCTCTTCTATCTTGAAAAAGTCCCTGTACATATCTTTAAAAAAATCTCTTCCGTCCATACACACCTCACATTTTTTTATTTATCTATAATTCATCCGCAATTCCAAGTATTATAATTCCACAGATAATCGTAATAATTGCAGCATATTGCTTTCTAGTTAACTTCTCTTTTAAAAACACTCTAGAAAATATCACAGATACTGCACAAACTGAGGAAATTATTGGAGCTGCTACTATTGCGCTTCCAGACATTGCAAAAACATATGTGAATTGTCCTGCTGTTTCGCAAACCGCAGCAAGCATTTTATCTCTTTGGTGTAGAATATTTAATTTCTCTTTTCTAATTGTTATAAAAATAAATAAGATTAATGCACATATTGCAAATGTAAGCTCATATGATGTATTGGCTGCTAACTCGATAGTATCTGGATTTATATTAATAAGTGGTGATGTTTCCATTTCAAGGAAATACGCATCTAAGAAGCTACCAATAGCATCTAATATTGCATATAAGAATGGCATGATAAATGCAATTATAGCCAGCTTCTTACCATATTTTTTCATTCTCCCATTCTCGTCGTTTGCCTCAGTAATTCCTATGTAAATTACCCCTATCACAATTAAGGCTATTCCAATAAATGAAATCCATCCAATTCTTTGTTTTAAAAATATAAAACATAGTAATGCTGCTATTGCTCCAGAGGTATTTTCAATTGGATCAGATATAGATTCTTCCAAGAATCTCATACCAAAAAATGAAAGTGCCATTGATAAGATATAGAAAAATGACACTGGAAAATATCTTATAATATTTGAAAAATCATAATTAATGTCTTGTGTAAATAGCACAAATAAAGCATGGATTCCCATAACCAATCCAACACATATACATATCTTTAAATGACTGTATTTTTCATCAGGATTTGCACCTTTCTTGTAAAAAAGCTCTGCTAATCCCCAAATTATAGTTGTAATAATTGCACATGCAAACCACATTTTGTATACTCCTTATCCTATTATATTTGTAAAAAAGACATTCATGGCTCCCACAATAAAACAAATGACCACAGCAAGAATTTCTCCTATAAAAAATCCCTTTGTATGAAACCAATAGTTATGATACTCTTCGACCATATCTTCCGTTCCTTTAAATACAAAGTGTTTATCATGGCAAAACCAAACTATATCTAAAACAATCAAATCATATAGATTAACTATTGTCCATAATAGAAATCCATATCTAAAGCTATCTAAAAAAGTAGTATATCCATTTATAAACCTAAGTACTACAAACAAGATGATTAGAAAAACAATTGATGCACATACTTTTACTATCACTTTATTTTCATTAGTGGATATTTTATCCTTATATTCATCGAGAGTCCTAACTCTCTCCTGAATTTTGGGTGGATAATTATATAAAGTATTAATAGGTTTTCTAGACATAATATATACCATTATAGTAAAAAGAATACATAAAATTATACTTTCTATTGCTATTATCATAATAAAAATATACTCCTTCTTAAAAGCATTGACATACTTAAAACCTTTTTTAATATATCATATTTTGCCATCTTTGTTAAGTATATTTTAATGCAAAGCGACTCTCGAAAAATCGAGAGTCGCTCTTACTACGCACTATAGCTACTATTTCTAATTAAAGCTTTTGATTACAGCTTGCCAACAATCACAATCGTTGCTTCCTCAAAGAGAGCTTTGATTTCCGGTGTAACAACAACAATTTTTCCGATGTACTTGAGATACTCCTCTGTACTAGTAATTGTTGTACTTATGTCGAATCCAGCATTTTTTACGATATCTTTCCATCTTTCCGTGGTCAGGATTCCAAAACGCTCCTGTATTTCACGAGGCCAGCTCTTTTCTCCCCACGTAATAGTGAAAAGAAGTTCTTTGATATCTTCAGCAGTAAGTATGCCTTCGACAGAAACTTCTCGCTTGTAGTCTGCAAAGTCCTTCTTGAATCTTTCGATACAGGCAGCATCCTCTGGATTTTTAAACTGTAGTTTGATATTCCTCTTGCTCCATTCTTTTCCTGCTCTTACGCCATCACGGATAATGATCATTCCGCCGGGATTCAGCAGCTTCTTAGCATCTTCGAGTGCATCGATGATAGGTCCTTCTTCAAAAGGTCTTTCTTCATCGTACGAACTGAACTCATGCAAGACCGAACTGAAAATAACACAATCGAATTTCTTGCCAGTCTTTACATATTCATGCAATCCCATGTGAACTGCTTCAATCCCATTCTTGTGGCATTCATCTACAGCAGCCTGATTGATGTCGATTCCAACCATCCTGATACTCGGATTAATTGTGGAAATTGCTTTAATCAGCACACCACTTCCGCATCCAACGTCAAGAACGCTCTTAGAATCACCAATCAGGATTGCAAGCATGTTCTTGCTCGAGTTCCCAATCGAGTTGGTCATACGCTGCAAATACGTGAAATAATTGAGTTTGTTGTCCTCTGCAAGTGTTTCAAGTTTATTGCTCATTTTATCCTCCGTGTCAAATTATGTGCATAGTTATGATAGCATATGTTATGTGTACATTTGTACTTCATTTGCTATCGTTTAGCCTTTATATTATACCACAAAAAGGTTATTTTTTCAATATATCTCCACCCTTTTGAGCATTCAAGAATTGTATAGATGTCAATGATATGAAGCAGCAATTATAAAAAAATTTCAAGCAAAAGGTACCCCAGACATTGTCTGAGGTACCTTGAGATTAAGAATAATAGTACATTTCACAACTCATATTATGTTACAAAAAGTATAAATAGTGTTCTGTATAACTTTCATAAAACCTTCTTGAACTAATATATCCATTATCTAACAATTGAACGTAGTATCTAGGATTAAAGTAATCATATAACTCTCTTACTGTATCGAAATCCTTTTGAATATACCATGGGGCTGTTCCATAGCATTCGGTTTCATACTTCTTCGTATCAGGGTTATACTCAACATAAAAATAGTCACTTATAAAAGGCTCTGTAACAGGAACATCGATTTTCTTATCACTTCTATATGAGAAACGTTCAGAATAAAACGTAGATGTTCTATTATTGTTCAACATTGCAGCAAATTCTTCGTATGGATAATCCCTCCATTCAGTCTTAACAATGGGATGGAGATAAGGATTGTAAAGTAGCTTCTCTTCTATATGTTTAATATCGAAGTCATTTTCACTGTCTGGAAGTTCTTCAAGCAAATATGACGGAAAAGCTTTTGAAGAGTAAAACTGTAAATCACCGTATTCTTTCCTAACAAACCAGTAGCACTGGCCCATCTCCTTACATACTAGTCTTTGTATTTTATTAAAGTTGTTGTCATTAAACCTCCGGGACTCTTTACTTCCGTGTGCGGTTTCCAAATCTATATCCCAGTTTTCATTCATTACATCATCTAACTCAGTATAGAACTTTCCTTTATAGACATAGCCATATCTGTATGTTGGAAATCTTCCAAGATATATTGTCTTGTCACCATTTTTGGTTCTGTATACTTTGTGTACTACAAGATCTTTTGCTTTAATCTTTTTTGATTTATCCATTTTTTCTGTATGCTTGGCCATTTCTTCATACAGAGCTGAAGTAGTTGGTAAAAGCATTAAATTACCATTATCAAAATAGTAAACAAATTTACCAATTATCTTGCCTCCAGCTGAACATCCAGATTCTTTCAAAATAAGGAGCAGGTTATCAACTGTAATCTCGATTTCAAAGCCACGTGGATCGAGGACACGAACCCAAGCTTTTCTCTTATTATAGCCATATCCACCGTCTCCAACTTTTCTTCCAAAAATAAATCCCTCCATTGGATCATTATCTAATTCCTGTACAGGAATTTCTTTATTTCTCCAATTATCTATAGAATCTTTTTTGTGCAGCTTATTTGTTTCTCCATAGTAACCAACATATGCCAAATTCGGTTCGCCTTCTATAGACGAATGTTTAAACCCTATATATAACCTCCGTGGAATGTATTTCATATTACTCCTTTCTAAGTTATTCAAAAACTATATTCTAAGTTTAAGTTTGATAGATACATATTTGAGGATATTATATATCGGTTTACATAAATTGTCAATATAATAATTCTCTTAATTCCTTGCATCTTCTCCTTTTATATAATCAAGAATTAAATATATAAAAAGACTTGAAATTCTATTTCTAAGGTTTTAAAATTAGTTTGTAATTAGGAGGAATGTCAATGTCAAAAAAATATACTACTCTACTTTTTGATTTGGATGATACTCTTGTTGATGATACTGAAAATAGGAAATATGCTATTACTCAAATATTATTGGATAGAAATGAAACTATCACAGATGAAAGACTAAATGCATTCATTCAGCTAGACAATAAGTATTGGCAAGATAGAGCAGCCGGAAAGATGAAAGACCCATTTGAATTTAAAGACAATGAAGTCAAAACGGAATGGGTAAGAGCACAAAGATTTATTCGCTATTTTAAAAATATTTCCTATGAAGAAGCTGTCAACATTAATAACAAGTATATAGATTGCTTAAACGAACATATAGTTCCTATAAAGCATTCTACAGAAGTTTTAGAATATTTATATAAAAGAAATTACGACATTTATATAGTAACAAATAGTCCCAAAATAGTTGTAGATAATAAGCTTCGTGGCATTAATTCTCTTCAGTACATAAAGGATACTCTTTCTTCAGATGAAATGGGCATTATGAAACCTCGAAAAGGTTTCTTTGATGAATTTTTTAAAAGAACTGGTATACAGAATAAAGATGAATTAATCATAATCGGTGATGAACTAGACAAAGATGTTTTAGGTGGTGTCCAAAATGGTTTTGACTCATGTTGGGTTAACCTAAAAAAGCAAGTTAATACTACAAACCTAGAGCCTACTTATGAGATAAATGATTTGCTTGAATTAAAAAATATTCTTTAGGAGAGTTATATATGGATGAAATAGTTTTTGTTACACATAACAAAGGAAAAATCGCATCGGCTAGCAAAAGATTAAAAGACGTTAACTTCAAAGTTTTTGAATATGATTTAGAAGAACCACGAAGTGATGATATAAAATACATTTCTAAATATAAAGTATTAGAAGCATACAAATTGGTTAACCAACCATGTATTTCTCTAGATTGTGGTTTTTGGATTGAAGAGCTAAATGGATTTCCAAGAGCCTTTGTAAATTTTGCCTTAGACACTATAGGTATTGACGGAATTTTAAAACTTATGGAAGGGAAAGAAAATCGAGCTTGTAAGTTTACAGAATGCTTATCTTTCTTTGACGGAAAAGACGTATATCAGTTTATGGGAAAACATGAAGGATCACTATCGAAAGAAGTTCTTGGAACAGATTCTAATAAAAAATGGTCGGACTTATGGTATATTTTTATTCCAAGTGGCAGCACTAAAACCTTAAGCCAAATGACTGACGACGAAAGAGCTAACAGAGTTAGAGTCAATTCTGTTGAGGCTATGAGCGAATTTGCAAAATGGTATAAAGAGAAAAATAATATAGATTAACATGAGATAATTGATAATTCAGCATAAGTGTGATAAAGTGAGGATGTAATATATAGTAAGAAAGGATGTAAAACTATGAAAAATAGAGTTGATAAAGCAAATTACTATTTAGATATAGCTGAAACAGTCTTAGAAAGAGGCACTTGTATAAGAAGAAACTTTGGTGCAATCATAGTTAGCAATGACGAAATCATTTCAACTGGATATGTCGGAGCACCTAGAGGAAGAAAGAATTGCTGTGACCTAAAATATTGTACTAGAGAAAAACTTAACATTCCAAGAGGCGAAAGATATGAACTTTGCCGAAGTGTACATGCTGAACAAAATGCGATAATTAGTGCGGCTAGAGAAAAAATGATTGGAGCATCTCTATTCTTAGTTGGAAAAAACTATTCAGATGGTGCCTATGTTGAAAAGAGTAATCCATGCGCATTATGTAAAAGAATGATTATAAATGCTGGATTAAAAGATGTCTATATTAGAGATTCAAAAACTGAGTATAGGCATATTCCTGTAGAAGACTTTATTAATAATGACGAATCTATTGACGGTTCACTTGGATACTAATTATTTGGGGGAAGAAATGAGTTATACATACGAGCGTGAAATTAATTATTATGAAACAGACAAAATGGGAATTGTTCATCATTCAAACTACATCAGATTTTTAGAAGAAGCAAGATGCAGATGGCTTAGAGAACTTGGAATTTCCATGGAAATACTAGAAGAAAAAGGATATACCATCCCAACTCTCGAAGTCAATTGTCGATACAAAACTCATGTTACAAGTGGAGATGTTATATTAATTAAACCTATAGTTACAGAATACAATGGCGTAAGAATGAAAGTATCTTACGATGTAATAGAAAAAAATACAGGAAACGTAGTTATCAAAGCATGGACAAAACACTGCTTTACCAATACATCCTTAAAACCAATTAATATGAAAAAAAATAACATAGAAATACATAATATTTTTGATAAATTATTAAATGAGGCACTCCCTGTTTAAGGAATGCCTCACATTTATTCTATTTATATCATATCACATAACTTTGAAGAAAGCCCTATATACATTTCTGGTGTTAAATTTAATAGCATTTCTTTATCATTTTGATTGATATCTAGACCGTTTATAAATTCTCTTAAATTATCAATATTTATATCTTTTCCTCTTGTAAATTCTTTTAATAGCTCATATGCATTATCATACTTATTTTTTCTTAAAATAGTTTGAACCGCTTCCGCTAATACTTCTGGATTATTATTTAATTCCTTTCTTAAAATACCTTCATTTACTTCCATCTTTGCAAAACCTTTTTGAGATTGTTTTATGCTGAGTAAGGTATGCGAAAAAGCAACTCCAATATTTCTAAGCATTGACGAATCCGATAAATCTCTTTGCATACGTGATACTTGTAAATTATTTGTTAAACTATCAAATATACTATTTGCCATTCTAGTATTTGCCATTGAACTTTCGTGATTAATTGGATTTACCTTGTGAGGCATAACACTCGATCCTGTCTCTGTAGAAATAACTTTTTGTTTGAAATATCCCAGACTTGTATATAGCCACATATCACTGTTGAAATCTTGTGTGATATTATTAAAACTCTTAATCATAGAAAAAAGTGTACAAATCGTATCATGATTTTCTATTTGAGTAGCAAACAAATTAAAGTTCAGTCCTAATTTTTCTACAAATCTTTTATTTTCCTCAATCCAATCTATTTGTGGGAATGATACTTGCCATGCATTGAATGCACCAACAGTACTTGAAAACTTACCTTGTAAATCACAAACAATACTATTAATATATTTCAAACTATTTTGCCATCTATACACAAATACTGATAGTTCCTTCCCCACTGTTACTGGTGTAGCTGGCTGTCCATGTGTATGTGAAAGCATAGGAATACTAGCATATTTTTTTGCATTTTCTTTTACTTGATATACTAACGTATCCATTGCGGGTAGAATTATACTATTCATAGCACCTTTTATCATAAGATTATATGCCAAATTGTTGATATCTTCACTTGTGCATCCAAAATGAACAAAGCAACATAATCTTTTTAAACCAATCTTCTCTATTTCTTCTCTTACATAGTACTCTACAGCCTTAACATCGTGATTTGTTATATTTTCAATCTCTTTTACTCTTTTACATTTTTCTACATCAAAGTATTCATAGATATTATTAATTCTCTGGATTTCTTCTTCACTCGCATTCTCGTTAATTATATTCATTTCTAGCAAATGAATAAGCCATTTTATTTCTACTTTTATACGATATTTCATAAAAGCATATTCACTGAAAAATTCAGATAATTCACCAACGGTATTACGATATCTCCCATCTATTGGAGATATTGCAGTCAATTCATTATATTCCATTTTCTTTTCCTTTCCTCATGCATTAGCAAACAATCATATCCTCACGACCGGCACCAATTCCAATAAACTTTATTGGGCATCCTACTACTTCCTCTATTCGTGCAAGGTATTTTTGAGCATTTTCTGGTAATTCCTCACGTGTTTTACAATTAGATATGTCACCAAAATTACCTTCAAATTCCTCATACACTGGTTTACAGTTTGCAATGTATTCAGCATTTGTACTATATCTCATTGATTTTTCACCATTATATTCGTACGCAACGCATAATTGTATTTTATCTAATTTTCCAATTGTGTCAACATGATTTATTGCCAGTCCAGTTAAACCATTTACCATTACAGCATATTTTAATGCAACAAGGTCTAACCAACCACATCTACGAGGGCGCCCTGTCGTTGTACCATATTCATGTCCTAATTCTCTAATTGTATCCCCTATCTCGTTGACCTGTTCAGTAATATATGGGCCTTCGCCAACACGACTAGAATATGCTTTCAAGACTCCATATACATTGTTTATATAACGAGCTCCAATTCCTGTTCCTGTACACACTCCACCAACTGTTGGATTGCTACTTGTAACATATGGATAACTACCAAAATCTATATCAAGTAAAGTAGCTTGTGCTCCTTCACATATAATTTTTTGACCTTTTTCTATAGCATTATGAACAAGTGTAATGCTGTCTATAATAAATGGTTTCAAATATTCAGCATATTCTTTATAATCATTAACAATAACATCTGCATCCATTTCAGGATATCCAAATGCTTTAAAAATAATATTCTTGTTTTTTACATTTTCTCTTATTTTAGTTTCGAAATCACTAGATAACATATCCTCAACGCGAATTCCCGAACGTTGAAATTTATCCTCATACGCTGGGCCTATTCCACGTTTTGTAGTTCCAATTTTTTTTGTTCTTATTTCTTCTTGAAGTTCATCCATTTTTTCATGATATGGAAATATTAATTGTGCCTTATCACTAATATAGAAATTATCTATATTAGCACCCTTTTTCTTTAGGTCCTCCAATTCTTCAATTAACACCCTAGGATTTACCACTACTCCATTTCCAATTACTGCTTTCGTATTAGGGTTTAGTATTCCACTTGGAATTAAATGAAATGCATACTTAATTCCATCAACATTTATTGTGTGTCCTGCGTTATTTCCACCACTAAAACGTATTGCGATGTCTGCATCTTTTGCTAAATAATCAATTATTTTTCCTTTTCCTTCGTCTCCAAAAAAACTTCCTAAAACAACATCAACCATAGAAACCCTCCTATCAGGATTTGTATGCACTTATTCGAATAAAAAAGGACTTCTGCAAAAGATTGCAAAAGTCCTCAAAAATTAACTAACTAAATTATTTACTTTATTCTTCACTCGATATCTGTGCATAGCAATTATTCCAATATCAAAAAATTTATATTGTTTAATAACAATACTCTATTATTATAGCATAAGTTTCCACGTAATTCAATAGTTTTTATTAATTATACTCTCACTTACTTAACATAATATTGTTATTAATCCCTTTTTGTGGTATAATTATAGGTGTGGAAGTTGTAGGTTTTATTCCAAAATAAGAAATTTATTGGAATGTTTTTACAAAATGAAAGGAGAAAGAAAATGGCAACAAACAAAAATCACTCTATTGCTTTCATGGTAGCCATAATGAGAGCCAAACAAAATGGTTCTTTTGCTATCAAAGACATCACCGGAAATATCCGGGAAGCTATCATTCTGACAACAAACGACTCTATGCGATGCTGGCTCGGATCCCGGGCGCCTTCTCATAACACAATCAATCCTCTTACCTGCAAAGTAAGCTGGATCACAATGCCCGAGCAGGATGTGTCCAGCTGGACCAAAGACCTGGTTCTTTCAGCTCCGATGTATGATGCCGGAAAGCCTTGGGTATCATGTATAGATGAGGAGACAATTCTGGATGAGTTTTGGAGGCATAATGTAATCAGCATTCAGAACACACTGTTTTACCTCCACCTGGCCCAGGACGTAGCGTACGATTCATATATTCGCGTGCTTATTGACTGTACCAGAAGATCGGAAAATCTGTTCACATTCAAGGGCAAGACATACACCGGCGATGAACTTCGTGGAAAAGGACTTGCGAGATGGAATGGTACCGGGCTCATCAATATACTGGATGCACAGTTCTATGTGAGACTTGCCAAAGTGTATTATGAACTGACCGGGATCCTCATCAACTCCGAATGGCTTGAGAAAGTATATAAGCCGGCGTTCTTTGAAGTCTACAGCCAAGAGCTTGCAGAGAATACTGTGAAGTTCACTGCTATCGATCCTACTGCAGATGAAATCATTACTTCCAAGAGGTGGGACGACGAGATCTGGCCGGTGAGCAACAAAGTTGTTGATGAATATGTTAGTTATATGATTAATACCACCATCAGTGATTTGAGAGTTTTGTACAGTGGTTTTCTCCGCTGACTCAACTGTGTCCCGCAGCCTAATAGGCTGCGGGAACTTTTTTGCGCTACTAACTGTATATTATAAGTTCCAATATGGACAATTTTGAGAAAAGTAAATCATGATTAAACATCCATATTAAGACACATATTTGGAAACTTCTTACTGTCGGATATATATATCGTTGTCGATCAATCGATTTGATAAAGGATGGCACAAATTACCATGAAACCGTCAAAGCAATTATTAAAGACGTTTAATACGTTAGGTTAGTTATATTGTCCTGTAAAACACACACTGTCAAATAATTTAGATAGTGTGTGTTTTCCTATTTAGTATTTAAAAACGTATAGTCTAGGATAGTGTACATATACACTATCCTTTATAATTTATGCTTCCTTTATTGAAAACGTACTAAATCTATGATTTAATAAGGAATAATAGAAAACTCTAAAGGAGATAAAGAATGAAAGTATTATTAGTTAATGGTGGCCCTCATAAAGAAGGTTGCACTTATACTGCTTTAAGCGAAGTTGCAAAAGAATTAAATAAGGAAGGAATAGAAACAGAAATATTTTGGATTGGAATAAAACCTATATCAGGATGCATTGCTTGCGGTAACTGTTATGAAAATGGCAAATGTGTATTTAATGATGTTGTAAATGAATTTGCTGAAAAATGCAAAAACTCTGATGGTTTCATTTTTGGAACTCCAGTTCATTATGGAGCAGCCTCAGGTTCAATAACTTCATTTATGGACAGACTATTCTATTCAACGTCTACAATAAAAGATTTATTCAGACTAAAACCTGCAGCTTGTGTTGTATCTGCTAGAAGAGCCGGAACTACCGCTACTTACGATCAATTGAATAAATATTTTGGAATAAATCAAATGCCTATAATTTCGTCAAGATATTGGAATATGGTTCATGGTAGTACGCCAGATGACGTTAAAAAAGACGAAGAAGGAATGCAAATAATGAGAATACTTGGCCAAAATATGGCTTATTATTTAAAATGCCAAGAAGCTGGGAAAAAAGCAGGTATTTATATGCCTGAACCAGAACAAACTACGTATACTAATTTTATTAGATAATGGAAAGAATATATATGAGAAAAGAAATAGAAAACTATATAAATGAAAATTATGAAACCATTCAAGAATACCCTTGGGATAAATATCCTAACTACACCACATTTAAACATAAACACAATAAAAAATGGTTTGCACTAATTACTGATGTTCCATACCAAAAATTACAAATAAACAAAGATGGCATGACAGATGCTATAAATCTAAAGAATATTCCAGAAATGATTGGTAGCTTAAGAAAAACAAAAGGCATACTGCCTGCATATCACATGAATAAAGAACATTGGATTACAGTACTTTTAGATGGAACTGTACCAAAACAAAAAATCTGTGACTTAATTGATATAAGCTATGATCTTACAATAGAACAAAAGGGGACATTACGCAATACTGAATAATAATATTTTTCGTCAAATGTCCCCGTCTTTGTTCGCAGTGCGCCAAATTTGCG
>OCVV011352670.1_pt1 | contig 25458 bp, 16 predicted proteins | sample 1539721 | NCBI WGS metagenome assembly OCVV01 (sample SAMN02144230, study PRJEB22623) | gut metagenome | biome: sheep rumen | host: Ovis aries | place: New Zealand
CCCTCCCTAAAGGGAAGGGAATCCTGCTAAACCTATGGTTTGACTCGGCTAAACCATAGGTTTCTGCGATACAAAGCTATGAGATAGAGCATACAGAGCATAGAGATAGAGCGGCTAAACCTATGGTTTGTGCGACCGAAACCTATGGTTTCTGGCCCCCTAATATAGGGGGTTGGGGGTCTTGAGTGACTAACCGCTTGACCCACAGCGCGTTAGAGACTTTGCCAAAATACGGCCGTATTTGCGAAAAAATATTTTGAAGTCGAAAATTTTTCATTCTACAAGGGGGTTCACAGGCAATAAATCTTGACATTTCGCAGCGCGTAAGGTTTCTTCTGCCAATTGCGAAAACAAAAAAAGGCCCCACGCGGACCGTTGCGCCGGCGTGGGGCTTGGGGGAGATATCGCTACGTAGGCGGGGCTGGGAGCGCCCGCCCGCGACTCTTATCAGAACTTAAAGACGGCGAAGGTGCGGGCGGGAACGGTCAGCGTGGCAGTGTTCTTGTCTACAGCCACGTTGGGTGTTGGGTCTAGGGATGGGCTCGCAGGAGTGACGGCATAGGGGTTCTGCACAGTGTTGCAGGCCATGGGGTTGTCGCTGTGGAGCGTCACTCTCCGAATGTTTTCAGCTGCGGGCAAAGCCTTCAGACCCTTGAACGTAATCTGAACCTGCTGCGGCTGGTCGCCGAGATTGACAAACTTCACGATGTACTTGCCCGACTTCTTATCGAAGACGGCCGAGGCGCAGAGTCCATCCTGGCCGGTTACGGGCTGCTTGTTCTCGGTGAGCGACAGCACGTTGGTGCCGGGGTTCATGGCGTAGAGCTGCTGCACGTAGTAGTTGGGTGTGCGCACGGTGCGGAGGTTGTCCATCCAGATGAGGTCGGGACGCCACTGCCAGCCTTCCTCGTGGGCGAAGAGGGGAGCGTAGGTAGCCATGTGGACGACGTCGGCATTGCGCTCGATGCCAGTCATGAGGGCAGCCTCGTAGAGGGCGCCTTCGAAGACGTTCTTACCCTCGGGGCAGGGCAGCGCGGGCTGGGTGATGTGGCAGGCATACTCGCCGGCAAACACCTTCGGGCCCTTGCGGTCGTACTTGTCGTAGCGGCTGACGTTCTCCATGAACCACTGCTGGTTGCGGTAGTAGTGCTCGTCGACGAGGTCGGCCTTCAGGCGTGTCATCTCGTTCCAGCCGTAGGTGAACTGCTTGCCACCCTTGTCGTCGGGCTCAGGACCGGACGAGCCTACAATCTTGATCTTCGGATACTTGGCGCGGATAGCCTTCACGAAGTACTCCAGGCGCTCGGGATAGAGCGGTCCCCACTGCTCGTTGCCCACGCCGATGAACTTCAGGTTGAAGGGAGCGGGGTGGCCCATGTCGGCGCGCAGCTTACCCCACTTCGTGTCGGTTCCACCGTTGCAGAACTCGATGAGGTCGAGGCAGTCGTCGATGTAGGGCTGCAGGTCGGAGGTAGCCACATGCACGCGGGCGGCATCCTTGTCGTCGTTCTGATACTGGCAGGCCAGTCCGACGTTGAGGATGGGCAGCGGCTCGGCACCGATGTACTCCGACAGGCAGAACAGCTCGTAGAAGCCCATGCCGTAGGTCTGGAAGTAGTTGGGGAAAAGGCGGTGGGGGAAGGTGTAGTTCCAGCGGTTCTCATTCAGCGGACGGTTCTCGACAGCGCCCACGGAGTTCTTCCACTGGTAGCGCGAAGCCAGGTCGGTGCCCTCGACGATGCAGCCGCCGGGGAAGCGGAACACGCCGGGGTGCAGGTCCTTCAGGTCCTTAACGAGGTCGGCACGCAGGCAGCCCTCCCAGGCGTCGGCGGGGAAGAGCGACACGTGGTCGAGGTCGACGCCCTCCTTGCTTTCCAGATAGATGCGCATGAAGCCCTTGGCATCGGTCTTCGGGGCGGTGATCTCGGCGGTGTACTTCTTCCAGTCCTTACCGGCAATGTCGACAGACTTCTTGGCCATCACCTCGTTGTCGCTGCCCACGAGTTCGATGCGAATCTTGGCAGCGCCGTTGCCGTGGGTGCGTGCATAGACCGAGAACTTATAGCTCAGGTCCTTCTTCAGGCCCATGCCGAAATAGCCGTGGTTCTCCAGTCCGGTGAACTTCTCGCGGTGGCCGTCGTCCTTCAGCACGGCGTAGTGGGGATTGCGGTCGAAGGCGGGGTTGGCCTCAGCGAGCGTGACGTTGCCGAACACGTTCCAGCCTTGCAGGCCGCCGCACTGGCGCTCGCCGCTGGCCGTGATGTGCAGCGGAGCCTCGAAGGAGCGATTCTCCACGAGCTCGGCATAAAGGCCGCCGTCGGCACCGAAGTTGATGTCCTCAAAGAAGATGCCGTACATCGTGGGCTGTACGGGAGCCCCGGGCTTGGTGTTGAGCACCAGTTGGCGCTGTGCGTGTGCCGAAGCAAATGTGGCAAGAGCCATCATTGCCATTGCAAAAATCTTTGTTCTTTTCATTATTATTAGGTTTTGTAAATGTGATTCCTCGGACATTTGTGCTTGCAAATTTACACTTTTTTTTAGACATTCGTGTAGATTCGCTGTAAAAACTTGGATTTCATTCGACCTTTTCTCGCTATGGCAGAATTGAAGCGAGTTTTATTCTTTCTACACGATGTTCCGAAAGCGTCTCCTGACGTCGCCGAGCGCAGCTCATCTGGCTTAACGAGAAACGTTGAGTTGTCTGGCGAAAAAATGTAGGGAAGCGGCGTGCCGCGTGGCTTGAGCGAACGTTTCCCATTGCAAATAACGCGACACGTTGCGTCCCCCTATACTGTGCGCTGCGAAAACTCGCAGCCGCAGTACTGTTGATTGTAGAAACCGTACTCACGGAGCAGCTGGTTGCGGCGGTCGGAAAGGCCGCCCTTGCGCCAGTTCTGCGCCCAGAACGTCACGTCGGCAGCAGCGGGGTCGGCAGGGGCAAGAGCCTTCACCGCGGCCTCGGCACGCTCACCGGCACGCGTGATCTGCTCGATGCTCTTCCAGCGCGACGAGGCGAGCGTGGTGGTGAAATAGCGGATGCCCAATTCGCGGGCCTTGCGGGCCGTGGCCAGCAGCCGCAGGTAGAAGCACAGCTCGCAACGGCGTCCGCGCTCGGGTTCCTGCTCCATGCCGCACACCGCAGCGCGCCAGCCGTCGTGGTCGTAGTCGCCGTCGATCCAACGGATGCCCAGGCTCTCAGCATGGCGCTTGCTCTCCTGCTTGCGAATCTCGTATTCTTCGCGCGGGAAGATGTTAGGATTGTAGTAGAAGATGGTGGGCTCGACGCCGTTGGCCAACATCCACTCAACGATGGCCGACGAACAGGGCGCGCAGCAGGCATGCAAGAGCACCTGCTGCAGGTCGTCTGGCTTCACGATGGGACTTTTCTTTTGCTTCATGGAGACGCTCGTTTTGTGATTTGCATGCAAAATTAACGAAAAAATTCCGAATAGCCTTTGTCCGGCAGGCGTTTTTTCGTACCTTTGCAGCCGAAACACGAATGAGAAGCATGACAAGACTCCTGTTGCAACTGCTCCTGCTGCTCGCCTCCTGCCAGGCTGCGGCTGCCACGACCGAAAGCGGTCGCGGTCAGCGCGACATGCTGCGCGACGGACGCGAGGAACTGTGGCACATCGGGGCGGCCATCGTGGAGGACGCCCAGCAGCCCAGCCGCATTTGCAACACCCGTCCGCAACGCGTGCTGCCCAGCATAGGCTTCAAGCCCAGCAGGCCTTCGGCACGTCATCCTCGGAAAACGGCGACCGCATGCGCCGCATCCTGGCCAAGGCCGACGCCGACAGCAACATCGACACGCTGCTGAGCCAGATAGAGGGCATCGAGAAGGCAGCGATGGGCCCGTTCCGACTGGAGGTGTGCGTGTCGGCCGACCGCCACTTCCTGGCCGTGCAGCCGTTCGGATTCAGCGACTTCCAGTACAAGCCGCTGGCCGACCTGCTCGTCATAGAGCGATAAGGCATGTGCCAATCAGTGGCGATTCACATTTTTTTATGTAAGAATTGTTACTGATTAGAGAAAAAACTGTATCTTTGCAGGCGTGAATGCTCCCACCCATCGGCGGGACTTCACGCCTGTTTTATGACTAAGAAAAGGTAAAAAGATGACAAGACCGCTCATACTGACCATCGCAGCACTGCTGGCGGCAATGGTAGTCCACGCCCAGGAGGACAGCACGCGACAGGTGAACCTGCAGGAGGTGACGGTGACGTCGGCTCAGCAGGGTATGCTGCAGAACCGCTCGTCGCTGGGACAACTGGAGACCATCAACCGCGCGGGACTGACGAAGATGGCCTGCTGCACGCTGTCGGCATCGTTCGAAAATTCGGCCACCACGCAGACCAGCTACAGCGACGCCGTGACGGGCACGCGCCAGATACAGATGCTCGGGCTGTCGGGGCTCTACACGCAGACGATGGCAGAGAACATTCCCACGCTGCGCGGCCTTGCCTACGCCTTCGGGTGGGACTACACACCGGCGTCGTGGCTCGACGGTATTTCGATTTCGAAAGGTGCCGGCACGGTGGTGAACGGCTACGAGGGCATCACGGGGCAAATCAACTTGGACTTCCGCAAACCCAACGAAGGACGGCCGGTGTATATTGACCTCTACACCGACTCCCACCTGCACAATGAACTGAACACGGTGCTGAAGCACCAGTTCTCGCCGAGACTGTTCGGGGCACTGTCTCTTCACACCACGCAGACCGCCATGCCCGACCGCTGGCGCAAGCAGATGGATGGCAACGGCGACGGATTCATGGACATGCCGAAAGTGCACAACTATAATATATATAACAGGTGGCTCTATGCCGATGAGGACCACGGCGTGCAGTCGCGGCTGGACGTGCGCTTTGTGTTCGATCAGCGCAAGGCCGGACAGATGGAGCACCACATGGCGACACCCTACACCGTGGGCACGCGCAACCTGAACTTCCAGGCATCCAACAAGACGGGCATCACCATAGGCTCGCGGCCTGGGCAGAGTCTGGGCATCATCAACAGCGTGACGCTGCACGGACTGCGCACGCATTATGGCAGGAAGACGCTCGATGCCGACCAGAAGACGTACTACGGCAACCTGATCTTCAACAGCGACCTGGGCGAGCACCACACGTATCAGGTGGGAGCCAGCTACCTGTTCGACCTGACGAGCACCTACTACGTGGACATGGGGACCACGATTCCCGAAGACCTGCAACAACCCATGCCGGCCGTCTTCACCTATCATCAGAAACTACGCTTTGCGCCGAAGGTGAGCGCCTATGGCGGGTTTGCCGAATACACCAATACGGCGGTGAAGAACCTGACGCTGCAGGCCGGGCTGCGGGCCGACTACCTGCTGCACGAGGGATGGCTGCTCACGCCGCGCCTGAACGTGAAGTACACCCCCGCCGACTGGCTCGTGGCACGCGTGTCGGCAGGTAGAGGCTACCGCATGGCCAACCCGCTGGTGGAGAACATCGGCCTCATGGCATCGGCACGCATACTCTCACCACAGTTCCTGTACGACGGCTCAGCGCTGGAAAGCGCGTGGAACATAGGCGGCAATCTGATTTTCACCATCCCCATCTGGAACCAGCAGGAGGCCACGCTGTCGGTGGACTACTACCACGTGAGGTTCCAGAACCGGCTGCATGCCGACCTCGACGCCTTCCCGGGCATTGCCTACATCGCATCGAGCGACCACGACGGAGCACCACAGTCCACCACCGACACGTGGCAGGCCGACCTCTCGATGCCGCTGGCAAAGGGGCTGACGCTCTACGCCGCCTGGCGCTACACGCTGCAGAACGTCGTACAGCAGAAGACGGCCACGGTACCCAGTGGCAGCAGCGGTGCTGACAAAATCCTTATGAGCGAGTACTACAAGACGTCGCTCCCGCTCACGCCCAGCTATAAGGCATTGCTCAACGTGGAGTATGCCACCGCCATGCGCCGCTGGATATTCGACGGCACGCTGCAGCTGAACGGTCGCACCCGCCTGCCGGGACAGTACGACTACCAGCAGAACAGCGTCGTGGCCGAACACTCGCCGGCCTACGCGCTGCTGTTTGCACAGGTGACGCGCCGCTTCCGTGACTTCGAGTTCTACGTGGGCGGCGAAAACCTGCTCAGCTACCGCCAGCAGAACTCCATCATCGGGTGGGACGAGCCGTTCTCCTCGCGCTTCGATGCCTCGCAGGTGTGGGCTCCCATCACGGGCCGCAAGCTCTACGCTGGCATCCGCATCAATCTGGGAGACTATATGTAAGGGTGAAAGGTTGAAAGGTGAAAGGTGAAAAGTTCACTCAAGCTTAGCAAGGCATACGTCCCTTTAAGCCCTTTATGCCCTTCCACTCCCCTTTAAGCCCTTTAAGCCCTTCCACTCCCCTTTAAACCCTAAAAATAAACTCTTTAAATAAAAACAAAGAACACAATGAAACGAATCATGATGATGCTGGCGCTCGTGGCCATGACGCTTACGGCCAATGCCGGCGACAAGAAGAAGGCACAGACGGTGAAGACCGTCACGTTCAACGTATCGATGCACTGCGAGAACTGTCAGAAGAAGATTGAAGGCACCATCGGTTGGGAGAAAGGCGTGAAAGACCTGAAGACCAACCTGAAGGACAAGACTGTCACCATCAAGTACGACTCGCAGAAGACCACGCCCGAAAGGCTGCAGAAAGGTATCGAGAAGTTGGGCTACAAGACTGAAGTGGCCACGCCGAAGAAGCAGTAATCATACCGGTAAGCCTGGAGTTTCCGGACAGTTGCAGAACTTCCGGACCCCCGGGGGCCAAGAATCAAAACCCTAAAAAAAAAAAGTGCCGCCACTCTCAACGAGCGGCGACACAAGCCTATGTTTAACTAAAAATCCTTTTTCGAAACGAATGGTAGCCTCACGGCCTCCATTGTCACCTGTTAAACAATCTGTTTAAAATTACCTTAAACCTAATAACTAAAAACCTAAATCTATTACTACTAACCTAAACAATCTATTAACCTTTTGACGATGCAAAGGTACGACGTTTTTCGGTCACTCGCAATACTTACGACCCTTTTTCGGTGAAAAAATGCCGTTTTCTTGACATAAATCAAGCAATGTGCTCGCACACAATGCCATTTTTACCGTTTTTTACTGTTTTTCTTCATTCTTCCGATGCTGCCATATCTCCACCGAATTGATGATGTTCTGCCAAAGGATGTAGCAGCCGGGACCTACCGACGAAAGTGGGTTCAGGTAGGTGTAGGCTATCCAGATGGCGAAGGCTGTGTTCTTTTGGCCCAGACCCTGTCCCGACTCCACGGTGCGGCCGAAGTAATGGCCTATCCAGCGCCCCACGGCAAACTGCACGATGCAGAGCACTAGGCCCAGCAGGGCGATGACCAAGAGAAACCAGACGGACGTGTCGGCATGGCAGATGTTCTTCACCGTAGTGCCGGTGACAATCATGAGCGACGTGCCCCAGAGGTAGTAGGAAAGGTCTTTCACAGAGACGATGCGGCGATGCAGGCGATGCATGTAGTGCTTCACCACGTAGGCCAGCAGCATGGGCACCACCAGCACGAGTGCCACCTCCTGCAGAATGGTGAGGAAGGCCTGCCAGAAGGTCACCTGCCCGGCTTTCTCGACCATCGGGAAGCACAGCGGCACGAAGAGCGCCGTGATGAAGTTTGAGAGGAAGGTGTAGGTGGTCATCTGCTCCAGGTCGCCGCCCAGCTTCTGCGTCACCACCGGTGCCGCTGCAGCGCAGGGAGCCACGATGCACACCAGCAAGGCCTCCATGAGAATGAGGTTGCTGCCCTGCAAACGATAGAACAAGATGATACCCATGACGAGCACGATGAATGCCACCTGAAACACACCCACCCACAGGTGCCAGCCCACGGGGCGCATCTTGTGGAAATCCACCTTGCAGAACGTCACGAACAGGATGAGGAACATGAACAGCGGCAGGATGGTCTCGAAGATGGGACCGAAAAACTGAGCAGCGCCGTCGAGCACGGGCACGTAGGCAAACGTCAGATAGAGCAGCGTGCCCATCGTCATCGACACGGGCAGCGTCCAGTCCTTGATGAGTCTGATGATAGGATCTTGTTTTTTCATTGACGCAAAATTACGAAAAAACGGTGAGAGAGCAAAGGGAATGAGCAGTTTTTCGACGATTTCCTGCCACCTTCGAATTATTTTTACTATATTTGCACTTGAAATCATCTAAAAACCGTAAATAGAACAATGAAGAAAACAATGATTCTGGCACTGTGCCTGCTGGCCACTGCCTCGGGCATGGCCCAAAACCGAGTGAAGGGAACATACGGCTACCTCTATTGCCATATGAGCGACCGTGGTGAATATACGGCCTACGCCGTGAGCCGCGACGGTATGAACTACCAGGACATCCTGGGCGGCGAGGCCATCATGGATCCCGAGGAGCACGCACGCATTGAGGGCGGACAGCGCGACGCCTACATCACCCGCGCCTGGAACGGCAAGGGCTACGTGATGGTGACTACCGATATGTGTGTGCGCAAGTCGCACAAATGGGACAACTACGGCATCGACCTGCTGAAGTCGGACGACCTCATCCATTGGACGAGCGTGACCTTCGACTACCGCAAAGGCCGCCAGATATTCTCGAACCCCGAGGCTGAAAGCGTCTATAAAGACTGGTCGACCATCAACCGCGTGTGGGCACCGCAGATATTCTGGGACCCGAACTACGTATGGGAGAACGGCGAGAAGGGTGGCTACATGATCTACTACTCCATGCTGAACCGCCCCGAAGAGAAGTACGACCGCATGTACTACTCGTATGCCGACAAGTCGTTCACCCGACTCACGCATCCGCGCCTGCTCTTCGACTGGGGTTACGCCACCATTGATGCCGACATCAACCTGCTCGACGACGGCCTCTACCACATGCTCATCAAGAAGGAGGGCGGCAAGCCCGGCATCTACACGGCCACGTCGAAGCAGCTCACCTCGGGCTGGGGCGAGCCCGTGGAGAACGACTACGTGAGCTTCGAGGGTCGCAAGAACTGCGAGGGCTCCAGCGCCTTCCAGCTCATCGGCGACAAGACGTGGCGCGTGGCCTACATCCAGTATTCGGACACCCCCAAGCACTACCGCATCTGCAAGGCCGACGAGAACCTGCGTAACTTCCACGACCCCGTGGACATCAAGGGTGTCACGGCACCGCAGCACGGCTCCTTCATGCGCCTGACCAAAAAGGAATACAAGCGCCTGCTGAAGCTGAACAAAAAGAAATAGCATCATGCCCCCCAGAACATGTAGGGTGTGTCAAAATGAGAATAAAAAAAGAATGCTCTCTGCTGGTAAATTCAGTTGAATTGCGGAGGAAAACAAGTTGATTTCCGAAGAAAAACAAGTTAATTTGCAATTGAAAACAACTGAATTTGCTCGCAGAGAGCATCCTTATTTGTGCGTAATTACTTCACCACAACCTTACGGCCACCAACAATGTAGACTCCCTTCTGCGGGTTCTCTACACGGCGTCCCTGCAGGTCGTAGAAGGTTGCAGCGTCGGCTGCTGCGTCGGCTGCAACGGTGCTGATGCCGTCGGGGTCTTCCCAGTCGATTTCAGCAGGCGTGGAAAGGAGATAAATCTCGTCGATGACCAGGTCGCTGGAGGGGATGGCATGGGTGCCGAAGATGCCCGTGACGTCGAAGCGCTTGGTCTTCATCTTGGCTGTCGACGGATAGCGCACGCCACTCAAGGCAAAGCGGTTGTAGATGCGGTAGAAGAGGTCGCCATCGAAGACGACGGGCTGGACACTGGTGCTGACACCCTCAATCACACGGCGCTCGATGGGCACGGTCTTCACGATAATCTTCTGGGAATAGTACTTCTCGCTCAGGTCGCCAATGGTCACCTCGATAGGCTCCACCTCTTCGCCATCGCTGACTGCGAATTCCGACTCGAGGGTGATGCCATCAATGGTCTGCAGCTGCGACATGCGGTTTTCTACACGATGGAGCGCGCAGACGGAACCGTTGAGCACGTCGTTGTCCTTCAGGTTGAAGTTGGTCTTATAGAAGAGAACGGCCGCCGAGGCATCGCGCACGTAGATTTCATTGCGCTGCGCGGTGATGACCTGTGCGTCGTGGAGATTCAGGATGGCGGCAGTGCTGTCGGGCAGCTCGTTGAAGTCGGCAAGGTTGTCGACGACGGGCCACTGCTCAACGATGACCGGGCACTCTGCGCTCAGGCCGTTGTCGCTCTCAACGCTCACGATAGCGCGTCCGGCGCCGACCGTGGTCAGCACGCCCTCGTCGTCGATGGTGACGACCGTTTCGTCAGACGACTTGAACGTCAGCACGAATTCAGCCGAAGCCGGTTCGGCCACGACACCCACCGGACGGGTGACGCCGACAGGCAGGAGTACGGAGTCGGGCAATTCGAGCTGGTTGAGGATGAGGGTGTTTTCGATGGTGAAGCTGATGGTGCCATCAGAGGTATTCTCAGCGATGTCCTTCAGTCCCCACTTTGTCTGCTTGCCGTCCCACGTCAGGAGATTGGCAGGCGTGGTGGTGTTGTTGAGCTGGGTGATGCGGCCTCTTCCGGGGAATGGGTCGTAGCCGGCCGTGCTCTTCGTACCACGTGCGCGCACAAGCTCGTAGTAGTTGTGCTTGGGATTGGCGTTCACGGTGTTGTTGTTCCAAACACTGGTGTTGGTGGAGTCCACACGGAACACGAGCATGCCGTGATAGGGCAGATAGGAGTCCCAACGCGTCTTCTGACGATTCTCAAGGATGAAATACTCCCTGCGGTTCTCGGTATTGATGCGATAGCCGGTATTGGTGGTGTTGAGAGGCCCCATCGTGAAGTCGCCCTCGGCATTGATGACCTCGGGCACGGCAAAGCCAGCAGCGTAGCGCTCGAAGAGGGAATAGCCGGCCGGTGTGCGCGAGTTGTTCAGATAGCAGCCCGCCGACATCAGAGTCCAGTTGCCGGGATCGTTGCTTTGTCCGCCGCCTTTCTCGTAGTCGGTGTCGTAGAAGTCGGGCAGGCCGAGCACATGGGTGAACTCGTGGCAGATGGTGCCGATGCCGTCGATGGTGCGGCTGTTCTCGCTGCCTGCCAGCTCGGTGGAGCAGGCATAGCGGCCCAGATAGACACCGTCCTTCCGCACATACTGATAGGTGGAAGGATTGTATATCTGGCTGGCATGGGGCCAGAGCAGGCGGCTGTCGTTGCCTCCCACGTGGGCTCCATGTCCGGCGAAGACGAAATACATCATGTCGACCGTACCGTCGCCATCGCCGTCGTAAAGGCTGAAGTCGACTTCGCTGTCGATGGCATTCACCACGTCGAGCGTCAGCTGGGCAGCCCTGTCGCTGGCCTTGGCATAGTACTGGCTTCTGTCGACTGTCACGGGGCCTATGACGTCGAACACCGGTTCGAAGAGTCCCATCGAGTTGTCGCGGAAATAGTCGCGCACCGAACCGGTGCACTCCACCCACGTACCACGATAGTCGTAGTAGCCGGTGTAGTTCTCGCCATTGATGGTCTCGGTGATGACATCCTTATAGTCTTCGCGGTCGAAGGTCCTGTCGTTATACTCCACCAGCACCACCAAGCCACGGAACTTGGTATAGTCGTAGTTGGGTGCGCGGTGCTGCTGCAAGGCCATGGCACGGCGGCCGTGCTCGGCAGTTTTCTCCTTAGCCACCTGCTCGGAGAGCTCCGGGGCAAGGTACTTCTGCACGCCCTGAAGGAACGATTGTTCGGCAGCGGGGCGAAGGGCAACATCGTGGGCAATTTGGGCTGTGGGCACCAGTTGTCCGTCGGCAGCTTTCTCAGCATAGACGTAGAAACCTTCAGCGTTCTTCACGATGGAGTAGCCGTCGGCAGTGGTGTTGAAATGCAGGTACTCATCGCCGATAAGGCGGATGGTGAGCACCGTGCCGTCGGGCTGTTGCACCTTCACCAGATTGCCCTGTGAAGGAACAGCGTAGGCAGAGAACGTGGTCAGCAGCACTGCCACGAGTGTCAGGAATAGTTTTCTCATTCTTCTTTTATTGGTTTGTTTTATAGTGACTCTACTTGCGCACGGTCTTCTTGCCGTTCTGGATGACGATGCCGCGATAGCCATCGGTCACGCGCTGGCCGGCGACATTGTAGGCAGCACCGTCAGCCGAATGGTTGGCAGCCGGCAACTGCTCGATGCCGCTGAGGTCTTCCTCGCCGAACATCACCTCGAGGTCGTCGACATAGGCTGCGGCCTTGGTGGAGGTGGCCAGCACCTGAATGGCCATCTTTGCACCCTGGGGGATAGCCGGATAGAACATGAAAACGGTCTCGCCACTGTTCTTGTTGACGGTGGTCTGCTGCAGGCCAAGGACATTCTTCACTGTGATCCAATTGTCGCCGGTGTTGTAGCGGAGGGCCACCTTCACCTGCTGGTCGCCGTTCCAGAACTTAAAGGCCACACGGCGCACAGGCTTGGGCATGGGCGAGGAGATGAGCACACCAGAACGCTGCATCTTCACCACGCGCGAGCCGTTGCCCATGCTGTCGGCAGGCTCTTCGATGGTTGCCTTGGTGAGGTTCCACTGGCAGAAGGCGCCCTGCAAGTCCTTTTCGTCGGCTGTGGTGACATCCATTTTCTCGAAGTCCTCGATGCGGCTGTCGTAGAGGTCCTTGCCGGCGCGGAAGGTGACGATGCCGTCTTCGCTCTCAGTAATGTCGTAGAGGTCGAGGATGGCTTCGGTGCCGGCCCAGGTGATGAGGGCGGGATCGGAGTCATAGGTGAAGTCGATGACGTTGCCCTGGCCGGGGAACGGCACGAAGGCAGAGGAGATGCCCTTGCTGGGAACAGCTGTCATGAGCTCGTAGTACATGTGCTTGGGATTGCAGTTCACGGTGTTGTTGTTCCAGACGGTGTTGCTGGTGGAGTCTACGCGCCACACGAGCAGGCCATGACCAGGCAGATAGAGGTCCCAGTCTTGTTTCTGGCGGTTCTCGATATAGAACTTCTCGTTCTTGGTGTCGGTGGTGAGCAGATAGAACTCGTTTTCATCGTTGAAAGGCTTTAGCGAGTAGGTGCCGGCTACGTCGAGCGACTTGGCATTGGCAAAGCCCAGCGAATAGCGCTCGTAGGCATTGTAGCCCACGGGGCGGAAACCATTTTCGAAGTCGGCACCGCCAGCCATGATGTCCCAGTCGCCGGGATGGGCCGTCTGGCCGCCGCTCTTTTCATAGTCGGTGTCGTAGTGGTCGGCGAGTCCGAGCACGTGGCTGAACTCGTGGCACATCGTGCCGATGCCATCGAGGTTCTGATGTACGTCGGCAAACTGCTCCCAGTCGATGAACTCCACGCTGCAGGCATAACGGCTGAAGCTCATGCCGTCGAACTTCAAGCCGTAGGCACGTGAATACCATGACAGGTCGGAGGCATGGGGCCAGACGTAGTCGCTGTTGTTGCCCTGCATGTGGCTGCCGTAGCCGGCAAAGATGAAGTAGACCATGTCGACGGCACCGTCGCCATCGAGGTCGTAGTCCTTGTAGTCCACCTGGTCGTTGGCTGCACGCAGTGCGGCCACGATGAGGCTGTACATATTCTTGGCATCTGTGGCATTATAATCTATCTTGAGGGGGCCTACGACGTCGAAGGTGGGATCGAAGATTCCGAGTGAGTTGTCGCGGAAATAGTCGCGCACGGAACCGAAGCACTCGGTATAGTTCTCGCCCTTATTATCGTAGAAACCCTTGAGGTCTTTCTTGCTGGTGAGGTCGCAGTAGAAGGCATTGGCGTCATCGCGCAGGAACTGGCGGTCGTTGAACTCAACGAGCAGCACCAGGCCCTTGAACTTGCTGTAGTCGAAGCGTTTGCCGAGGAGCTTGCGGGGGCCCTGGCTGCTGCCCGTGGTGAGGGGCTGGGTGTAGAGCGTGGCGGCATGCTCGCGCAGCTGCTGCTGGGCGGGCGTCATGTCGGGACACAGCATCTTCTGCTGGCCGGAGAGGAACGAGCGCTCGGCAGCGGTTCGTGCCTCGGGGTTGTTGGCTACAAAATCAGTGGCATGCAGTTGGCCGTCGATGCGCTGGGCATAGCGGTAGTAGCCGTCGGTGCCACGCACCACGGTGTAGCCATCGGTGGTGGTCATGAAATGGAGAAACTCGTCGCCATGCATGAGCAGGGTGACGGTGGTGCCGTCGGGCTGAATCACGTCGACGGGCTTCTGCCAACCTGGGCGTGCCCACGTCTGGAGGGTCGTCAGGGTCAGCATGAAAAGAATCAGCATATAGCTGTAAGAACGGTAATTCTTAGGCATGTCGGTTATCATAGGTTTTGCCTCCTACATGGCGAGGCATTGGTGATGGGAAGATAAAAGGTCCTGAGATGTACCAGCACAGAAGGCCAGAGCACCCCAAGACCTTTAATTTGTTATGATTTTATGATGGTGGATTGTCTCCACTGTGAAGCCATTTTACTTGGCAATGTACTTCTTGCCGCCGCGGATGAGCACACCCTTGGCAGACTTACGGTCAACCTGCTGACCCATGAGGTTGTAGGTCTTCGTGTTCTTGATGTTGTCGATGCGCATCTGAGGATTGTCCTGAATGCCAGTGGGAACGGCCTTCGGCATGATGAACTCGAGGTCGCAGAAGTAACTGCCAATCCAGTAAGACTGGCCATCGGCGTCTCCATTCGTGAAGCCACCAAAGTACTGGCGGTTGGTGATCTTGCCCTCGCTATCTACACCAAAGAAGCGGATGTAGTAGTTGCACTCGGTGCCATCGCTGAGGGTGACATCCTTATAGAGTTCGCCTTCCAGGTTAGAGTTGGGATCGTAGTTGACTTTCAGATAACCTTCCTCATCGGGAGGAGTGGTCCAGAGGCACATGTAGCCATAGGGATCGCCATAGTTGCGGGCCAACAGCTGCTGACCAGCGGCCATGGTGCAGGTCTCGCCGTCCTCGTTGATGTCGAGCGATACGCAGTAACTCTTAGCGAAGCCATTGATGTTGAGCGATGTCTCCCAGTCCTCATAGTTGATGTCGCAAGAACCTGTAGCCCAACCAGAAGCCTCGGGATCGTCCTTGAAGCTGGCACCTGTGGCGAAGTAGCTCATCTTGGCGTTGACGGGAGCGATCGAGCAGTTGAAGCCAGTAGACCAAGTAGCACCTTCCTCAGCAGTCTCAGGATCGATGTATTCGGGCAGATAGCAGAAATAGCCCATGAAGTCGGAAGAAATCACGAATCCCTCTTCGCTCTCCTCGAACACCAGCGGATTCTCGCTGACATTTCCCTCTGCATCGACAGCATACAGTTCAATGGGACCATACTCCGTGGAGTAACCAAGATCTGTAGTGTTTTCAGCAATCACCTGCGGGGGGAACGTCAGCGTGCCAGCCTCGGGATCATAGATACCGAGAGCAGAGGTGCCCTCTGCGGTGAGGCCGTTCATCTGGACATTGTAGACAACGCCGTCCTGCTCCACATTCACTTCCTCGAAAGTGAGGTAGTTGGCATCGTAGCAAGTTTCATTGTAGTCGCTCTGAATGAGCACCTTCTTCGTGTAGAGCTGTTCAGCTTCCATCTTCTTGGGCTTGGCAGCCTTGGCCACAACGGTAGTACTCTGCATAGGAGTCACCTTCTTAGCCACGAGCTCCTGAACGTTCGTGGGACGAAGCGACTTCTGTGCAGGATTGAAAACCTGTGCGCTTCCACTGGCAGCAATCATGATAGCTGCCGACAAAAGTAAACTTTTCTTCATAATTAAACGCGTTTTATTGTTAATAAAAAAAATAATCAAAACTCCGCTGGCCGGGGTTCCGTGGCAGGAGCCCCGAACCAGTGGAAAGTCTTATGTTTAGTTGTCTTGATAATACGACATGTCGTCCATGAAGTAGTAAGAACCTGCCCAGACGGTGATAACGTTTGTCGGATCGTTGACGTCGGTCATGGTGATGTAGGACGGACGGCGCGGGTAATCGCAAGTGAGCTTGAAGGTATGGCCGTACATGCAGTCGAGGCATGCCTGCCATGCGTACTTCTTGTAGTAGTCCTCACCGGCACGGTTGTGACCGTTCTTACCCGTGTTCTTCACCAGGGTGATGCGGTCGCCCGAAGCACTGATGTCTTTCGTTGTGAAGCACCAGTAGGGAGCATCGGTAGACGTCGACAGGTGGCAGCCAAGCTTCTCCTGAGCCACACCCAGATAAGCATAGTAGATCTTAATCTCGGTCTTGTTCTTGCCGGCAGTCTTCAGTTTCTCCATCATGGCATCCCACTTCGGAGTAGCATAGGCACCGAGCGAACTGTAGCGAATTGTCCACAGACCTGTCGTAAGGTGTTCGGCCAGCGTAGGCATGTAGCTGTCGAGCTGCAGGTTTTTGTTGTTGCGGAACACAAAGTAGTCGTCGGTGGTACCCTTCAGGAGTCCGTCGAGTTCCATACCGTCTACCTCCACGGGCTCGTAGAACTTGTAGCCGTCGCTCTGCACGATATAAGGAGCGGTGATGGTCTGCTTTTGCTCAGCCGAGTCAGTGTACTGGAAATAGAGGCAACGATACTGGCTCTGCACCTTGATCTCGATGGTGTCCTTGTAGTCGGCGCCCGTCAGGGTGTAGGAGCTTGACGACATGTAGGTCTCCGTCTCAGCAGCCTCGCGGATGATGCTTGCCCACGTCTTGTCGGCCGGTATCGGTGTCATGATGATGCGGTTGTTGTGCTTCTTGCCACGCAGGATGATAGAGTCCTGCGAAGCCTTCATCACGCGGAATTCGAAGTCGCCTAAGAGTCCTTCGTCGGTGCTGCCCAGTCCGTCGGGATTGTTGGGCATGGAGTAGTAGTGGAAGGTATCGTTCCACTCGTCGAACGAAAGGATGGTACCCATCGACTGCTCCAGCTTGAAGTGGCTGGTCGAAGTGATGGCATTGCCTTCAGTATCAATGCCTGCCACATGGTTGGAACGGATTTTCTCGCTGCCGATGGTAACTTGGTCGCCATCAAACTTCATCATGACGTTGTAGCCGCCGAAAGAGCGGTTGCCATAGTACTCCATGAGCCATCCGTTAGGAGCCGTGTAGAGGATTTTCCGTACAGCTTCAATGTTCTCCTCGGAACGCTGCGAAGCAGTCTCATCGAAGTTGGCGTCCTCTTTGAGCGAGCAGGCATTCAGGGCCATCAGCGCGCAGCAAACTGCAAACAAATAATATATCTTCTTCATTGTTTCCTAATTGTTTATTTGAGTGTACGTAAATCGAGTTGAACAGACTCGGCAGAGCGGCGCAGCACGATGTCGCGGAGCTCGTCCATGTCGAGGTTCCAAGAATTCTTGAAGTATTCCTTCATCAGGTCGAGCTTCTGGTTGATGATGGCCGTACCTTCCTCGCCGGCCTCGTCGAGAATGAGCTGCCAGCCTTCGGGAGTATTCGTCACGTAGGTAGAGTAGATTTCGGCGAAGTCTTCATTGTACTCGCTACTGGCGTAAGCCGTCACGAAACCTTCCTTAGCCACTTTCTTGTCGTCCTGGTTGATCCAGTCGGTGGAGTGGAACTTATCGGCGCTGATTGTGCGGAACGATGTGTCGTACTCCTTCTTCTGGGTAAGGATGTGGCAGAACTCGTGGTGCATCGTGTGGAAGAACCAGTAGTTCATGTCGATAGGCTTCACCTGATGGCTCTCGTAGGGGTTCGTGGTGTTGATACGCGGATTGTCGATGTCAAGCTCGTTCACACCGTAGAACATAATCTTCAAACCTCCCTCTGCCGTACCGAGCACCTGCGATCCGTTCACATTCCACTTGTAGGAACCTGTCAGGTTGATGATGCGGGGCACGTAAGTCTTCATGAAGTCCGGGCTGACAGCCTCTGAATAGGCATCCAGCCAAACGTGCTTGACGAGGATGGCCAGCGCTTTTGCTTTGTCGAACTCTGCGGGAATAACGTTGTAAGCCAAGTCAGACTCCTTATCTATGAAGCGATATTGGAATTCGATGTTATAAGGCGCACGGTAGTTATTTTCCAGCCAGATGTCGAATTCGTTCTTTGCCTCTTGCGAAACATCCTCGAACACGCTTTCCGACTTCAGATCATCACTATCGCAACCGCTGAAGCCAATCATGCCGGCCAGCAGTAGCATCATACTTATATTTCTGAATTTCATAGAGATACGTCGTTATTATTGTTGTTTACAAACTTTCATTCAGACTCTTATTCTTCCTCTTCTTCTTCAGGTTCCTCGCCATATTCTTTCAGCGTAGAATTCACGAGGGCCTTGATTTCATCAGCGCTCTGTCGGGGGTTGCCAGGCAGTCCGGCTGCGATGACGGTGTTAGGAATCTGCACAGCTCCGCGGAGGTCGCCGCGAATAAAGTAGAGAGGACTTTCGCCGGAGATGGGATGGATGTACTCAATGCCGTAGCGCTTGATGTCGTCGAAGCGGATTCCGTGGAACACGGTCTCCAGGCGCTTCATGTGAAGGATGAGCTGCAGGATAGACTCCTGGCTGCTGCCTTCAGCAGCGATGGAGAATCCCTGCGGATGGAGGTGCTTGCGCATTGAGCGGTCGCGCCATCCGTCGGGTTTACGCTTGGCATAGTCCATACGGCCGACGAAACGTGTGATGCTGTCGACGTCGAATACGGGACGGATGGTTGAACCTTCCTGCTCTTTGCAGTGGGTCTTCACCCAAGTGTTGATGTCGCGCACCGACTCGTCGAGGCGTCCCAGCAGGGCCAGTGCCTCAGCACGCTCCAGCAGGGTGAGGTCGCCCGTGAAGACGGGATCCACGGCATGGGGATAACCGATGCCAGCCACCTTGTCGGTGTACTCGAACTGCTCCATGAGTGTCGGGAAGCGCACGCACTGGTTGCTGCCGTAAAGCTTGTTGGCATAGATGATGGTATTACCATCCGAGCCACCGCCCCACGGCATATCTACCCAGAAGGTCTCGTAAGCCGTGATGGTGTAGTTGTGGGCATAGCGATACGAGCTGTTCAGATAGCGCGGGCCGATAGAATAGGTGGCCAGCAGCATCAGGTTGGCATCTTCCTCAGAGCGGATCCAGCGGTTGGCGAAGTCGACGAAGCCGAGGTCGCGATAAGGCTCGTAGTCGCGCATGACGGTGGTGGGATCAGCACCCAGCACCTGGTTGGCATACTGTACAGCCTTCTCCCAATTCTGGTAGTAGAGGTTGAATCGGCATGCAAAGGCATAGGCGGCCTTCACGTTGAAATGGTATTTGGGCACGGCGTAATTGGCTGCTGCCTCAGCGATGTAGGGCAGAGCCTCCTCGATGTCCTTGTCGATGGCGGCATAGAGTTCGCGCAGGGTACCACGCTCGTAGGTGGAATTGATGTCCTGCTCGGGCACCAGCGGATAAGGCAGTCCCAGATACTCGTCGGCCTTCTCGGGATTCCATGCCATGCAGAACGTCGTGGCCAACATGAACATGCTGTAGGCACGGATGAGCTTGGCCTCGGCCAAATCGCCGCGCAGCGACTCCGGAGACCCCATGGCCTCGATGGCTTCGATGGCCTGGTTGCAGGTTGCCACTGATCCGTAGTAGCCGTTCCAGATGTAATACGGCGTGTCGTTGCCTTCTTCCGAAGTATCTTCGAACTTATACAGGTCTTCGCAGATGACGGGCGAGCTATAGCCACGGCCGTTGTCGTCCATGTTGTCCGTAATCATCTCTGCAATGAGCAGGTTGTTGCACGACGGATAGGCCGACACCAGCAACTGCGTAATCTTCTCGTTGGTATTCAGCTCGGCGCGATCATCGGGCAGCTTGTCCAGGAAGTCATCGCAAGAAGTCATACCGACCACTGCCAGTACGGCAAATGCGACTGATTTGATATACTTGAATGTTTTCATTTTTCTACCTTTTATATTATTTAGAGAAATTACTTCATAGACTTCATTAGATGCCCACGCGGAGTGTGAACGTGAACTGGCGAGCCATAGGCACTGCCACACCACCAGAGTTGAAGAACTCAGGATCCTGACCGTTCAGCTTCTTGTCGGCATAGATCAGGAACGGGTTGGTGGCCTGGAGCTTCATGCTGAGGTTGCCGATACCGATGTGGGAAATCCATGATTTCGGGAAGTCGTAGGCCAGCGAGATTTCCTTCATGCGGATGAAGTCACCCTTGGCGATACGCGCGGTAGAGTAGTTGTAGGCGTTGTAGGCATAGCCCAGACGCGAGTCGTTCTGAATGGCACGCAGGTCGGCCATACCGGGAATGTCGGTGTTGTTCTCGTCACCAGGCACCACCCAGCGGTTGGCAAACTCACGCGGCATGGCGGTGAGGTCGCTGTAGCTCACGGCGAAGGTCGGGTCGAGGCGCACCACGTTTCCGTAGGAGTAGGTGATGAACACGTTCAGGTGCCAGTTCTTGTAAGAGAAGGTGTTGCCGAACGAACCGGTGATGGTGGGATCGGTAGGACCTTCGTAAATCAGGTGGCTGGTGTCATACGACTGGAAGTCGATGTCGCTCGTCACGAGATTTCCTTCCTCGTTGATGAAGGTGGGCAGACCATACTCGTTCAGACCCTTGAAGTCCATGGAGAACAGCGAGCGGTAGGGATAGCCTTTCTCTGTGAAGCCGGAACCAGTGATGAGGTCGATGACGCGGTTGCGCGACTCGAAGTCAGTCACCTCACAATGCGTGTGCGAGAAGATCAGGTCGGTGCTCCACTGGAAGTCCTTTGTGACGATGTTGCGTGTCGACAGGGTGAACTCCTCACCATGCGACTTCATGCTTGCCACGTTGGCATATTTCACGATGGAACCGCCGACACCCGTCGTACGTTTCGGACCAATCAGGTCGTAGTTGTTACGTGTGTACCAGTCGAACTGGAAGTTGATGCGGTTGTTCAGGAAACCGAGGTCGACACCAATGTTCAGCTCGTGCTTCTTCTCATAGGTCAGGGCGGGGTTGGCGAAGCTCGAGATGTCGAGTCCCGACTCCTTGTCGCTGGCATACGGTCTCCAGGGGTTGAAGGCATTGATGATCACCATCGAGTTGGTCACGGCAGGCTTATCACCTGTCAGCGAGTAGCTGGCCTTCAGGGTGCCGTGGGTAAGAGTGTTTTTGAACACCTTGTTGAACCAAGGCTCCTCATGAGCGTTCCATGCTGCCGAAACGTTCCATGTGGGCAGCCAGCGGGCGCTGCGGGCGCGGCCCAGACGGTTCGAACCCTCATAGCGCACGGTGCCGTTGATGGTGTAGCGGCCATTGTAGGAATAGGTGGCTGTTCCGAAGAACGATGCCTCGCGGCCGTAGCCGTTGCCCAGTGCATAGTAGATGTTGTTCTCCTCGGCAGCCTGCTTGAAGTAGCGATAGTCGAAATTGCCGAGCAGACCCATGTCGTAGAGCACGCCCACCTTGGTGTTGGACGAGCTGGAACGGTCGATGCTGTTGATTTCCATACCGCCATAGGCATTCACGATGTGCTTGTCGGCATAGACGTCGTTGTAGCTGAACGTGGCACGGAAGTCCCAGGAGTTCATCTTGTAGAGCGTCTCACGGTTGAAACCACCCTTCGGGAGCACGGTGATGGGGAGTGAGTTGAGCACGTCAGGATCGGTGTAGAGCCAGGGGTTGGAGTCGCGCATCGTGGCATCGTCCATCATGCGGAAGGCCATAGCCTGGTTGCTGGTGTCCTTGATGTAGTGCTCCTGTGTTGTGGTGGAGTATTTGTAAGCACCGATGGCGCTCAGTTCGAGCGTGCGGATGGGCTTGTACTTCACCTCTGCCTGGAACTTCATGTCGGTCACGTCGAGCTCCATGTAGTTGTTGGCCAGTTCGTGGTGGATGTTGAACGGGGCGTAGTTCTTGATGTAGAACTCGTCGGGGTCCAGCGTACGCGAACTGTTGATGGCATACGAATAGGGGTTGATGTCGAAGTCGCGGCTCACGGCACCACTCACAACGTCTACACTCTGGTTCGATGTACCCGGTGCCTGCTGCTTACGATAGCTGGTGTTACCAATGAGGTTCACCGACACGCGTTTGTTCAGATTGTAGTTGGCGTTGATGTTGGCCGTGTAGCGCTGCACCTTGCTTCGCTCAGTCCAACCCGGGTCGTCCATCACTGAGAACGATGCGTAGTACTGAGCTTTCTCCGTACCCGAGCTGAGCGAGACGGAGTGGTTCATGGACACGGCGTTCGAGAACAGCTCGTCAAACCAGTTGGTGTTGCGGAACTCAGCTTGGCGCAGGTAGTCGTACATGGCTTCCTTGGTGTTGGGCAGTCCGTAGGTGCCTGTTTTGGGATCATACTCGTTCATGAGGTGATACATCTTACCGAACACACCGCTGTTGGAGGCGCGATAGGAACTCATGAACGACAGGAAACCGTTGTTCTGCATCTCACGGTATACCGACATCTGCTCCTGCGAGTTCATGATGTTGAACTGCGAGTAGCTGGGGCGCAGACGCATGGTGTACTCACCCGTGTAGCTGATTTTCGACGTACCCACCTTACCGCGCTTGGTGGTGACAACAATCACACCTGCCATGGCGCGTGCACCGTAGATAGACGTAGCCGAACCGTCCTTCAGAATCTGGAACGACTCGATATCGTCGGCGTTCAGTCCGGCAATGGCCGAAGAAATCAGCGTGGCGGCATCACCCGACGACAGGGCGTCGGCATCCACCTCGGTGACATCCTCCATGATCACACCGTCTACCACCCACAGAGGCTTCGACGAACCATAGATTGACGTAGCACCACGCACGCGAATCTTCGGAGCTGTACCGAAGGTACCCGACACGTTCTGCACCGACACACCTGCTGCGCGGCCTTCCAGCGAGCGCGAGATGTCGGCCACACCGTCAAGTTTGGCTTTTTCTGCATCCACTTTGGTGGCAGCACCTGTAAACAGACGCTTATCCATTTTCTGCATACCCGTCACGACGACTTCGTCGATAGAACGAGAGTCTGGCGTCATGCGGATGGTCAGGTTCTGACCTGCTTTCACGCTTACGGTCACGTAGCCTACCGAGCTCACCTCAATCTGCGAGACTTTCTGGCTGGTGGTAAACGAGAAACTTCCTTCGACGTCAGTCACGGCAAGAGCCGATTTCTGCCCCTTCAGTTTAATCACAGCACCAATAATGGGCTCGCCGTCTTCTTCTGAAACAACGGTTCCCGAGACCTTTGTCTGAGCCATGACCGCCCCTATCGAGAGGAGCATGAGGGTCAAAATCATCGTTAGTCTTCTTTTCATAAAAATTGTTCTAAGGTTTATACTGTTATTTAATTCATTTACAAGTTTACCCCTCAAACAGGCACCATAATGGCGCCAATACCCTGCAAAATTAATTGTTTTTTATCAAATTCACCAATTTTTCACTTGAATAACCCGTTTTCTAAACAAATTTTAACTAAACATCGTGTTTTCCACCTCCTTTATAAGGATAAGCCCCTCGTTGCTTAGAATTTCATGTGCTCCACTTTCTCTCGCAGATAGTGGCGCAGACCTTCGTCTTCCAGCACCTCAATATCCTCGGCCAGACCCAACACAAAACGTCCTATGCCGACATAGCTGACCACGTCGGTCTCCAGCAGCCAGTGGCGCTCGTCGTCCTGCCTCACCATGCGCGTTGCCCTGGGGTATTCTTCCAGCAGCAGGTTGCGGGCCAGCTGTCCCAGGCGCAGCTTCACGTGGTAGTAGTTCTCGCCGCTGAACATGAAAAGGTCGGTGTAGACGTTTTTGTGCATGTATTCATGGCTCCACATCAATTCCTCGACGATGCGCACTTCGCCGATGCGCGACAGCTTGAAGGTCTTGTTGGTATGCGACGCCAGCTCGTAGCAGCGAATGTCGTTTTGCTCGTTCAGGAATAGGAACGGCTCTACAAAGCGGTTGCTGACCGTACGGCTGTGAGACGACGAGTAGTCGCACAGGATGACCACCCGCTTGCGATTCATGGCGTCATACAGCCGGCTGACGTTCTCTACGGTCTTGCTCTGCAGCTTCTTGTCGGTGACGAAGTCGATGTCGTAGAAACGGCACAGCTTGTTGATGACGGCCTCCGCATAATTTGTCTTCGGCTTCACGGCATCAACCAGCTTATAGAGGTAGGCAGCCTCGTCGTCAGAGAAGTTCACGCTCGCTGCTATCTGTTGGAAGAAGGGCGAGCGCGTGTCCAGGAGGTAGCAGCCGTTCTTGCGCTTCAGCAGGAAGCCGTCCTCGCGCAACTGGTCGAAGAAGTAGTACAGGTTGCGCGCCGATGTGCCCAGCACGTCGCATAGCTCCGTCACCGTGTGCTGTCGGCCGTCAATCATCAGGAGCAGCAGTTGCAGCTGCCGGCCAAGCCTGTTGTTGCCTAATTCTTCCATATTCGTCGTCTGTAGATGATTCTTTTTGTTTGCTGATGATGGCCACGAGCGGCCCACATTATTATTTTTACATACACACGCAGGCGTGCGCGCTCAGGGCGCGAAGTCGAGCGACAGCTCACCTGTGCCCAGCAGGTTGTACGACTTGCGATGATAGGGCGAGATGCCGTATTGCCTGATGGCCTCGCGGTGCTTCTTCGTGGGATAGCCTTTGTTTTTCAGCCAGTCGTACATGGGGTATTCCTCGGCCAGCCGGTTCATGTAGTCGTCGCGATAGGTCTTGGCCAGTATCGAGGCGGCAGCGATGGAGAGGAACTTGCCGTCGCCCTTCACGATGGTGGTGTAGGGAAGTGGGTCCTGCCCCTGTGGGGCATAGGGCTTGAAGCGGTTGCCATCCACGATGACGGCCTCGGGCCTCACCTGCAGCTGGTCCAGCGCGCGGTGCATGGCCAGTATCGAGGCGTTCAGGATGTTGATCTTGTCAATCTCCTCAGCCGTTACAATGCCCACGGCCCAGGCCACGGCATCGCGCTCTATCTGCTCGCGCAGCAGGTAGCGCCGCCGCTCGGTGAGCTGCTTCGAGTCGTTCAGCAATCCGTTCTCGTAGTCGGGTGGCAGAATCACCGCCGCTGCATACACGCTGCCCGCCAGGCATCCGCGCCCGGCCTCGTCGCAGCCTGCCTCCACCAATCCGTCGTAATAATGGTTGCTCAGCATTCTTCCTATCTCTTTTATTCGCTATTTTGAATGCAAAAATAATCATTTTTTCTCAAAAACAATCACGCAGCCCCGTTTTTTCCATTCGCATCGTCTGAAAGCATTCTTTTCGCTGTAAACTTTTTTGGTCAAAAGTACCCAGTTAATTTTTAAAAATTCCCGACCAAGAAATATTTTTTCGCAAATACGCCCGTATTTTGGCAAAGTCTCTAACAGTCTATCAATCAACAACTTAGCTTCTTGAGACCCCCAACCCCCTATGTTAGGGGGCTATAAACCATAGGTTTTGGTCGTACAAACCATAGGTTTAGTCGCTCTATCTCTATGTTTTAGACCATCTATCTCAATGAGTTGTATCGCAGAAACCATAGGTTTGTAGCCCCCTAACATAGGGGGTTGGGGGTCTCGAGCAATGTTT
>OCVV011359961.1_pt1 | contig 25434 bp, 15 predicted proteins | sample 1539721 | NCBI WGS metagenome assembly OCVV01 (sample SAMN02144230, study PRJEB22623) | gut metagenome | biome: sheep rumen | host: Ovis aries | place: New Zealand
AAACGGCGTTCGCCCCATTCGCGGAGCGAATTTAGCATGGGCGAACGCAAGTTACTGTCACGCCCCTCGAGAGGGCGTGAACAGTAACAGATTTGCAGAGATTTACAAAGAGAAGCAAATGCATGCTTTTCAACAGGACTTTAATCTGCTACAATACTAAATTGGCGGTCGGAAATGCTGACTGCCAACTGCAATTGCCTTACAGCGGCCCGGATTTCGGGTTGATGCATTTTTCTGACATGGAGGTAAGTATGAGCAACACAGAGCGCAGAGTCGGTACAGTATCCAGAGGCATCCGGTGCCCCATTATCCGCCAGGGGGATGATCTCTCTGAAATCGTGACAACCAGCGTACTGGAAGCAGCGGAATATGAAGGTTTTTCCATTCGCGACAGAGATGTCATCGCAGTGACGGAATCGATCGTCGCCCGTTCCCAGGGCAACTACTGCAGCGTCGATGACATCGCCGCTGATGTGAAGGCAAAGCTGGGCGGAGAGACCGTCGGCGTGATCTTCCCCATCCTTTCCCGCAACCGCTTTGCGATCTGCCTGCGCGGCATCGCAAAGGGGACAAAGAAGATCGTTCTGATGCTGAGCTATCCCTCCGACGAAGTCGGCAATGAGCTGGTCAGCCTGGACAAGATCGACGCTGCCGGCGTCAATCCCTACAGCGATGTCCTTACCCTTGAAAAATACAGGGAGCTCTTCGGTGTGAACCGCCACGAGTTTACCGGCGTTGACTACGTCGAATATTACGGTGATCTGATCCGCTCCTGCGGGGCCGAGGCGGAGATTATCTTTGCAAATAATCCCAGGGCCATCCTTCCCTATGCGGACCATGTGCTCAACTGCGATATCCACACCCGCAGGCGCACAAAGAGGATCCTCCTGGATGCAGGCGCAAAGGTTGTCTGCAGTCTGGACGAGATTATGAACGCTCCCGTGAACGGCAGCGGCTGCAATGAAATGTACGGCCTGCTCGGTTCCAACAAGTCCACGGAAGACATGGTCAAGCTCTTCCCCCGCGACAGCAGAGCGCTCGTACTGGATATCCAGAAAAAGATCCTGGACAGGACCGGCAAGTGTGTCGAAGTCATGGTCTACGGCGACGGCGCTTTCAAGGATCCCCAGGGTAAGATCTGGGAGCTGGCAGATCCGGTCGTATCCCCCTTCTACACGGACGGCCTGGTCGGCACACCCAATGAGCTCAAGCTCAAATATCTGGCAGACAATGATTTCAAGCATCTGTCCGGTGAAGCGCTGCGCGAAGCCATCTCCGAGAGCATCCGCAAAAAAGACGATGACCTCAAGGGCAATATGGCTTCCCAGGGCACAACTCCCCGACAGCTGACAGATCTGATCGGTTCCCTCTGTGACCTCACCAGCGGTTCCGGCGACAAGGGAACACCGGTCGTCCTTGTGCAGGGTTATTTTGACAACTACACAAACGACTGATCCGACAGGTCCCGGTCTGTGAAAAAACAGGTATCAGGCAGGGGGCGGACAGATTCCGGACAGATACCCGGCAGATAACGGACACAGTCACGAAGGATCGGCAGGACCAAAAGTATGGGCTGATCTGTAAAGTATATAGAGCGACAGCAAAAAGGAGACGGTATTTCCGTCTCCTTTTTTGTAGTCAAACATTTTTGTGCTCACATTTTTTGCGCAGACATCAGGTCTTAAATGACAGCCGCTCCGCAGGTTTTGGCGGGAATCCTCAGAGGAGGGTGCCGATGAGCCGGACGATGAGAGCGGCAACCCAGGCGATGGCGCACTGCCACAGGACCAGGGAGACGGCCCATTTCATGCCCAGTTCCCTGCGCACGGCGGCAACAGCGGCAACACAGGGTGTGTACAGAAGGGAAAAGACCAGGAGTCCCGCTGCCATGAGGGGGGTCATGACGGAAGTCACGCCTTCCACATAGAGGATCTCGAGTGTGGACACAACACTCTCTTTTGCCAGAAAACCGCTGATGAGGGAGGTGCAGATGCGCCAGTCTCCCAGACCAATGGGTCTGAAAAGCGGGACCAGAAGTCCGGAGATCATAGCCAGGATACTGTTCGCGGAATCCGACACCATATTCAGGTGCAGGTCGAAATTCTGCAAAAACCAGATCACGATGGTCGCGATCAGGATCACGGAGAAGGCGCGCTGCAGGAAATCCCTGGCCTTTTCCCACAAGAGCTGCAGGGTGTTGCGCAGGCCGGGAAGCCTGTAATTGGGCAGTTCCATGACAAAGGGCACGGCCTCGCCGCGGAACATGGTACCCTTGTACAGAAATGCTGCCAGGATGCCGGTGACTATACCCAGAACATAGAGGCCGATCATGATCAGTCCGCCGCGTCCCGGGAAGAAGGCATTGACAAAAAAGGCATAGATCGGAATTTTCGCCGTGCAGCTCATAAAGGGGGTCAGAAGAATGGTCATGCGGCGGTCCCGCTCACTGGGGAGAGTCCTGGTCGCCATGACAGCCGGTACGCTGCAGCCAAAGCCGATCAGCATGGGAACGATACTGCGCCCGGACAGACCGATCCGGCGCAGGAAATGGTCCATGACAAAGGCCACGCGCGCGATATAGCCGCTGTCCTCCAGAAGAGAGAGGAAGAGGAACATGACCACGATGATGGGGACGAAGCTCAGCACACTGCCCACACCTGCAAAGATGCCCTTTACGATGAGACTGTGGATAGCGGGATTGACGTCGCCGGCGGTCAGTATATTGTCCACCAGAACAGTCAGGGAATCGATCCAGGTCTCAAGGATTCCCTGCAGCCAGGCACCGATGACGTTGAAGGTCAGGAAGAAGACAAGACCCATGATCAGGATGAAAAAAGGGATTGCCGTATATTTTCCCGTCAGGACCTTGTCGATTTTCCGGCTGCGCAGATGCTCGCGGCTCTCACGGGCCCGCCGGACGGTTTCTCCGCAGATCTTGAAAATAAAGGCATAGCGCATATCCGCGATGGCCGCGCTCTTGTCCATGCCGCGCTCATTCTCCATCTGCACAATGATATGCCGGAGAAGCGCCTTTTCATTCTGGTCCAGGTCCAGCATGTCCAGAAGCTGCTCATCCCCTTCAATGATCTTGGAGGCGGTGAAGCGGACGGGAAGATCGGCCCGTCGCGCGTGATCCTCGATCAGATGGACGACTGCGTGCAGACATCTGTGTACGGCGCCGCCGTGGTCGTTCTCGTCGCAGAAGTCCTGCCTGAGCGGCCGCTCCTGATAGTGGGCGACGTGGATGGCGTGTTCTACAAGTTCTTCGATACCCTCGCCCCTGGAGGCAGAGATCGGGATGACCGGTACGCCCAGAAGGGATTCGAGGAGGTTGATGTCGATGGAGCCCCCGTTGCCGCGCACTTCGTCCATCATGTTCAGGGCTACGACCATGGGGATATTCATCTCCAGGAGCTGGACTGTCAGATAGAGATTGCGCTCTATATTGGTGGCATCTACGATATTGATGATGGCCTTGGGCTTGCTCTCAAGAACATGCTGCCGGGAGATCAGCTCTTCACTGCTGTAGGGGGACATGGAGTAAATGCCGGGAAGGTCGGTGACAAGCGTGTTCGGGTGATGGCGGATCGCGCCGTCCTTGCGGCTCACCGTGACTCCGGGAAAGTTGCCCACATGCTGGTTTGCGCCTGTCAGCTGATTGAAGAGGGTGGTCTTGCCGCAGTTCTGGTTGCCGACAAGGGCAAAAGTGAGCAGGGTGTCATCGGGGAGGGGATCTCCGTCTCCGGGCTGATGAAAGCGCCCCGCCTCACCGAGACCGGGGTGTTCGCTTCTGCGTCTGGTGGAGCTGTCACTGCCGTCCCCGGGTTTGCTGGCGTGGGAAGCGTTTTCATAGGCGATCGAGGCGGTGGAGAGGGGAGGAAGATGGTCTTTGCCGGACAGATCTCCGCTGTCCGGGCCGGAGCCGGAAGCAGCAGTTCTGCTGTGTGAGGGGTCAACCGGGATGACACGGATCTTCTCGGCATCGGCAACACGGATGGTGAGTTCATATCCGTGAATGCGCAGTTCCATGGGATCGCCCAGAGGTGCGAGCTGCACGACAGTCACTTCGGAACCGGGGATGACGCCCATGTCAAGAAAGTGCTGGCGAAGCGCGCCCTCGCCGCCGACTTCAGTGATGATCGCGGAAGTCCCGACGGGGATCCTGTGCAGATTGACTGCCTCGTCACCGGTCAGCCGAGCCTGTGTTGACTGTTTTTCCTGCCTGATTTCTCTTTTGTGATTGAAAGCCAATGTACGGTTCTCCTTGAATTTTTTATAGTAGAAGTATCTTCCGGTAGAAGATAGTTAGCACGGACTAATAATATAACGGCTCACGCAATTATGCAAGTGTTTTTATTCTTCATCGCGTAATACCCGTGTCTTCAGACATGGGATACACGCGCAAAAAAGGGAAACTCGCTTCATCGCGCAAAAACCGTAAGCCTTATATGTCCACACCATCCGAGGGGAAGGCGGACTGTAAGGACCTGCTTTTTCACGGTCTTTTTCACGGCATCAGAGCCGGAAAAGTCTTTTTTTACATTGCGCCGGACACATGCTATAATAAGTCTGGTTTTTTACGCGGGGATCCCCTGTCTGCGCACTGAGGGGCGGCAGGACCCTGTCCCGGCATCCGGGAAACCGCTTTCATGGAATTTTCTTCCCACTGCCGGCCTTTGGGGCGGCGTGAGCGGAAGTGTTCAGAGTTGTTAACAGTAAAGGAATCGTTTATGGAAACAGTTAATGGAACAAAGAAAAGTAAAAGCATTATTCTCTGGCTTCTGATCATTCTGGCACCGGTCATTGCGGGATGGCTGATCGGACTTGTTTCAGGGACCAATCCTCTGCATCTGGATGCGTGGAACACGACATGGAACGACGAGAACGGCTATTTCAGAGTCGTCCGCACCATGCGCTACTACGGTGTGCCGCAGGGCATGACAGGGTTTAACGAGATCACTTCCGGCAATGTGCCGCTTGGGCCCTACAATGTTTTTACCTATATTCCCTATTATCTGCTTTCATTTGCCACTGGGTGCACATCCCACAACTATATCTACTACTGCAATATTGCCCTGGCTGTCGCGGCCAATATCCTGTTTGTCGCCCTGATCCGCCCGGAAAGGAAACAGGCCCTGCTCACCGCAGTCTTTTTCCTCACCCAGCTGATCGCCGCCAGGTACACCTGGTCCGGTATGGCGGAGGCCTGCTATCACTTCTACATCGTTGTCTTCATGGGCCTGGTCATCTGGTATCTGAAGGCGCCTGACGCATCCGGCCTCAAAAAGGCGCTGGCCCTTCTGGCCATGGTGGCGCTTACTTTTGCATTCGGTGTCATGCGGCCCTATTTTGCGGTGCTCTTTCTGATCCCCCTCTATCTGCTGATCTTCCGCAATCCCAGGATCGGTGAGATTTCACGTTTTCTGGGTTCTCTGCTGATCCTGGCAGTCATGTTCGGCACCGTGGTCCTCATGTACTATTTCATGGGCTTTATTGCCGAATATTTTGAGGTGGCGCCCGCCATGAAACTGGCGCAGATCGTGCGCAGCGGTCAGATCGGCGACATCATCGGCGGCCTGGTCCAGGCCAACAAGGACAGCGTTTATTCCGCGATCGGACTGCTCAGGGAGTATCGGTGGGCAGGCGGCGTTGCCTTCCTGTTCTATTTCGAGTGGATCCTGCTTTTCCTGGAATTCATCTATTCCCTGATCAGCAGGAAAAAGGACGGTTCCGCAGCCGTTCTCTTCCTTCTGCTCCTGTCCGGAGCCATGATCTATGAAGCCACGATCATGCTCTACAAGGCATATCAGCTTCACCGCATGCTGCTTGCGATCACCATTGCCTATTCCCTCTTTTTGATCGAATTCGGGTCGGTGCTTCCGTGGATCAATGCGGCCGCCGTCATTGCCTGTGTCGGATTCTACATTGTCATGAAGCCCGCCGCCTTTGCGCTGCCCCAGGTCAATGATGCCAGCATCAGTGCAAAGCAGCTTCAAAAATACAAGTCGGAGCTGATCTCGGCCATGCCGGTCAGTGAGGTCCCGGAAAACGGTCTGTTCGATGCCCCGGCCTCTCTGGATCCCTACTGGGAGAACACGATCGCCAAGATCACGGAGGACGAGAAGATCCAGCTCTCCTATGTGATCCCGGATTATCTGTCCCTGAATTTCTGCTCGGACAAATATATGAAGCAGTGTATCAAAAATAAAGGATTCAGCAGCAGGTATATCATGGTGAAATCGGGTACGGAACTCGATGACTTGTGCAGGAATAAATATAAGCTGCTCTGGGAGGGGATCGATCACTCGATCTATGACTCCCGCCTGGAGACAGCAGAATAAGAGATTCAGTATTGATATAGATGGAGCAGTCTTTTGCGAAACTATCATTTTACCGGTAAAGAGGACCCCTCCGAAAAGGAGACGGTCCGGGTTCCGTCCATGGATCAGGGATGCATGGGCGGGGCTGAAACAGAATATCTGACATCCGATCATCAGCCTTCCGCGTCCGGAAGACGTCCCCATGGATCGGGCGGCTGCAGGATCGCTGCAGCGGGACTTGCCGGGGCCATTCTTGCGGCCAACGCAGTTGTTCCCGTCTGTGCGGCGGACAGAGCGGGGACTGCAGGTCTCAAGCCCTCCGAGGAGGGAATCTCAGTACTGTCCGGAGAAAAAATATGGTGGGGTTCAAAGGATAAGGATTCAGAGGAGGACAAAGACAAGGCCTCGGATCCTTTTCTGAACGAATCCGCTTCCTGGTGGGACGAAGACGAGATCCTGGAACGATGGGACCTGGATCCCGATGATTTTCCGTCTGTACCGGAGGAGCGCATACCCTATATTGAGGAGGATCTCATTCCCTATTTTCAGGAGGCGGCAGGTGAAGCGGTCTCCTGGTATTCCGGCCAGAACGTTCCGCAGGCAGACCTCTCCAGATACACTGTCCGCGCCGATGCGATCCGCAGGGAGGTCCGGGAACGGATCCGGCAGACGGCAGAGGGGAGAATGGAACAGATCTTCGGCGCAGCCCGATCCCTTGTGGATTCCGCAGGCGGAAAACTGGGGGACAGGGTGACCGCTGAGTTACAGGGCGGTGTTTTCTGCAGGTATGGTTCGCACTCCGGACTGACTGCCGGCACAGACTGGGCAGGAGGGGACCCGGTGCTGACAGGGCCACTGGTCCTGCAGGGGGCAAAACAAAGTCCCGGAAAGCCCCATTCTCTGGACCTTCTTCTGGGAGACAGGAGAAAAAAGGACGCCGGCAGGGAGGCTGACCTGCAGGAAAGCGGAGACAGTGAGAACTCTGAAGCCGCAGATGCCGGCAATTCCGCAGGGGGATCAAAGGAGAGCGCTGAAAGCGGCAGAGGTCATTTGGGTGTCGTAGAAGTCTATGTGCCCGCCGGGGACAGCGTGCGTCCCTCACCCTTCGGCAATCTGCCTGACCCCAGTGAGAATTCTCTCCGGGACCAGAGACAGGTACCGGTCCCCATCGGCATCTATCCCTATTCCGATTCCTACTATGCCTATGTGCAGGCACTGCAGTATCAGAGGGCCCAGGAAGAGGCGGCCTCCCAGGAGAAAGCTGTCCGGGATGAGTATTCCCCGGAGGGATCTTCTGCAGAAGAGGAGTATGCGGAACTGTCCGGATCAGATGAAAATTCCGATGGATCCGAGACGGAGGAAAAGGCAGAGACGATCAAGCCGGGAGACATACAGATCCCCCTCAGCTATGAACACGACGACCCTGAAGACCCCTATGTGTACCCCCAGCACCGCAAGGTCCTCTTTATCGGGGATTCCAGGACTGTGGGCATGGAGATGTTCTGCGGCGGAGCGGAGGATGAATACTGGTCTGCCAGGAACAGTATGGGATACAGCTGGATGGTCAGCACGGGCATTCCCAATGTTGAAAATCTGATCGATCAGAACACGGACATTGTGATCCTGATGGGCGTCAATGACCTCGGCAATGTATACAACTATGTCGATTACATCAACAGCAAGGCCGCGGAATGGAAGGAACTGGGTGCGCGGACCTATTTTGTCTCTGTCACGCCGGTTGACGACAGCCGCAGTCCCAATGCCAAGAACAGCAGGATTGAGAACTTCAATGCCTATGCACAGGAAAACCTTCAGAATGTGAATTACATTGACGCCTACAGCCGGATCCGCTATTCCTTCGGCTCGCCCGACGGAATCCACTTCGACGGCTCGACTTACAGGGAGATTTACCGCATCATCAAGTTCAATCTCTATCGGGGATGGTACGAGCAGGACGGCCTCTGGTTTTATTTTGATAACGGAAAGCCGGTTACCGGCTGGCAGTATCTGGACGGACAGTGGCAGTACATGGACGGCTATGGGGTCCGCTGGGTCAGGGACGGACGTGTCGGCGATCTGAACTATGTGCCCCTTCCGGACTTTTGTCTGACGGGAACAGACACGGTAGGCCCGTCTTTCTGACGGGATACATTATAGAGGAAAAAAATCATGGCACGGGGCATTCGCACCGGTGCCGCACATTATTGCAGGAGGTGGATCGATGCTGCGAGATGGGAAAATCTGGGTGGCTAACAATGAAGCGGGAGATCATATCAATCTCTTGCCGCGCATGGCTAACCGGCACGGACTGATTGCCGGTGCAACCGGAACGGGCAAGACCGTCACGGCACGTGTTCTTGCGGAAGCCTTCAGTGATATGGGCGTTCCGGTATTTATGGCGGATGTCAAGGGAGACATTGCCGGCATGGCCGCTGCGGGAGAGGACTCGGAGAACATGCGTGAGAGGATCAGCAGGTTCGGCCTTGCGGAAGCGGGCTTCTCCTATCAGGGATATCCCGTGACCCTGTGGGATATCTACGGTCAGAACGGAATTCCCCTCCGCACGACCGTCACGGAGATGGGCCCTGTCCTCATGGCAAGGATCCTGCAGCTCAATGACCTGCAGACGGATATCCTGAGCATTATCTACAGGATCGCCGATGACGAGGAGCTTCTGCTGGTTGACATCAAAGACCTCAAGTCCATGCTGAACTATGTGCAGAGCCATGCAAAAGACTATACAGAGCAGTACGGCCGCATGAGCAGCGCTTCGATCGGCGCGATCCTGCGCGCCCTTGTGGCACTCGAGGGAGAGGGCGGAGATGCCTTTTTCGGCGAGACAGCTCTCAACATAGGCGACTGGATGCAGGCGGGCCCGGGTGGAAAAGGAATGATCAATATCCTGGATTCACAGAGCCTCTTCCACAACGGACGTCTCTACGCCACTTTCCTTCTGTGGCTTCTGTCCGAGCTGTTCGAGATGATGCCCGAGGTGGGCGATCTGGACAAACCCAAGCTCGTTTTCTTCTTTGACGAGGCACATCTTCTGTTCAAGGATGCGTCCAAAGTGCTCCTTGAGAAGATCGAGCTGGTCGTCAAGCTGATCCGCTCCAAGGGCGTCGGCGTCTATTTCTGCACGCAGATTCCCGGAGATATTCCGGACGGCGTCCTGGCCCAGCTGGGCAACCGCGTCCAGCATGCCCTGCGCGCCTACACACCCAAGGACCAGAAGGCCGTGCGCGCGGCAGCCCAGTCCTTCCGTGAGAATCCTGCCTTTGACACCGTCGACACCCTCCAGGCACTGGGCACCGGCGAGGCCCTGATCTCCTTCCTGGACGAGGACGGTATTCCTGCTATTGTAGAAAAAGCATATGTCCTTCCTCCCCAGAGCCGCATGGGCGCCATCAGCCCCGGCGAGAGGGACCAGATCATCAAGGGCAGCATGCTCTACACCAAATACGCCAGAGCCTATGACCCCGATTCCGCTTTTGAATTCCTTGAGAGACGCGGCATTGAGGAGGCGCAGGCAGCAGAGCAGGCTAAAGCCGATGCTCTTGCAGCAAAGGAACAGGCCAAAGAGCAGGCCAGGGCAGAGGCGGCCGCGGCAAGAGAGGCCCAGAAGGCTGAAAATGCCAAAAAACGGGCTGCCAAGCAGGTTGGCAGTACCGTTGCGGGCACAGTCGGCCGTGAGGCCGGCAAGGCACTGGGAGGCACATTCGGTTCCTTCGGCAAGACCCTGGGCGGAAACCTGGGCGCCAGCCTGGGCAGGGGCCTGATCGGCACACTGTTCAGACACTGATTATCCTTTGATTAACCTTTGAATAAAAAGAACATTATAAAGAAACATAAGGAGAAAAGAGATGACATTTCAGGAAATAATCACGAATGCACGCACATGTATAGGTCCTCATTGCAAGGCATGTCCCGTCTGCAACGGCAAAGCCTGCGGCGCGACCATGCCGGGACCCGGCGCCAAGGGAATCGGCGACACCGCCATCCGCAACTATGATGCCTGGAGGAGAATCCGCATCAACATGGACACCATCAGTGAGAATGTCACTCCGGATACCAGCCTTGACTTCTTCGGCCACACCATGAAATATCCCTTCTTCGCGGGACCCGTCGGAGCCGTCAAACTCCACTACGGCGACAAGCTCGATGATGTGGCCTACAATGATATTCTGGTATCCGCCTGTGCGGACGCAGGGATCGCAGCTTTCACAGGTGACGGCACCAATCCCGCTGTCATGGAGGCTGCCTGCGCTGCCATCAAGGCAAAGGACGGCTTTGGCATCCCCACTGTCAAGCCCTGGGATGTAAATACCCTCAAGGAGAAATTCGCCCTTGTCCAGTCCTCCGGTTGTTTCGCGGTAGCCATGGACATCGACGCGGCCGGCCTTCCCTTCCTGCAGAACCTTCAGCCGCCTGCGGGCAGCAAGACGGTCGGGGAACTGGCGCAGGTGATCAGCGATGCCGGCAAACCCTTCATCGTAAAGGGCGTCATGACGGTTGATGCTGCAAAGAAAGCCCTGGAGGCAGGCGCCTCCGGCATCGTGGTCTCCAACCACGGCGGACGTGTTCTGGATCAGTGCCCCGCTACGGCAGAGGTCCTCTATGAGATCGCACAGGCCGTCGGCGGACAGATGAAGATCTTTGTGGACGGCGGAATCCGCACAGGCGCCGATGTTTTCAAGGCGCTGTGCCTGGGCGCGGACGGTGTCCTCATCGCCCGTCCCTATGTGACGGCTGTTTACGGCGGCGGCGAAGAGGGCGTAAAAGTCTACACCGACAAGATCGGAGCCGAGCTCGTCGACACCATGAAGATGTGCGGCGCGCAGAAACTCTCCGACCTGTCCGAAAAATTCCTCTTCAAGCCCTCCAATCCTTTCTTGGCATGAGAGTCCTGAACAGTTTATTCCTCATCGCATAATATTTGTGGCTTAGGCCGCGGGACACGCACAAAAAAGTACCGGACTTTTCAAAGGTCCGGTACTTTTTTGTGCAGATTTAAGAAATTGGCCATATAGATCTGCAAATATACATGACAAGTGCTTTCAATTGTGGTACAGTATTTGATACTGTGCCTTTTTCTTATTATCTGTTCAGTTTTTACGGCACACGGAAAGGGGGATCTCTTTATTATGGACACCAATGAAACGCAACGGAAAGGTTTTTCGGGAAAGATCGGCTATGTGCTCTCGGCAGCAGGCGCCTCCGTCGGCCTGGGCAATATCTGGCGTTTCCCTTATCTGGCTGCCAAATACGGCGGCGGAATCTTCTTGCTGGTCTATATCCTGCTGGCACTGACATTCGGCTATACGATGATCATAGCAGAGACGGCGATCGGACGCGCAACGGGCAAGAGCCCCGTCGGTGCATTTAATGCCTACGGCAAAAGCGGTTCCACTCAGTTCGGCGGATGGATCAATGCGGTTATTCCCATGCTGATCTGCCCCTATTACTCTGTCATCGGAGGCTGGGTGTGCAAGTATCTGTTTGAATATCTGCGGGGAAATGTGCAGGAAGTCGCGGACAGCAGTTATTTCGGCGGCTTTATCAGCAGCGGCTATTCCGCTGAACTCTGGTTTATCGTTTTTACAGCTATGATCCTGATCGTTATCCTGCTGGGCGTTGAGAACGGAATCGAGCGCGTCTCCCGCATTATGATGCCGATCCTGATCGTTCTCGCCGTCATCATCAGCATCTACTCCATGACCCGTCCCGGCGCCCTGGAAGGTGTGAAATATTTCCTGATCCCCAATATCAGGCATTTCTCATGGATGACAGTCATCTCCGCCATGGGCCAGATGTTCTATTCCCTTTCAATCGCCATGGGTATCCTGATCACTTTCGGTTCCTATATGAAAAAGGATGTCAGCATCGAGGAATCCACGGTCCAGGTCGAGATCTTCGACACCGGCATCGCCATGCTGGCGGGCCTGATGATCATTCCGGCTGTCTTTGCATTCTCCGGCGGAGATCCCGAGGCCCTCGGCGCAGGACCTTCCCTGATGTTTATCACCATGCCCAAAATATTCGCAAGCATGGGATTCGGTACCGTCATCGGCATCGCTTTCTTTGCGCTGGTACTCTTTGCCGCGCTCACCAGTGCCATCGCCCTGACGGAGAGCGCTGTGGCGACTTTAGCAGACGAGTTCCGCATGAACCGCACTGTCTGCACGATCATGATCGGCGCAGAGATGATCATCCTGGGAACCCTGTCCTGTCTGGGATACGGTCCTCTGTCAAATGTCACGATCATCGGCATGCAGTTCCTGGATTTCTTTGATTTCCTGACCAATTCGGTCATGATGCCCATAGCGGCCCTGTGCATCTGCCTGTTTGTTACCCGCCGCATGACGATCGCCGCCGCGGTGGAGGAAGTACAGCAGGACGGTCATGTATTCGCCAGAAGATGGATTTTCGAGTTCATGATCAAGTATGTATGCCCTGTGTTTGTCATCATCATCCTGGCCAGCTCGATCGCCAATGTCTTCGGACTGATCTCGATGTAAAAAGCACTTCATGCCGGATGCTCCATGTTCGGTTTGTGAGTATTGTACAGACCGGGACGGCCGCATGGACCCGCGCAGGGGTTAAATATTTACGAAAGCACTTGTAAAGCCATAGTATATTTAGTAAAATGTACAAGGACTTTTTTTGAAAGGCTTATTTTTAGTGCGCTTTTCATAAAAATAAAAGTAAGAAATAATATGTAGTGGAGGTCAGCAATGAAAGTTTACACAACTGATAAAATCAGAAATGTCGTTCTGCTCGGTCACGGCGGAGCAGGTAAGACAACTCTGGCAGAGGCTATGTGCCATCTGACAGGCGTAACATCCAGAATGGGTAAGGTCGAGGATGGAAACTCCATCTCCGATTACACGAAGGAGGAGCAGAAGAGAGGTTTCTCGATCAAGACATCTCTGATCCCTGTAGAATGGAAGAATTGCAAGATCAACATTCTGGACACTCCCGGATATTTCGATTTTGTCGGTGAAGTGGAAGAGGCTATCAGCGTTGCGGATGCAGCCATCATCGTTGTTTCCGGCAAGGCCGGCGTCGAAGTCGGTGCCGAGCGCGCATGGGATCTCTGCGACAAATACAATCTGCCCAGAATGATCTATGTCTCCGACATGGACCTGAACGACACCAACTATGGCCGCACCATCGAAGCTCTGACCGAGCTGTACGGCCCCAAGATCGTTCCTTTCCATTTCGCGATCCACGAAGGCGACAAGACCACCGGCTGTGTCAGCGTAATCGAGCAGAAGGGCTACAAGTGGGACGGCAAGAAGTCCACTCCCTGTGATGTTCCCGCAGACTGCCAGGATGACCTTGAGCAGTATCACGAGACTCTGATGGAGACCGTGGCAGAGACAAACGAAGAGTTTATGGAGCGCTATTTCGGCGGCGATACCTTCACAGTAGAGGAAGTCGGCGAGGCGGTCAGAGCCAACATCCTTGACGGCTCCGTGATCCCTGTAGAGTGCGGCATTTCCACACAGTGCAGCGGCATTGAGAATGTTCTCGATGACATCGTGCGCTACATGCCCAACCCCGCAGGCCGCACCATGACCGGCAAAGACATGAAGTCCGGTGAGGAATTTGTGGCGAAGTTTGACGACGCACAGCCCAAGTCCGCATTTATCTTCAAGACCATCGTGGATCCTTTCATCGGCCGCTACAGCCTGATCAAGGTCTGCTCCGGTTCCTTCAAGACAGATGAGACCGTCTATGATTCCGGTATGGAGTCCGAGCTCAGGATCGGCAAGCTCTATATCATGATGGGCAACAAGACCAGTGAGATCGGCGAGATCCACGCAGGCGATATCTGCGCTCTTGCCAAGCTCGGCGATGCGAAGACAGGCGACACTCTGTCCACCAAGGCTCAGCAGATCGTCTATCCTCAGATGGATATTTCCACTCCTTATACATATGTGCGCTACAATGCGAAGAACAAGAACGATATCGACAAGATCGCTCAGGCTATGACCAAGATCTCCTCCGAGGACCTCACCTTCAAGATGGTCAACGATTCCGAGAACCGTCAGACCCTGATCTACGGTGTCGGCGACATGCAGCTTGAAGTTGTCAAGAGCATGCTCAAGAACGAGTACAAGGTTGAGATCGAGACTGTCCAGCCCAAGGTCGCTTACCGCGAGACCATCCGCAAGACAGCTGATATCGACTCCAAGTACAAGAAGCAGTCCGGCGGACACGGCCAGTACGGTCATGTCAAGATCAAATTTGCTCCCTCCGGAAATCTTGAGGAAGCTTATGAGTTCGACGAAGAAGTCGTCGGCGGCAGCGTTCCCAAGAACTACTTCCCCGCTGTTGAAAAGGGTATTGCCGAGACAGTCCTCAAGGGACCCCTTGCCGCATATCCCGTTGTCGGCCTGAAGGCTACTCTGTACGATGGATCCTACCACCCGGTAGACTCCTCCGAAATGGCATTCAAGACCGCTGCCAGCCAGGCAGTCAAGAAGGGCATCATGGAGGCCAACCCCGTCCTGCTCGAGCCCATCGTTTCCCTGAAGGTCACCATCCCGGATTCCTACACCGGTGATGTCATGGGCGATCTGAACAAGCGCCGCGGCAGAGTTCTGGGCATGAACCCCATCCCCGGCGGCAAGCAGGTTGTCGAGGCGGAAGTTCCCATGTCCGAGCTCTTCGACTACTGCACAGTCCTCCGCTCCATGACCGGCGGACGCGGCGACTATATGTATGAGTTCGCCCGCTATGAGCAGGCTCCCGCTGATGTCCAGGCCAAGGAAGTTGCAGCTCGCGCAGCAGCTCTTGAGGAAGGCAGCGACGACTGATCATAGAGCTGCCGCTTCATGATCGGACAGAATCATGACTGTCATTAGTCAATAATAAGGGACAATAAGAGAGCGCACCGGATTTTCCGGTGCGCTCTTGTTTGTTCCTGTGAACCTGGCAGTCCTGTGCCAACATGGCGGGTTATTTATTATTTCTGCTCAGTCCGTTGATTCCGTTGAAGGTCAGGATGCTGAGATTGCGGGACAGTTCCTCGATATTCTGTCTGCGCCCCGTATTGAACCATCTCTGGTAGACGGCGATCATACCGGAGACGGCGTATTCGAGCAGAAAATCAAAACCCTCTGCCTCCGGACCGATCTGGTCCGCAAAGCTCTCCCAGAGCTGCTGCTTTAAGGGGGCGACGATCTTCTTGAGCAGGGAGGTCTGCCCCTCCGCAGCAAATACGCTGGCATAGAATTCCAGGTCTTTTTCGATCAGCCTGGCAAGACGCAGGAAGATATAGGAGGGCTCTTTGCTGATTTCCTGAAAATCGATATCATTGATGGCGGAGGCAAAGTCCTCGGCGATTTCATTTTCAATCTCGTCTACGACCATGGAGACGTCCCCGTAATAATTGTAAAAAGTCTTGCGGTTGATATCCGCCGCCCTGGAGAGCTCTGTCACTGTGATCTCACCCAGCGGTTTGGTGGCCAGGAGCCTGGTCAGAGCCATGCGGATGCTTCTCCTGGTGCGGATGACACGCCTGTCTGAAGACACAGACTTTTGAACGCTTCTCTCTATTGTTTTTTCCTCTTTTTTCTCCATCGCTTTTTCCTTTTTACAGTGTCTGCCCGACGCGTCACAGAGTACGGCAGGTCAGGATCTTTCTTAAAGGGACATTTTTTCTATAAATTGTGTATTTTTCTACACAAATGCGTAAAAACGTGAAGTAAACCACATTTTCGATAAACCTTGGTGTTGTATTGATTATACAATCGTATAATAATACACATGTGTTACTTTTTCAAGATGCCTAACCATCGTGTTTTATGAGAACTGTGTGTTCCCTGAGAAAGGAAGAGAGAAGTTGGAAGACCGGAAATCCTATGAAATCTATGTTGATGCTTCCATCGACATTGAAAACAGATATATCGAAGAAAATAATATTCATTTTATACCCATGAAATATACGATCGATGACAGGGAATATGTCATGGACCGCCAGCAGACGGAAGAGGAGCTGGAGCATTTTTATCAGAGCATGAAGGACGGCGCGATCACTGGGACAAGCCAGATCACTCCCTATACCTATGATCAGGTCTTCCGGGCGGAAGCAGAAAAGGGGCATGATGTCCTCTATCTCTGCCTTTCGAGCGGTCTGAGCAGCACCTATTCCTCCTCTCTCAATGCGGCGCAGGCCGTTATGGAGGACTATCCGGACAGGAAGATCGAGAGTGTGGACACCCTCGGCGCCACAGGCGGTGTGGGACTTCTCCTTATGCAGGCGATCAAAAGCCGCGAGGAGGGGAAGACCATCGAGGAGAACGCTGCTTATCTGAGGAAGATCGTCCCTGACATCGGATTCTGGTTCATGGTCGAGGACCTGGAATATCTCAAGCGCGGCGGCCGGGTCTCTGCGACGGCGGCTTTTGCCGGCAACGTCCTCAACCTCAAGCCCGTGCTCAAGATCAATGATGAGGGAAAGCTGATCAATATCTCCAAACAGCGCGGAGTCCCGAGGGCGGTCAAATACCTGATCGAATGTTATGAGGGCGCCCATGACGACACCATCAGCAGCGACGTGATCGTCGCCCATGCCGTCTGTAAGGAGCGGGCTGAGAAAATGCGCGATGAGATCCTGCGGATCAATCCGAATGCAAAGGTCCAGATCTGTTCCATGGGTCCCGTGATCGGCTCCCATACGGGCCCCGGCTTTGCCGCGGTCATCCATTTTGGAAACAGAAATTTCCGGTAATACAGAAACAGATTTTTCCGCTGATGCAAAAGACAGCAGCTTCCGTTGATATAGAAAGAGAAAATTCCGCTCATGCAGAACATTTCTTTTGCGGCAATGCCCCGCATTCAAGCGGAAAACGTCTTTCGATCGAGAATGCTTTATCTCTGCAAAAACGAATGCCCCTGGCCCGGCCTTTGAGATGCCGGCGCCGGGGCGTTTTTTCTATGCCGTAAATGTCCGGGCGTATATGCCCGGGAACCGACTCAGTGCTTGCGCAGGAACTGTACAGAGAGTAAACTCATCAGTGGACATGATACTGTTTATCTGGATGACGAGAAAGAAGAGGCGGACATGCGCGGAATTTGTTTTCAGATCAAAGATATACTTGTAGAGACGACGCTTCAGAAATGTCTGTAAAAAGCTTGGAAGGCCCGGATCCCGCGGCAATCCGGACTGCCGGGCCCCTTCCCCGTGCTTGACGAATATGCCTTCTGTGGATTATTATAGTGAAAGTTTGTTCTTGCTAAAATCCGGCGCATGATCCGGTCCGCGGCGGGCAGGGGCGAATATAGATGGTAAACTGTACAAAGGAGCATTAGCATGAGATACGATTTTAAAAAGATTGAGCCGAAGTGGCAGAAGAAATGGGATGATGCCGGTATTTTCAAGGCAGTGGATTTCAGTGACAAGCCCAAATTCTACGGCCTGGTAGAATTTCCCTATCCCAGCGGCGCAGGTATGCATGTCGGCCACATCAAGGCATATTCCAGCATTGAAGTGATTTCCAGAAAGCGCAGAATGCAGGGTTACAACGTACTGTTTCCCATCGGTTTCGACGCCTTCGGTCTTCCCACCGAGAACTATGCGATCAAGACCAATACGCATCCCCGCATTATTACGGATAAAAATATTGAGAAGTTCTCCAATCAGCTCAAGAGCGTCGGTTTCTCCTTTGACTGGGACCGCGTGATCGACACCTCCAGAGAAGATTATTACAAGTGGACCCAGTGGATCTTCCGCAAGCTGTTCGACCACGGCCTCGTTTTCCGTGACAAGACTCTGGTCAACTACTGCCCTTCCTGCAAGGTCGTCCTCTCCAACGAGGACAGCCAGGGCGGCAAGTGCGACATCTGCCACAGCGATGTCATCCAGCTTCCCAAGGATGTCTGGTATCTGAAGATCACCGAGTACGCCGACAAGCTCCTGACAGGTCTGGATACCGTCGATTATCCCGAGAATATCCGTCAGCAGGAAGTCAACTGGATCGGCAAGTCCACCGGTGCTTTTGTCAACTTCACACTCAAGGATATCGAAGAGAAGCTTGAAATCTACACGACCCGTGCGGATACCCTGTTTGGTGTAACCTTCATGGTCATGGCTCCCGAGCATCCTCTGATCGACAAATATGCAGGCCGTATCTCCAACATGGACGCCATCGAGGCCTACCGCGCAGAGTGCGCCAAGAAGACCGAGTTTGAGCGCACACAGCTGGTCAAAGACAAGACCGGTCTCAAGATCGAAGGCCTGTCCGCGATCAACCCTGTAAACGGAGAGGAAATCCCGATCTTCATCGCCGACTATGTCATGATGGGATACGGCACCGGTGCCATCATGGCAGTGCCTGCTCACGACCAGCGTGACTGGGAGTTCGCCACCAAGTTCGGCGTTCCGATCATTGAGGTCATCAAGGGCGGCGACATCTCCAAGGAAGCCTACACGGGCGACGGCGAGATGGTCAACTCCGGCTTCCTCAACGGCCTGACCAACAAGAAGGACTCCATCGCAAAGATGATCGAGTTCCTTGTGGACAAGGGCATCGGCCACTCAGGCGTGCAGTTCAAGATGAAAGACTGGGCCTTCAACCGCCAGCGCTACTGGGGCGAGCCCATTCCGCTCATCCACTGCCCCAAGTGCGGTGTTGTAGGCGTTCCCTACGAGGAGCTTCCTCTGCGTCTGCCCGATGTCGAGGACTTCGAGCCCGGCGAAGACGGCCAGTCCCCTCTTGCCAGGATCGACTCCTTCGTCAACTGCACCTGCCCCAAGTGCGGCGGCGCAGCCAAGCGCGAGACAGACACCATGCCCCAGTGGGCAGGTTCCTCCTGGTATTTCCTCCGCTACTGCGATGCCAACAATGACAAGGCCTTCGCGGACCGCAAAAAGATCGACTACTGGATGCCCGTCGACTGGTACAACGGCGGCATGGAGCACGTGACCAGGCACCTGATCTACTCCAGATTCTGGCACCACTTCCTCTATGACATCGGTGAAGTCAATACTTCCGAGCCCTACATGAAGCGCTCCGCTCAGGGCCTGATCCTGGGACCGGACGGCGACAAGATGAGTAAATCCAAGGGCAACGTCGTGGATCCCCTGGATATCGTCGAGCAGTACGGCGCGGACACCCTCCGTGTCTACGTCCTGTTCATGGGCGATTACAGCAGCGCAGCTCCCTGGAGCGACAGCTCCGTCAAGGGCTGCCGCAGGTTCCTCGAGCGTGTCGCGGGCCTGACGGAAATCATGACCGACGGCGCTTCTCCCGCCAGCCTTGAGACCTGCATGCACAAGACCATCAAGAAGGTCTCCGAGGATATCGAGGCTCAGAAGTTCAACACTGCCATCGCGGCGCTGATGACTCTGGTCAACGACATCTATAAGGCCGGCAGCATTTCCAAGGATGACCTGATTACCTTCCTCAAGCTCCTTTCTCCGTTTGCTCCTCACCTCACTGAGGAGATCTACGCGAATATCGCAGGAGAGGATGCAGGCTTCCTCACTGTCGCCGCATGGCCGGAATTTGACCCCGCCAAGACGATCGATGACATGATCGAAGTCGGTGTCCAGGTCAACGGCAAGGTCCGCGCAGCGGTCCAGATCGCCCGTGACGCCGACAAGGAGACTGCCCTTGCAACAGCCAAAGCCAATGAGCGCGTCGCCTCCTTCATGGAAGGCAAGAAGCTGATCAAGGAGATCTATGTCCCCGGCAAGATCATCAACTTCGTCGTCAAATGATGAATTGATTTACATTGATATTGATTTGCAAGAGATATTTATTTGTGTTAAGTATTTATTTGCAATGATATTGATTTGCGATAAAAATTGATTTGCAATAAATATTGATCTGCAGTGAATGATGCAGATTTGAGAAAATCTGACTGATTACAGTGCACGACCATCCCCGCAGAAGGAAAGGGGGCCGGCAGGCCTTCTTTCTCCGATGCGGGGATTTTTTTCTGGTTTTATTCTTCATTTGTATTCTTCATTTGTATTCTTCATTTGTATTCTTCATTTTTATTCTTCATCGCGCAATACCTGTGCCTTCGGACATGGGATACACGCACAAAAAGGGAAACTCGCTTCATCGCGCGATCACTGTGACTTACAGCCGCGGGACAGGCGCAGAATAGTAACGGAAATACCGTCGTTTTCCCTCCCTGTCCTTAAAACAACTTGACTTTATTGTACTAGTTGTATACAATAATACATACGTCTGTTTGCAATGTTTCAACCCGCACATGACGTGATTGACTGACAGATTTGAACTACTAAAAGACGCGTCAATATGAGAAGTATTCAGCCATATTCTGCATTTGTTCAGATGCGATAGAGGGAGAATTATATGGATGAGTTTGATTTGAAACGTGAAGTGACGGATAAATATTCTCTGCGCGGCCGGGTTTTCACCAAGATCCGCGAGGATATTCTCAGCGGCAGGTACAAGGAGCATGAGGAGCTCAAGGAGATCAAGATCGGAAAAGAGCTCGGTGTCTCCAGAACGCCTGTTCGCGAGGCGCTGCGTCAGCTGGAGCTGGAAGGCCTGGTACAGATCATCCCCAACCGCGGCGCTTTTGTGACCGGCATTTCCGCAAAGGATGTCAAGGACATCTACATGATCCGCGCACGTCTCGAAGCGCTGTGCGCACGGTGGGCGACCGAGAAGATCACAAAGGAACAGATGGAAGCCATGGAAGAGAATGTCTATCTGGCGGAATATCACGCGGGCAAGGGACATCTGGAGCAGATGGTGGATCTGGACAGCCAGTTTCACCATATCCTGTACAGCGCTTGCCATTCCAAGATGCTGGAGCATCTGCTGATCGACTACCATCAGTATGTTCACCGCGTGCGCAAGAAAACACTCTCCAGTGTGGGCCGCGGGACAGCTTCCAACAAGGAGCACAGAGCCATCATGGAGGCGATCCGGGCCGGCAAGGCAGATCTGGCGGAGAGGCTTGCCTGCGAGCACATGCACAATGCATACGACAATATGGTAAAGAACGGTCTCTATGAGATCTACAAGGACGAAGAGTAAAAGAAGCATTGATACGATATTTTTTACTCCGGCATGCAGCGGAAGAGTAAAAAACACGGAGATTCAGACATGACATTTCGAAATATCCGAAAGGTGCCTACGATATTGCGGAATCCGGCCGGAAAGAATGACACAGAGGAAGGAGTAACTATGAGCAGGATTATGATGAAAACGCCCCTTGTGGAGATGGACGGAGATGAGATGACCCGTATCATCTGGAAGATGATCAAGGACGATCTGCTCCTTCCCTATATCGATCTCAAGACAGAGTATTACGATCTGGGACTCGTAAAAAGGGACGAGACCGATGACAGGATCACGATCGAGGCGGCCGAGGCCACCAAAAAATACGGCGTCGCAGTTAAATGCGCCACGATCACTCCCAATGCCGCCCGCGTCAGGGAGTATAATCTGAAGGCCATGTACAAGAGCCCCAACGGCACCATCCGCGCGGCTCTGGACGGCACCGTGTTCCGCGCGCCCATCCTGGTCAAGGGCATTGACCCCTATGTCCGCACCTGGAAAAAGCCCATTATCATGGCCCGTCATGCCTACGGCGATGTATATAAGAATGTCGAATACCGTGTGGAAGGTCCCGGAACTGCCGAGCTCGTCTTCACAGACACGGACGGCAAAGAGACCCGTCAGGTCATCCATCAGTTCAAGGGTCCGGGCGTCCTGCAGGGCCTGCACAATCTGGACGCTTCCATCGAAGGCTTCGCCCGTTCCTGCTTCGCCTATGCGCTGGATCAGAAGATGGATCTGTGGTTCTCCACCAAGGATACCATTTCCAAGATCTACGACGGCAATTTCAAAGAGATCTTCGAAAAGATCTATGAAAATGAATACAAGGAGAAATTTGAGGCGGCAGGCCTTGAGTTTTTCTATACTCTGATCGACGACGCAGTTGCCCGTGTCATGCGCTCCGAAGGCGGCTTTTTGTGGGCCCTCAAGAACTATGACGGCGATGTCATGAGCGACATGATGGCCACCAGTTTCGGTTCTCTGGCCATGATGACCTCTGTCCTGGTCAGCCCCACCGGCATCTACGAGTATGAGGCCGCGCACGGCACTGTGCAGCGCCACTACTACAAGCACCTGAAAGGCGAGACCACCTCCACCAATTCCGTGGCCACGATCTTTGCCTGGACCGGAGCTCTGCGCAAGCGCGGAGAACTCGACGGGATTTCCGAGCTCATGGATTTCGCCGACAAGCTGGAAGAGGCTACTCTCGAGACCATCGAGAGCGGCAAAATGACCGGAGATCTGGCTCTGATCACCAACATCGAAAATGTCGAGAAGCTCGACACCGAGGGATTTATTCTTGCCATCCGCGAGACCCTGGACAAAAAGCTCGGCGTATGATGTGCATGATCTGATCCGAGCTGATCAGTTCAGCTCAGCTTAGATTTGAGCCTGCATTCAGGGACCGCCTGCGGATCCTGCCCAATAAAAATGAAGTAAATAATAAAGCCCGGCCGGGTTTTCGTCCCTTTTTGAGGACGGACCCGGCCGGGCCTTTTTTATTCCATACTGTTTTTTATCATGCAGTACCCCTGACTTCAGCTGCGGGGCACGCACATGCAGAACCTGCTGGCGGGTTTTGAGAGAAAGTGATATCCCTTATTCGTCGGCCAGCTCGCTCAGAGTTTCCCACTGCTCATAGAGGGAGGACAGCTTTTCGTCGACGGCCTCGCGTTTTGCGGTGAGTTCACGCAGCCTGTCGGGGTCGGTGCTGTTCTCGGGAAGAGAGATCTCGGCGTCCAGGGTTTCCCCTTCGGACTCCAGGCGGGCGATCTCATTCTCGCACTTTTTGAGATCGTTGGCGATCTTGCGGCGCCTTGCCTGCTCTTCCTTGCGGGTCTTCCAGTCCTCAACACCACTGCCGCTGCCGGATGCAGCGGAGGAAGATGTGGCAGCTGAACCTGCGGAGGCCCGGGCGGCCTGAGAGGAGGAGCCTGCAGGACCTGCAGGGCTGCCTGCAGCAGGAGAGGAGCCTTTTCCGGTGCCGGATGCTGCGGAGCTGCCGCCGCGGCCGGGAGAAACCTGTCCGCCGGCTCTTTCCGGCCCTGCGCCGCGCAGGTCCGCGATCAGCTTTTCACCTACCTCTGCGGATTTCTCCACGTAGAAGTCGTAATTGCCGATAAAACGGTCCGGTAGGGTCTCGGAGTTGTTGCCGGGATAATTGACCAGGACCTTTTGCGTGAGTTCGAGAATACGGCTGGCGGTGCGGTTGATGAAGTAGCGGTCATGGGAGACGTACAGGACAGTGCCGTCATAGGAATTGAGGGCATTTTCCAATACTTCCCTGGAGACAATATCCAGGTGGTTGGTTGGCTCATCGAGGATAAGGAGGTTGGCCTCGGAGAGCATGAGCTTGGCAAGGGAGACACGTCCCTTTTCGCCGCCCGAGAGCTCGCCGATCAGCTTGAAGACGTCGTCTCCGGTAAAGAGAAAAGAGGCCAGGAGATTCCTCACTTCTGTATTGGTCATGGAGGGATAGGCGTAGGCGATCTCTTCGAAGACCGTATTGCGGTCGTCGAGGACATGATGCTCCTGGTCGTAGTAGCCGATGTGGACATTGGTTCCCAGACGGATGTGGCCCTGGTCCTGGCCCAGCAGCCCGTTCAGGATCTTCAGGATCGTGGTCTTGCCGGTGCCGTTGTCTCCGATCATGGCCACATGCTCCCCGCGGCGGATGTGAAAGCTCAGTCCGGAGAAGAGAGTGTGTCCGTCGAAGGACTTGGCCAGATTTTCCACCGTCAGCACCTCCCGGCCGCTGCGGATGCAGGGGGTGAGCTTGAGATGCATGTCATCGCGCAGGGTGAAGGGCTTGTCGACCACTTCCATTTTGCCCAGCATTTTCTCGCGGCTCTCCGCGCGCTTGATGGACTTTTCGCGGTTGAACTGCCTGAGCTTGGCGATGACCTCCTCCTGATGCCGGATCTGGGCCTGGTTGTTGAGCCAGGCACGCCGCTGCTGATCGCGCAGGGCTTTCTTTTTTTCCGCGTAGACAGTGTAGTTGCCTGTAAAGAAGGTGGCGGAGGCGTTCTCGATCTCGATGACCTTGGTGACGGTGCGGTCCAGAAAATACCGGTCGTGGGAGACGATAATAACGGTTCCGCGGTAGTTGGTGAGATAGTTTTCCAGCCAGCGGATACTGCCCAGGTCCAGGTGGTTGGTGGGCTCGTCGAGCATGATCACATCCGGGCTCTGCAGGAGCAGGCGGGCCAGAGCGACGCGGGTCTTCTGGCCGCCGGAGAGCGTCGAGATCTGCTTGTCGAACTCATTGTCTTCAAATCCAAGGCCTCGCAGGACACCGGTGATCTCGCCCTTGTAGGCATAGCCGTTCATCATCTCAAAGCGGTGCAGGAGATTGGTGTAGGATTCGATCAGTTCGTTGAGGGCATTGCCCTTGACTGCTTCCATTTCCTGCTCGTACTGGGAGAGCTGCTGCTCCATCTCGATGATCTCGCGCTTGGCCTCGAGGGCCTCCTCGTAGATGGTGCTGGAGGCATCCAGTCCCTGGTCCTGAGCCAGATAGCCCAGACGGGCGCCGCCCGAGAGGGTGACTGTGCCCTGGTCGGCCTCCATTTCTCCGGCCATGATGCGCAGAAGAGTGGTCTTGCCGGCTCCGTTGATGCCTACGATTGCTGCCCGGTCTCCTTTTTCCAGATGGAAAGTGATGTCGGAGAGGATCGTTTTTTCAACAAATTCTTTTGTGATATGATGACATGCTATGATCATGTATGGTCTTTCCTGTGAATGGTCCTGACAATTGCTGTAACACTGTGCCTGCAGGATCCCTTATCTGTTTCCTGTCTGTTTCCTGCATTCCCTGTCTGCATTCTTTCTTTTTTTCCTTCCCGTCATTCCTTTCAGAAGGCAGATGCAGACCGGGGCCGCGGACAGGCACCAAATCAGTTTAATCGGAATCAGGGAAGCTGTCAATTGCAGGAAAACATAAGAGGGGATTAATGCGGAGGATCCGTTATCTGTACAGACCCACCTGAACTCGAGGTGTTTTTGCGTGGTTTCCAACGCAAAAAACCGAGTTAAACGGCGTTCGCCCCATTCGCGGAGCG
>OCVV011337903.1_pt1 | contig 25389 bp, 25 predicted proteins | sample 1539721 | NCBI WGS metagenome assembly OCVV01 (sample SAMN02144230, study PRJEB22623) | gut metagenome | biome: sheep rumen | host: Ovis aries | place: New Zealand
GTTGGTGCAATTGATGAATCAGATTTATTTTATTTGATGAGTAGAGGAATTGAGAGAACTGATGCAGTCAGCTTGATTGTTAATGGTTATATAGCACCAGTGTTAAAACAAATTGATGATGAGAATGTTATTGAATACGTAATGAGTATTGTGAAAGAAAAGATATAAAAGAAGTGATGATTATGGATATTAAAAATATTAAAGATGAATTTGAAATTTTTAAAAATAGACCAAATCTTTGTTATTTAGATAGCGGTGCTACATCATTAAAACCTAAGTGTGTAATTGATAAAATGAATGAATACTATAGTCAATATGGTGTCAATATTCATCGTGGTGTATACGAATTAGGTTATATTGCATCAAATGAATACGATAAGGCAAGAAGAGAAGTTGCAAAGTTTATTAATGCAAATGAAAGCGAGATTGTATTCACTAAAAATGTTAGTGAATCATTAAATCAAATTTGTATTATGCTTAAAGATAGTTTGAGTAAAGATGATATTGTTTTATCAACTGAACTTGAGCATCACTCATCTGTTCTTCCTTGGTTACACGCATCAAAGAAGCAAGGATTTAAATTAGAGTTTATCCCACTTGATGAAAATAATAGAATCACATTAGAGAACTTTAAAAAGAGCATTAAAAAAGAGACTAAGATTTTAGCCATCACAATGGTTTCAAATGTATTAGGCTATTTGACTGATGTTAAGCCTATTATTGAAGAAGCTCATAAGAATGGTATTATAGTTATTCTTGATGGTGCTCAAGCAGTTCAACATTTCCCAATTGATGTAAAAAAACTTGATTGTGATTTCTTTGCATTTTCTGGACATAAGATGTTTGGACCAACTGGAGTTGGTGTTCTATATGGTAAAAAGAAATATTTAGATGATTTAGATCCCGTTTATTATGGCGGAGATATGATGGATACAGCTAGTAAAAATGATATTCAAATTAAAGAAACTCCATATAGATATGAAGTTGGTACTCCTGCAATCGCAGAAGTAATTGGACTAGGAGAAGCTATTAGATTCATTAATCGAATCGGATTTGATTTTATTCAAGCAAAAGATACTGAATTAAGAAATTATTTGTTTGAGAGAGCAAGTAAAGTTAAAGGTATTACAATATATAATCAAGGTGCTGATGAACCTATTCTATGTTTTAACATCGATAAATGTCATCCACATGATGCTATTACAATGTATGATGAAGAAGAGATTTGTTTGCGCGCAGGACATCATTGTGCTGAACTATTGAGCAGACATTTAGGCGTTGATGGAACTTTAAGAGCATCATTATATATTTATAATACAAAAGAAGATATTGACAGATTTATTGAGAAAACAAAATACATCGTTGATTTCTTTAAAGATTTTTAAAATAAGTAAATTTAAATTAAGGGGTGTAGCATGAATAGTGATATCGAAAGATTATATCGTGAAATAATGAAAGATCATTATACAAATCCTAGAAATAAAGGATTAAATGGATATAAAGAGTCAAGTCATAAATTTAATCCATCTTGTGGTGATGATATTACAATAGAAGCTGACATTGTTAATGGAAGATTAAAAGATGTTAGACACGATGGGAAAGGATGCTTAATTTGTTGTTCTTCAGCTTCAGTTATGTGTCAAGTTTTAGAAGGTAAAACAATTGAAGAAGCTAATGAATTAATTCAAAACTTCTTTAAAATGCTTATTGGTGAAGAAAATATTCCCGATGAGATTGTTGATGCGCTTGAAGAAGCATTTGTTTATCAAGGTGTAAGCAAATATCCAGCAAGAATAAAATGCGCTGCACTTCCTTGGAAAGCTTTAGAAGAGGTTATTTTAAATCATCATGAATAATAAAAAAGACATTAAACAAAATGATATCGTAAATAACAATAAAGAGTTAAAAGAAATTGTTAACGATAATGATTATAAATATGGATTCGTTACTGATGTGAAGAATGTATATGATACTGGTAAAGGTTTAAGTGAAGAAGTAATTAGAAAGATTTCTGCTTTTAAGAATGAACCTGATTGGATGTTAGATTTTAGATTAAAAGCATATAATTATTTTATTAATCAACCAGATCCTACGTGGGGACCAGATTTATCAGGAATTGATTATGACGAGTATACATATTACATTAAATCAAGTAAATCAGTAGAAAGCAGTTGGGATAATGTGCCAAAAGAAATTAAGGATACATTTGAAAGAATTGGTATTCCAGATGCAGAAAGAAAGTATTTAGCAGGTGTATCAACACAATTTGAATCTGAAGTTGTATATCACAATAATCAAATGGAATTAAAAAAACTCGGTGTCATATTCTGTGATACTGATACAGCAGTTAGAGAATATCCTGAACTTGTAAAGAAATATATGGGCAAAGTAGTTCCTTATACTGATAATAAGTTTGCAGGACTTAATAGTGCTGTATGGAGTGGTGGATCATTTATCTATGTTCCTAAGGGAGTAAAAGTAGAAAAGCCACTACAATCATACTTCAGAATTAATACTGAATTAATGGGTCAATTTGAAAGAACATTGATTATTGTTGATGAAGGAGCGAGTGTACATTACGTTGAAGGATGCACAGCTCCAATTTATTCAAAGGATTCATTACATGCTGCTGTTGTAGAAATATATGTTGAAGAAGGCGGTTCATGCCGTTATTCCACAGTTCAAAACTGGAGTAATAATATTGTCAATCTAGTTACTAAGAGAGCATTATGTCAAAAAAATGCTTTAATGGAATGGATTGATGGAAACGTTGGAAGTCAATTGAACATGAAATATCCTGCTTGTGTATTAGCTGGTGAAGGTGCAAAGGGAGTAACAATTTCTGTTGCCTTCGCGTCCACAGGTCAATATCAAGATACTGGCGCAAAGATGATTCATTTGGCACCAAATACTTCAAGTAAGATTATTTCTAAATCAATTTGTAGAGGCGGCGGAGTTGTTAATTATCGTGGTATGGTTAAAATTGGCAAGAAAGCTGAGAATTCAAATAGTCACGTTGAGTGTGATACCATCATTTTAGATAACGCATCAAAGAGTGATACTATTCCTCATAATGAAGTTAATAATAAAACTTCACGTATTGAACATGAAGCTACTGTTTCAAAAGTAAGTGAAGATCAATTATTCTATTTGATGAGTAGAGGAATAAAAAAAGAAGATGCTTTACAAATGATTGTTATGGGATTTATTGAACCATTTGCAAAAGAATTGCCAATGGAATATGCTGTAGAACTAAATAGATTAATTCAATTAAATATGGAAGGAGCAATTGGATAATGATTAAACATATTGTTTGCTTTAAATTAGCAAATCCTACAGAAGAATTATTAAAGAAGACTAAAGACATTTTACTTTCTATGAAAGGTAATGTTCCAATGTTACGTGATATTGAAGTTGGTGTTGATTTCTTACATTCTGCTAGAAGTTACGATATCATTTTACAAGTATGGCTTGATAATAAGGAAGATTTAGATGCATATCAAAATGATCCATATCATTGTAGCGTTGTAAAAACTCATATGCATTCTGTTGCTAGTAGTAGTATTGCAATTGATTACGATTTATAAAAATAAATAGAGTTTTAAAAAATTTAAGGAGGTAGCCATGATTGAATTAAATAAGTATAATTTAAATCAATATTCTGCCTTCTTTTCGCATTTTATAGATGAAACAAAGAAGAATTTAATTCTATTTTGTGAAGAATTAAGCGGTAAAATTGATTATTTTTGTAAGCATATATCAGGAATTAATAAAGCGGATAATGTTTTTTATAATGGTGAAATATTATTTGATAATAAGAATTATTTTGATGCTCGTATTTTTTTAGATAGCAATAAAAGATATTTCAAGACATTGGATGAAAAAATTATTCAAAATAAGATTTTAAATGATTATGGAAAGGCATTAGATAGTGAAGTATTAAAGAATAATATCCATGATTTAGGAATTTATTCATACTTTAAAAGGAATAAATTATTGGATAAAGGAAATGACTTATTTTGTATAGCTTTATCATTAGCAATCTTTCAAAATAGAATTGTTAGAATAAATAATGAAGACATCTTAAATGATAAGAATGTTTTAGAATTAATAAATAGTGATTCATCTTTTGGTTTAACAGTTATAACAAACAAAAGTGATGGTTTATTTAATAAAAATGTCATGAGTTCTTTCGATAATTTATTTGTTTTTACTCGCGAAGAAGTATATAAATTGGATATCAAAAATGATACTATTTATTATTTATCACAAAAAGAAAAAGAATATAATGAACAAATAATAAATGAAGCAATATGCTCTAAAAACAATAAATTAATTTTGGCTAAATCAAATAAGAGTTTAAAAGAAGAATATAACAGATATTATAAAATTAAAGAATTATCTTTCTTAGAAGCAATTGAAAAATTTGATAAGGAGGATAACTAAATATGAAAAGCAAAATGATAAATAGAATAATTAGTGTAATTGCTATTTTTGTACTTATTTTTATATTAATGCTTTTCATGGAGAAAAGTCATAATTACTTGATTTATGTTTTGTCAACACTTTCTGGCTTATTTGTTATACAAATTTTATTTAATGATTATATTAGTGTTCAAAAACTTGGTCTAGGTAAGACAAGAAAAGAAATAAGGATAAGTGTAAATAGAAAATACTTACTGATGCTTGGTATAGGGTTAGGGGTAATAAGTATATTATTACTTATGAATCTTATCATTTACAGATTTGATATCAATATTAAATTAGAACTATTTATCTTTTTATTTAGTTTGACACTAGCATCTATTCCATTTAATTTTGTGTTGAATTTGTATCAAAGCTGGTTTAGAAAAATTCTTGAATTGGTTATAAATGTATTATTTTTATTGGGATCAATAATATTATTTGTAAATAATGATTTATTTTTTATTTCATACGGTGTTTTACTAATTCAGTTAGGATTCCTATTTTTGCTTAGACAAAGGGGATTTTTGGTAAAATATTTGTAAAGCCAGAATAAAGGAATTTAAAATATTAATACTTAGTGGAAAAAATAATAAAAATCGATTTAAGAGTAAATTTTGAGCTTATTATTTGAAAATATAATAGGTTTAAATGTTGTTTAATTAGAATTATTAAAAAAAGCAAAAAGGGACAATTATGAATTTAAAATCAGTTTTAAGAAACGAAATTAATAGTTTTTGTAAACTGTACAATCAAGACTTAAAAAACAAGAATATCGTTGTTGCGGTTTCATGTGGTGTTGATTCTACAGTCCTTTTGCATGGATTAGAGGAATTAAAAGACGAATTTAAATATAATATTGTGATTGCTCATGTAAATCATGGTAAAAGAGAGCAAAGTGAAATTGAAGAAGAATACATTAGAGAATATGCAAAGAATAATGGAATTGATATTGAAGTATTAAAATTAGATAATTCATCCTTTTCTGGAACAAATTTTCAAGAAGAAGCTAGAAACATTAGAAGAAAGTTTTTTATCGATTGCTTAAACAAATACGATAGCAAATATTTGTTTTTAGCTCATCACTTAAATGACGACGCAGAAACAATTACAATGCATTTAATGAGGAATTCATCACTAAATGGATTAATTGGTATGGAAAAGGTATCTATAAGCAAAGGTATTTATTTTATAAGACCATTACTTGATATCAAAAAAGAAGATATTTATGATTATGCAAAGGAAAAAGAATATAAATATTTTGAAGACTATACTAATTCATTAGATTTATATTCAAGAAATAAAGTAAGACATAATTTGATCGATAAGACATATACTGGTGATTTATTTGAGAGTTTATCATCTTATAAAGAAAAGATGCGAAAAGCTTGTGAAGAAATCAATAGAGCAAGAGACGAATACATTAGGAATAATGTAAAAAATAATAGTTTTGATATCAGTAGCTTTAATAACTTAGAATATGATTTAAAAATTGATTGCTTATTTGAACTGTTAAAGAAGTATGAATTGAGTAAGATTAATATAGAAGAAATTATTAAGATTATTGAATCAAACGGAGAAAATGGAAATAAAAAAGTAAGATATAAGAATATCTTAATTTTAAAAGAATACAATAAAGTTACAATTAATGAATATAATGATGATAGTACTATAAATAATGAGCTTGTTATTGATGAAGTTGGAAGATACGAAATCGATAAAGAACATTATTTAGTATTAGAAAAAATTAATAAAGAAGACAACAATTTAAAAATCGATATTTCAAATAAAGATATTATATGTTATAATCTTTTTATGGCGCCATTCATTATACGAAAAAAGATGGATGGGGATAGAATTAAGATCAAAGGTGGAAGCAAAAAGGTTAATGATGTATTAACCGATTTGAAGGTTCCTTTATCTAAAAGAGAAAATGTTACTCTACTAATCGATAGAGAGGGTAATGTAATTTCTATTTTAGGTATTAAAAAGAGCTACATTCTTAATGAATGCGAAAATTTTGATATAATGATAAAGACTAATTATTATAATAATATTTAATAAAAGAGGTAAAAACATGAGCAAAATTAGTGATGTTATAAGTGAAGTATTAATTAGTGAAGAAGAAATCGTTGCTAAGTGTGAAGAACTAGGAGCAATTATTTCTAAGGATTATGAAGGAAAGAGACCAGTTTTAATTGGTTTATTATCTGGAGCAGTTCCATTCTTAGCTGAATTAATTAAACATATAACTTGCGAAATGGAAATTGAGTTTTTAGATGTATCAAGCTACTCAGGAGCTTCATCTACTGGTAAGGTTGTTATTGAAAAAGATATCGTAGCTGATTTAAGCGGTAGAAATATCATTTTTATTGAAGATATTATAGATACAGGATTAACTTTAGATTTCGTTATAGAAAACTTTAAGAAAAGAAATGTAAAATCTATAGAAATCTGTACACTAGTTGACAAACCTGAAGGAAGAAAGATTGACACGGTAAATCCTAAATATATTGGATTCCATATTCCTAATAAGTTTGTTGTTGGGTTTGGATTAGATTATAATGAATTATATAGAAATTTTCCTTACATTGGTGTATTGAAGGAAGAAGTATATAAAAAGGATAAATAGGAGGAATAAATGAATCAACCACAAAAGAATAAGAGCAATTTTAATAGAAAAGATATATTTGTTGTTCTATTATTCTTGATAATTGTTGTTGGAATCGTAATTGGTTTATCAAGAGCGAGCAACAAAACAGAAGAATTAGAATATAATGAATTTTTAACTGAATTAACAGACAAGGACGTTAAGTCTATGAATATTACTCCTGCTGGAAGCGGAGGAAATGCGACACTTGTAAAGATTACTGGTGTGTTTGTTGATGGAGATGTGGAAAAAAAATATATAACAATTATTGATGCTGATTTAGCTCAATCAATTGTTATGAATGCTGGAGCATATGGAATTACAAAAATAACTTATAACCAATATACATCTGTAGATTGGTTCAGTATTATTTCAACAGTAGTTTTAGTTGGTGGTTTAATTTTCTTAGTAGTTGTGATGTTTAGAAGTGCTGGAAACAGCAATAAACAAGCATTTGATTTTGCAAAGAGCAGAGCTAAGTTAAATAGACAATCAACAACAACATTTAATAATGTTGCTGGTGCTGATGAAGAAAAAGAAGAAATGATGGAAATCATTGACTTCTTAAAGAATCCAAAGAAATATTATGAAATGGGCGCTAGAATTCCAAAAGGTATTCTATTAGTTGGTCCTCCAGGAACTGGTAAGACACTTATTGCTAGAGCTGTTGCAGGCGAAGCTAATGTTCCATTCTATTCAATTTCAGGATCTGATTTCGTAGAAATGTTTGTTGGTGTTGGTGCTAGTCGTGTTAGAGATATGTTTAAGACTGCAAAGCAAAATGCTCCTTGTATCGTATTTATCGATGAAATTGATGCGGTAGGTAGACAAAGAGGTGCAGGACTTGGTGGAGGTCACGATGAACGTGAACAAACACTTAACCAATTGCTTGTAGAAATGGATGGATTTGGTGATAACTCAGGTATTATCGTTATGGCTGCCACAAACCGTCCTGACGTTTTAGACCCTGCTCTTTTAAGACCTGGACGTTTTGATAGACAAATTACTATGTCTAATCCAGATGCAAATGCAAGAGTAGCTATCTTAAAAGTTCACGCTAAAAACAAGAAATTATCTCCAAAGATTAGCTTTGAAGATATTGCAAAACGTACTCCTGGATTTAGCGGTGCAGATATCGAAAACTTACTTAACGAAGCTGCATTACTTGCCGCAAGAGAAAATCGTAAAGAAATTAAGATTTTTGATATCGATGAAGCAATTGACAGAGTAATGATGGGACCTGCTAAGAAGTCTCGTAAATATACAGAAGAAGATAAGAAGTTAGTTTCTTACCATGAATCTGGACATGCAGTTATTGGCGTAAAGCTTGATAACGCTGAGACAGTTCAAAAGGTAACAATCGTTCCACGTGGAATGGCTGGCGGATATGCAATGATGACTCCTGATAAGGAATCATTTGTAAGTACTAAAACTCAATTATTAGATGAGATTACAGGTTTACTTGGTGGACGTGTAAGTGAAGAATTATTTATTGGCGATATTTCCACAGGAGCTCAAAATGACTTTGAAAAAGCAACAAAGATTGCTAGAGCAATGGTTACTGAATATGGTATGAGTAAATTGGGCCCTGTTCAATATGAAAGATCAACTGGTTCTGTTTTCCTTGGACGTGATTATATGGCTGAAAAAGATTTCTCAGATCAAGTTGCTTTAGAAATTGATAATGAAGTAAGAGACATTATTAATACTTGCTATGAAAAAGCTAAAAAGGTATTAAGTGAAAATGCTGACTTAGTTGCATTAATTGCAAAGCATTTAATGGAAATTGAAACATTAACTAAGGAAGATATTTATGAATTAGCTAATACTGGTAAGTTGGAATGGTGGGAAAAGAAGAAAGCTAAAATAGAAGCTGAAAAGATAGCTAAAGAAAAAGAAGCTGAACTTCAAGAAATCTACCGTAAACAATTAGAGGCAATGGAAAAGGCAAAGGCAAATAGTGATAATAACACTAACGCAGAAGCTAACGCAGAAGCTAACGCAGAAGCTAACGCAGAAGCTAACGCAGAAGCTAACGCAAATGCAAATGCTAACGTAGATACTATTGAAAGTCCTAAAACAGAAGGAAAAACAGAAGAAAAAACAGAAGAAAAGACTGAAGAATAATGAGATTAGATAAATATTTAAAATTATCTAGAATAATAAAGAGAAGAACAGTTGCCCATGATGCAGCTGATGCTAGCAGGGTGTTCGTTAATGGACGCCCTGTTAAGCCTAGTTATGATGTTAAAGTTGGTGATATTATTGAAATCAAGTATTTCAAGAAGGAAGTTAAGGTTAAGGTTCTTAACGTTAATGCGGTTGTAAGAAAAGACCAAGCAGATGAAATGTATGAAATAATAGAAATTAAGGAGAATAATTAATATGGAAAAAGGAATTAAAATAGCTATTATTGGTGCTGGTTCTACATACTCACCAGAACTAATGGAAGGTTTTATCAATCATAAAAATGATCTTCCAGTAAAAGAATTATATTTAATGGATATCGATGATAGAAAGTTAGAAATTGTTGGTGGTTTATGTCAAAGAATGTTTAAACATGCTGAGATGGATACAAACGTTGTACTAACTAAAGATTTAGATGAAGCAATTAAAGGTGCTTCATTTGTATGTGCACAAATCAGAGTAGGTAAGTTACCTGCAAGAGTAAAAGATGAAAAGATCCCTCTAAAGTATGGTTTGTTAGGTCAAGAAACAAATGGAATTGGTGGAATGTTTAAAGGCTTAAGAACTATTCCAGTTATTTTAAATATTTGTAAACGTATGGAAGAGTTATGCCCAGATGCATGGCTAATTAACTTCTCAAACCCAAGTGGAATGATTGCTGAAGCGGTATTAAATAATTCTCCAATAAAGATGATCGGCTTATGTAATGTTCCAATTAACTCTATTGATAGCGTTAAGAGACAATTGAATTTGCCAAAAGAAGCATTCGTAGAATATATGGGCTTAAATCACTTGGCATGGATTACTAAGATCGAATATCAAGGAAAAGATTATCTTGAAGATGCTATTAAGCAAGGTTTAGACAGTGGAAATATGAAGAATATTCCAACACTTGGTTTCTCTAAAGAATTAATTGCAACTTGTGGCGCTATTCCAACTAGTTATTTAAATTATTATTATCATAAAGATAAGAGTGTTGAAAAATGTTTAAAAGCTGAAAAATGTCGTGGCGAAGTTTGCATGGAAATTGAAGAGCAATTGTTACAAATTTATTCAAATAGTGAAGTTAATACAAAACCTGAATTATTGAGTAAGCGTGGTGGAGCTAGATATTCTGAAGTTGCTATTAATTTAATCGATGCTATTTATAATGATAGACAAAATATTCAAGTTGTTAATGTATTAAATAAGGGAGCTATCCCATTCTTAGCAGATAATGATGCAGTAGAAATAAGTGCAATTGTTGGTAAAGATGGTGCTAAACCTATTCCAATTGATCCTAAGTTTAACAAAAAGTCAATTGAAGAATTAATTAAGACTGTAAAAGCATATGAAAAACATGCTGTAAAAGCTGCTATGACTGGTGATGTTCATGAAGCATTGCAAGCTTTGATGATTAATCCTTTAGTATTTGATTATGATAAAGCATATGATTGTTTCTTTGATTTATTAGAAGCTCATAGAGAGTATTTACCATTATTTAAAGATGCAAAGAAAGTTGTAGAAGAAAAATAAGATGGGATATTTATTTGGTGTAGATGGTGGAAACACTAAAACCGATTACTTTTTATTTTCAAGTGAAGGAAAATTAATAGCTAAAAGAAGAGGCGGTACTTGTAGTCATGAACAATTCTCAGAGGGTTTTGAGATGACTTATAAGATTATGAGTAAAGAAGTTGAAGCTATATTAAGCGAAAATGGGCTAAAAGCTAGTGATATTGATGCAGCTTGTTTTGGTTTAGCTGGCTGTGATGTTCCTTCTCAAAAAAAGAAATTAGATGAAGTCGTAGAAAAGATTGGATTCAGAAAATACGCCGTAGTTAATGATTCATTTTTAGGTATCAAAGCTGGAACAACAAATGGTTATGGTGTTAGTTCTGTAAATGGAACTGGTACTTGTTGTGGTGGTATCGATAAAAATGGCAAAGTACTACAAATCGGTGGTATTGGTGGAGTAACTGGTGATTATGCTGGCGGAAGACAAATATCAAGAGATGTTATGGCTAGAGTATTTGATGAAGCATATAGAATGGGCGAAAAAACAAGTCTTACTCCAATTGCTTTTAAAGCTTTAGAGTTAACTGATAAAGAAGGATTAGAAGATGCAATTGTTGCTAAGTTCTTTAAACGTGGTTTTGATTATAATCAATTAACTTTAGCTTGTTTTGATGAAGCTGACAAAGGTGATAAAGTAGCAATTGATATTTTACAAACAATGGGACATTGTTTAGCTAAAACTGTTTCTGGATGTATAACAAATATGGATTTCGGTGATGAACCAGAAGTTGTAATGATTGGTTCAGTATATGTTAAACCAACTTGCCAAGTGTTAAATGATGAATTCAAAAAGCGTGTATTAGAATATACTAAAAAGAATTGTAAGTTTAAAGTTTTAGAAGTTCCACCTGCAACTGGTGCTATTATTTGGGCAAAAGAATTATATGATGGTGTTTTTCCTTCAATAGAAGTTAGAAACCAAATAATTAAGGAATTAGAGGAATAATGAAAATTATACTTGGTTCAAAATCTCCACGTAGAAAAGAAATCCTTGAAATGGCTGGATTTGATTTTGAAGTATTAGTAAGTGATGTTGATGAAAATGTCAGCGAAAAAAGGCCTGAAGATAAGGTTATTGCAATAGCTTTACGAAAAGCAAATGCTATTTTTGATATCGTAAAAGGCAATATGGATAATAAAATTATTGTCTGTGCTGATACTATTGTGGTGACAAATGATGGTGAGGTTCTTGAAAAACCAAAGGATAAAGAAGATGCTAGAAGAATGATATCAGATATCCAAGGTACTTTTCATTATGTTTATACAGCTTACGTAATCAAATCAAAAGAAAAAGAAGTCAAAGGATTAGAAAAAACTGAAGTATACGTTGTTAAGATGAATGAAAAAGAAATTGAAGAATACATCAACATGAAAGAACCATATGATAAAGCTGGTGCTTATGCTATTCAAGGTTTCTTTGGAAAATACATCAGTCATATCAATGGCGATTATTATAATGTAATGGGATTACCATTATGTAAAATATGTCAAGAAATAAAAAAGTTTTAAAAAAAAGAGAGAATTTTATAGTATCACTATAAAATGCTCTCTTTTTATTTTCCTTGTGATTTTGCTTCATCAATCAAAGATTGTATTTCTGTTTTATCAAAATGATATTTCTCTCCACAATAATGGCATTCGGCGTCGATTTTGCCATCTTCATTTAAGATTTCTGTCAATGTTTTAGATCCTAATGTTAAAAGTGATCTAGAAAAAGAATCTTTAGAACAAGGACAGAAGAATGAAACATTCATTTCTTCTAATAATGTATATTTATTATCAAAGATAAGATTTAAAATGTCAGTAATTGTATGACCAATTAATAGATTACTAAAATTATTTAAGATATCATATTTACTTTCAATGTAAGAAATTGATTCCTCACTAGCATTTGGTAGTAATTGAATAATTAAGCCACCACTGACATCACATTTATTTTCAGTATTAATTGTTATTCCAAGAGTAACAAGTGATAGTGTTTGTTCACTTTCACTAAAATAATAAGTAAAGTCACTAGCAATGTTTCCTGTTAAACGTACAGAAGAAGTGAATAAGTCTTTCATTTTTAAATCTTTAATGACATCAATGATACCATCATTACCAACAGCATAGATATCGTTTAGTCCGCCATTATTATTTATGAAGTTTACATGTGGGTGATCAACAAAGCCACGAACTTCTCCTTTAGCATTGCCATCAACAACAACTTTACCAACTTCACCATTTCCTTGAAGCTTAATAGTTAAGGCCTCTTCGCCTTTTAACATACTACCCATTAATTGCCCCATTGTTAATACTTTGCCCAGTACAGAGGCACTAGATGGCCATAAATTGTGTTTTTCAATAGCTTCATTAACAGTTTCTGTGTTTTTCACAATGTACACTCTAACTTCATCATTTAGAGCCAAAGCTTTAATTAAATTATCCATATTAATCACCTTCTTGCTATTTATAAGAAAATCTATAAAGGATTATATCATAAATACTTTAATAAATCAAAAAGCAAAAAATAAATATAACTTTTAATTATGGATATATTGTGATATAATCTTATAGGAAAAATGAAGAGGTATAAAATGGATAAAGTAATTTCAAAAACAAAATATTCAAGAAAAGAAAATAAAAAGTTTCTTATCTTCCATATGATGCATCATACATCAACAATTTATTTTATGTTCTTTTTCTTATTAGTATTAATTGCAATGACTGTTAATAATGTTTTAAAAGGACAAAATGCTATGATGTCTATCATTCTATTAGGATTAACAATGGGCATAATTCCATTTTTGTTTATTTCTAAAATCAATGAAGTTGTTAAGAACGAAACTCCTGAAAAAATTAAATCTACTGACACTATTGAAGTAACAAAGCATAAGTTTAGTAGAAGTAATGATGTCATTCCTGGAAAAGCAGTTTTTGGTTGGAATAATATTGAATCATTCTGTGAAACAGATGATTTCTTCTATATCTATAATGCTGATAACACAGGTATCTTCATTAAGAAAGCTGATATTATTGAAGGAAGTGTAGAAGATTTAAGAAAGTTGGCATTAAATAATTTGACTCCAGGTAAGAAGGGTAAATTACCATATAAGAGATATGGAAGAGTAAAAAAAGAATACAATGCTATGATGAGATCTAAAAAGGTTCAAGAAAAAGCTCTTAAAAAAGCAAATAAAAAGTAGGTATTAAAGAGGATTCCTTATGTTTGAAGATTATTTATCTTGGAAGAGACAAAACGAAGAGTTTATTAATGAACTTCAAAAACATCAATCTATATTGTATGGAAGAATTTTCGATGTATCTAGAGTATTAGATTTCATTTCTACAATGGATGAAAAAGAGTTAAATGAGTATCAAGAAGATCTTAGTTTAATATTTGAAACTGGATACGCATATCTTTATAGTTTTGTAAATGATATCAAATTATATTTAGAAAATTATTTTCATAATAATATGAATACATTAATTAAATATGATGATTTGATTAATTATAGTTTGTATCTATGTGAAATAAAGGATAGTTTGATTGATGATAATGACTTTGATGAAATAAAGGGTGAACAATTCGAATACATTTTAAATGATATAGAAGATAGAGTACAAAACAGAAAAGAGTATAACAAAGATGTATTAGAAGACTATAATAATAGATTATTATCTATAATGCCTATGAATAAAGTTTATAAATGTGTCGATGAAATCTTTGTTGATGTATACGATGCGTTAAAAATGGATTAAAAAAGAAAGCTAGAAAATTGAAATAGCTTTCTTTTTTATTCAGTTTATATTGCAGAAGCAGCTTTTAAACTTGCTTCAAGTTCTCTTATTTTTCTAGGTTTTACGATGAAATAGAATACTAAGTAAACCACAAATGTTGCTATCCAAGAAATAGGATAAGAGACATATAATAAATTCAAATCAGTGTAATAAAGCGGATCTGATAGATTTGGATAGAATACAGTATAAATCCAAGTTAATCTAAATCCAACGATTCCAATAATAGCAATAAACAATGTTACTGTAGAATAACCTAATCCACGTAGGACGCCACACATTACATCCATTATACCGCATAAGAAATATGGTAAACATAAATAATGTAGTCTTACAAAGCCGACATCTTTTTCAAATTGTATATCAGTATATAAACTTAATAATTGATCGTGTAATAGGAAGAATGTGAGTCCAAAAACACTAGCAATTAAAACAACAATGATTAAACAATATAATGTGACTTTCGCAATATTTTTACTCTTCTTAGCTCCATAGTTTTGACCAGTAAATGCTAATGCAGCATGATATACAGAGTTCATTGCTGTATAGACAAAGGCTTCAATGCTTACAGCTGCTGTATTACCATTCATTACTGATGAGCCAAATAAGTTAACTGATGATTGAACAATAACATTTGATATCGAAAATACGCAAGATTGAATACCAGCTGGAACTCCAATTTTTATAATATCAAGTAATTCTTTTTTGTGAATTTTTAATTCTTTAATTCTGAATTGATAAATATCGTCTGTTCTATATAAAGTTATCATAATCATTAAGCATGACAATGCTTGTGATGTTACAGTTGCGATTGCAACACCAGCAACACTTAACTTTAAGACTATTACACAGAATAGATTCAATAATACGTTGACTACACCTGCAATTGATAAATAAATCATCGGACGTTTTGTATCACCAAGTGCTCGTAATATTGATGCTGCAAATTGATATAATAAGTTAAATGGCATGCCAATAAAATATATTCTTAAGTATACTCTTGATAGTTCAAGCTCATTATTCATCATTGATAAGAGTTCATCACAAAAAATAATACTAAATACTCCCATAATTAAGCCGAATAAAAAGCTAATTAAAATCGTAGTGTGAACAACTCTTTTTATACCGCTATAATTCTTTTCTCCGAAATACCTTGCTGTTACAACATTAGTTCCAATTGATAGACCCATGAATAGGTTAACAATTAAAGTAACTAATTGATTAGTTGAGCCAATTGCACCTAATGCTTCTTCGTCACCACTAAATCTACCAGCTACAATTAAGTCAGCTGATGTATATAATAGGTTTAGCATACCCATTAGAGCAAGTGGTAAGCAGAACATAAATATTTTTACAAAAAGGTTGCCAGTTGTTAAATCTTTAGTCTTTTTTGATGAACGACTTGCAAGCTGCATATATATCGCCTTCTTTCATACTCATAAGATTATACTCTTTTATTTCAAAAAAGCAATAAAAAAGACTATTCAAAAGAATAGTCTTAATTTTTTTAAAATGCCCAATTACCATTTTTGAAGATTTGAATCTTTTTTCCATCTTTTGTAGTTCCAACGATGTCTAAGTCTTTAGAGCCAATCATGAAATCTACGTGGATCATTGAGTCATTAATTCCTTTTGCATATAATTCTTCCAAAGTATATTTATCATAGTCTTTAATTAAGTTTGTAAATCCCATGCCTAATGCTAAGTGGCATGATGCATTTTCATCAAACAAAGTATTATAGAATAAAATATTTGTGTTGTTAATTGGAGAATCATAAGGAATAAAAGCACATTCTCCCAAATAAGGAGCAGCTTCATCCATAGATATCATTTGTTTTAGTAATTCTTCATTCTTTTCAGCTTTTACTTCAACAGCTTTACCATTTTCGAATCTAACGCTAAAGTTTTCAATTAATTCGCCCATGTAAGATAAAGGTTTTGTAGCATAAACTATTCCTTCTGCCTTACCTTTCATTGGAGAAGTAAATACTTCTTCAGAAGGAATATTAGGATTGAATTCAATATTAGATCCTAAAGCACATTCAGTGCCTCCTTCAAATAAGCAATCTTCAATTAATCCAACTGTTAAGTCAGTACCATTAGAAGATGAATAATGTAATTCAGCCAAATTTAATGAATTTAGATAGGCACATCTATCAGATAAATTCTTATTATGCTCTTCCCATGCTTTAATTGGATCATTGTCTACACGTGAAGTATAGATAATTGCTTCCCATAATTTTTCAATAGCTTTTTTAATAGGTAAATCTGGGAATACTTTTTTTGCCCATTCTGGACTTGAAGCTGCAGCTATACACCATTGTTCTTTGTTTTCGATTCTATCTAAATATGGTTTAATTACTTTATATGACATGGCGTGTGCTTTAGCAACTTTTTCTTGATCTACACCATTCATAGCATCTGGATCAGAACTTTCGATATAAAGTCTAGCTGGTAAAGTGTTACAACGATGTTCTAGACGAGCGAGTTCCCAGTCTTCAACTTTTCCAAGTGTTTCTACATTAGCATATTTATAAGTTTGTTTATCAGTCATATCACTTGTCCAACGAACAGTTACCTTTTTACATTTTGCTTTGTATGCTTCTTCAACAATCATACTAGTGAATTCTTCTTGATTACAAGCACTATAAATTGTTAGTTCTTGTCCTTTTTGCAAGTTAACTCCTTTTTTAATAATCAACTTAGCGTATTTTTTTAATACAGATTTTTTCATATTTTCCCTCCTAAGAACGTTTAGATTATATAATAAAAATACAAATTTGTAAAACAAAAGTGGCTAACTTGCGCTAGCCACAATTTTTTATCTACTCTTCATTTGAGGGAATAGAATAACGTCACGGATTGATTCAACACCAGAAAGTAACATAACTAGTCTGTCGATGCCAATACCAATACCACCTGTTGGAGGCATTCCGTATTCTAAAGCTTCTACGAAATCAGTATCAACTTCGCAAGCTTCATCATTTCCTTTTTCTTTTTCAGCAATTTGATTATCAAATCTTTGCTTTTGATCGATTGGATCATTTAATTCAGTAAATGCATTTGCATATTCATGCTTGTTAATGAATAATTCAAATCTTTCTGTGAATCTTTCATCTTTACTCTTTTTTGCAAGAGGAGAGATTTCGATTGGATGACCAAATACAATTGTAGGTTGAACTAATGTTTCTTCTACATATTTTTCAAAGAATAAGTTAATGATATGTCCATAACTCTTTTCATGTTCTTGTACATTAATTTGATGTTCTTTTGCTAATTCTAAGCACTCTTCATATGATTTAGTGAAGAAATCAATACCTGTGATTTCTTTGATTGCTTCAACCATATGAACTCTCTTAAATGGTTTTCCTAAGTGGATAATTTCACCTTGATATTCGATATCAGTAGTACCAACACATTTTGTGGCAACATCTTTGATTAAACTTTCTACAAGTTCCATCATACCATTTAAATCAGAATAAGCTAAATATGCTTCTAAAGTAGTGAATTCTGGATTATGAGTTGAGTCCATTCCTTCATTTCTAAATTGTCTACCAATTTCATAAACAGCTTCCATACCACCTACGATTAATCTCTTTAATGATAATTCTGTAGCTATTCTTAAATAGAAACTCTTATCAAGTGCATTGTAGTGAGTAACAAATGGTCTAGCATTAGCTCCTCCTAAAATTGGTTGTAAAACAGATGTTTCAACTTCAGTAAATCCTCTACCATCCATAAATGATTGAATTGTTCTAATCATCTTAGGTCTTAAGAATGCAACACGTTTTGAGTTTTCATTCATAATCAAATCTACATAACGACGACGTCTTGCCTCTTCACGGTCTTGTAAACCATGGAATTTTTCAGGTAATGGTCTTAATGCTTTGCATAGATGAGTATACTTTAGAGCTTTAACAGTTACTTCACCAGTATTTGTAATCATTACTTCACCTTCGATACCAACGATATCTCCGATATCTCCCTTTACGAATAATTCATATTCTTCAGGTGTAAGATTATCTAATTTTACATAGATTTGGATTTCACCCAACTTATCTTGGATGTGCATGAATCCAGCTTTTCCCTTACATCTCTTAGTCATTATACGACCAGCAACGCTAGCAGGAATATGCATTTCGTGTAAAGCATCTTTATCGCTGTTTCTATATTTTTCAACAAGTTCAGCTGAAAAATCTTTACGATTAAAAGCTTGTCCAAATGGGTCAATGCCTTTATCTCTTAAATCTTGCATCTTTTGTCTTCTTACTAATTCTTGGTCGTTTAATTGTTCAATAATTTCTTGAGCCATTAATATTTCCTCCCTAATTTTCAATAGATTATATCACATTAATTTTTAAAATAAAAGTAATTAAGCAAATAATGATTGTTTGTTTTGCGTTTTCTTAGTTTTTAGGGTATACTATTTATATAAAAAGGTGCTGAATATGAAGTGGTATTTCTATGTTATTATAGCTAGTATTATATTAGTAATAATTCTTTTTGCTCTTTTAGAAGTTGTGAAAAGGAAGAAGATTTATCAAAGATTTCTTGATTGCCAATATCGAGCAGGAAAGAAAAGATATGAGATAATTGAAGCTAAAAAGAAGGAATACGATTTTGTATTGAAGGCAGATGATGTTCATCTTTATATAAAATATATTAGTGTTCCATCAAATTCCCAAATTTGTATAAATGCAAAAGAGACATGGCAACTTAATTATGGTGGAAACAAATCTAATGCTGGAAGAGTTTATCCAAATAAGATGTATTTAGATGAGCTTGTTCATTTTTTAAAAAATGATATCATAGGCGATGATAAAGCATTAAAGGTTGTTTTGGTCTATCCTAGTGTAGAAGGAATTGTCAGGTACTTAAACGAATCTGAGCTTGATACAATTGATATCAAAAAAAGTCCATATGGATATAAAATAATGCAATATCAAACATTTAAAGAAGAATTAAATTATATTTTGAGGGAGAATGAAGAGAAATGAAAAAGATATTAAATTTGTGGGTATTCTTATTAGTTTTTAGCTCATTAGTATTTGCTAGTGGATGCCGAAAAGAAAGCGAAGAAGTTGATGTATATGCATCAATTTATCCTGTTTATTATTTAGCAAAAAATATAGCTGGCGACAAGCTAAATGTAAAGCAAGTATACCCTAATGGTGTAGATGTTCATGAATATGACCCTGTTACTGATGGCGATATGAAGATGCTCCTTGAGATGGCTGAATCAAAAATGATGTTTTACATTGGTTCAGGATTAGAGGCATTTATTGAAAGTGCTAAAAAGACAGTATTTGAAAATGCAAAAATAAAACTTGTGGAGTTGTCAGAAAATATGACTTTGTATGATTCAGTTACCGAAGAATACGAAAAAAGAGGAGAAAATGGGCATTCATTTAATTGCGATTTACATATTTGGTTGAATCCAGTTTATATGCAAATTATGGCAGACAAGATTTATGATGGACTTGTTTCCATTGATAGTGAAAATAAAGATTATTATAAAAGCAATTGTGAAGCTATAAAATCAAAGTTGAATGAAATAGATTTAGCTTATACTGAAGCTTTAAAGGATTTTGAATTTAAATATATGATGGTTGACCATGATGCTTATCTTTATTTAGCAAAGCGATATGGAATTACTAGAATTAGGACAAGAATTGATAATGAAAGTTGTGATATTAGTCCAGCTAAGATGATTGAATCAATAAATAAGATAAAAGAATTAGATATCAAATATATTGTGGCAACCAAGAACGAGATGGTTTGTTCAAGTGTTAATTCAATTCAAAGCGAGACAGGTATTGAGATTGTATACCTAGATCCTATTGCAACATTAACTTCTGTGACTGCTGATAAAGATTATTACATCTTAATGATGGAGAATTTGGAAGTACTAAAAAAGATATTTAGGTAAATCATATTCAGAAAATTATAAAAAGTTCAGAAATCATTTGACATTCTGAACTTTTTATATTATACTGATATAGCAAGGTTTGGAGAGATAGCGAAGAGGCTAAACGCGGCGGACTGTAAATCCGCTCTCAACGAGTTCGATGGTTCGAATCCATCTCTCTCCACCATTCTTTTTAGGGCTTTAGCCAAGCGGTAAGGCATCAGACTTTGACTCTGACATTCACTAGTTCGAATCTAGTAAGCCCTGCCATTTGTTTGCAAGATGCGGTCTTGCATTTTTTATTACTTATGTATTGTTTAAAAGAAGGATTTTTTATCCTTCTTTTTTATATTTGTTGATTAAAATAATAAAATAAAGTATAATCGAATAAAATAATGAAGAGGAGAGAAAAATATGGAATTTGTAAAATACAATGAAAAGTTTAACAAAGATATTTATGGACTTTATGCTGATTTTCAAAAAGAAGAAGACTTCTTTAAAGAAATGACTGAAGAAGAATTCACTAAGTTTTTATTTGGAAATGGCAGATTTAAAGCAGAAGGAACATTTGTTGCTTTAGATGGTGATAAGGTTGTTGGTGTTGTCAGTGCAAATGTTGACGACGCTAATGTTGGAAATCCTAAAGCAAGTGGATATGTTCATACAATTATTGTTAAGAAAGAATATCGTAGACAAGGAATTGGAACTAAATTATTAAATTTAGCTGAAGAATATATTGCATCTAAAGGTTGCGGTTCTAGTAGAGTTGTATTTTTAGGAGCTGTCAATTATCCATGGTATATTCCTCATACTGATCATCATATGCATCCTGGTATTCCAGCTGTTAGAATTAATAGTGAATATTATATTTTCTTATATCATAGAGAGTATTTTGTAAATAGTATTCATGAAGGTTTTCACGTTAATCTAAAGAATTATGAATATAGTCAAAAGATTAAAGATATCTTAGCAAAGAATGAGGCTGAAGGAATAACTGTAGAGTTATATGATCCTAAGAAGCATTATGGAATTGATGAATTCTGTGATTTAATTACTGAACAAGGCAATGGCGGCTTTGCTTATTCAATCAAATATAATTTATATAAGAGAGAAAAACCATTCCCATTTGTTGTTGCTGCTGTAAATGGTAGAGTAGTTGGATGGACTGGTTCTATATATCGTGAGCCAACTGGTAGAGGACATTTAGATGGAATTTGTGTATCTCCAGAAGTTAGAGGTAAGGGCTTAGGTACAGCTATATTTGCTAAGTTATGTTATGAATTAAAGAAATTAGATTCTGATTACATGACATTATTTACTGGTTTAGATAATAATGCTAGATATATTTATCTAGGAGCTGGATTTAATGTTGCATGTTCTTTTGCTGATATGAAAAAGAATTTTAATCATGAACACAAAAAGTTTTAAAGGATAGAAAAATGATAAGAATAAGAATTGAAAAAGATTCCTTAGGGGAAAAAGAAGTACCTGTTGAAGCGTATTATGGTATACATACGTTAAGATCAACAGAAAATTTTGATATCGCAAAGAGACCAATATCAAGACAAATGATTAAAGGTTTAGCTGTTGTAAAGAAAGCTGCAGCTAGAGCTAATTTTGAATGCGGTTATTTAACTGAAGAAGTGTATAATGCGATATCATTAACATGTGATGAAATATTTAATGGTCGTTTACATGGACAATTTATCACTGACCTTGTACAAGGTGGTGGTGGAACAAGTATGAATATGAATGCTAATGAAGTAATCGCTAATCGTGCAAATGAAATGTTAGGCTTTCAAAAAGGTTCATATAATCCAATTCATCCTATTGACCAAGTAAACTTATGTCAATCTACCAATGACGTTGTTCCTACTGCTGGTAAATTTGCGGCAATTACATTAACAAAAAAGCTATTAGTAGAGATGAAGAAGTTTGCTAATGCATATGATGATTTAGCAACAAAATATGAGAACGTAGTAACAACTGCAAAAACACATTTAAATGATTCTGTTCCTGTAACATATGGAAAATTATTTAGTGCAAATAAGTATAGCATTGAAAAAGATATCAAGAGAATTAATCAAGCTATGGAAGGTATGCTAGAAGTAAACCTTGGTGGAACAGTTATTGGAACTGGATATAATGCTGATCCTAAGTACGTTAGAAGAGTTGTAAGATATTTATCTGAGTTCAGCGGTGAAGATTTTGTACAATCAAAAAACATGATTGACTGTACAAGAGGTCTTGACTCATTTGTTTGGTTATCAACAACACTTAAAACATTCGCATTAGACTTACAAAAGATGGCAAATGATTTAAGATTAAATGCGTGTGCATATAAAACTTGTGATATTCCTCAAGTCCAAGATGGTTCTTCATTTTCACCAGGTAAGACATCTCCTGCAGTTTTAGAAATGATTTCTCAAGTTGTTTATTATATTGAAGGTAATGATTTGACTATTTGTAGATGTGCAGCTGCAGGCGAAATGGAATACAATGTTAATATACCAATTGTACTTGCTTGTTTGTTTGAAAACTTGAATTTCATTAGACGTGCAATTAGAACATTTAGAGAAAAATGTTTAGAAGGTTTAGTTGTATATGGATTAGAAGATCAAGAAATATATGAGAACTTCATTATTACTAGTATTCAACCTAGACTAGGATATGATAAGACTTGTGTAATTATTGAAGAAGCTAGAAAAACAAATAAGAAGACAACTGAAATCTTACTTGAAAGAGGTCTTATTACAAAAGAAGAGATTGCAGTGTTTAAAGAGAATGTTGATTTTGCAAAACCTGGATTCATTAAGTTTGAGAAGAAATAAAATTAAAAACGTCATCGTGAAGATGACGTTTTATTTTTAATATGTGAATTTAAGCATTCTTAATGCTTCATAATAATCTTTTGTCTTGAAGACAATTTTATCAGTTCCTTTAAGCTTACATCCAGGATAGAATGAACTACTATATGCTTCTTGGCTAGTTCTAAATTCTATTTCGATTTCAAATTTATCAGGAAGTGGTACTAAGTTTTTGCTTAAGTCTTTGCTTAATGCCTTTTTAACACCTTCTTCAATTTCTTTATGTGTAATTGATGGATGTTTACTGATTACTGCTCCATGGCATCCTTCTTTACTTGCTACTGTTTCAATATTTTCATTACTTGCTTTAACTTCATTTGTTAAGTTTAAGTCGCCACTTAAGAAAGCAACTGGAACACCTAAGTATGAAGCATACATTGAGTTGATTTCAAATTCACTGGCAATTTTACCATTAATTTTGATGTAGTCAATTCTAGTTGTCATAGTATGAGCAAGAGGGTTACCATCGCTACGAGAAGCACTGTGATATCCAATGAACATAACTGCATCAAATGTTTCATCTAAACCAGCCATCATAGAGCAAGGACAGCCTTGCCAACCTCTGTGTAATTTTACGTATTCTGGAAGTTTAGATAAGATTAAGTTTCTTGCAGAGTCGTGTGCATCTTTAATTAATATTTCTTCAACTCCTGCTTCGTGAGCAGCTACGCAAGCGCGTCTAACTTCTTCAGTCATTTCCTCTCTAAAATAATTGTATTCAGGATTTCCTAATTCAGTTTCCCCCCAATTTACAATATTGTTTGTGCCTTCGATATCAGCACTGATAAATAGTTTTTTAACAGCCATATTAATATCCTCCTTGTTTGTTTTCACATATAGATTATAACAAAACCGGTGTTATATTTAAACAAATATTTATAAATTAATGATCACATTTCTATTGATAAAAACAAAATGATTGAAAATACTTCAAAATATGATATAATCTTTATAGATTAAATATGAAAGGAAACCAAAAATGGAAGAAAATAAATTAAATGAAAAAGTAGAAGACGTTAATGAAGAAGTTGTAGCTGAAAAAGCTGAAACTGAAGTACAAGAGGAGGCAGTTGAAGAAACTCCTTATTCTGGTCCAAGTGTTACACTTGGTGTTAGATATGATTATAAAACTTTAAAGTATTATAACGTGTTTAGCATGGTTTATAAGAGACATTATCCAATTCTTTATTTGGCACTTGCAGTAATCTGTGTTGCTTATGATGTATTTGCAGTTATTACTCAAATATTACCATTAGTTGGTACTGATAAATTTAGTGCTAGTTTATTTTTGATGCCTGGTATTTTCTTATTATTTGCAGCTTATTCAATCTTTTTATTCTTTAACTTTGAAAAGTCAATTGATAAGAATTTAACATTACATTTCAATTCTTCAAATGAAGGTGTTACTACAATCCAAGCTACTGTAACAATGGAAGGAATTACAATTTTATCAAGTAGAAGAGAAGAACCTATTAAATATGATTGGTCATTTATCAATCAAATTTATGAAATCCCTCAATACTTCTATTTGTTTGTTGGAAAAACACCTATCATTCTATCAAAAGATCCAAATGCAGTTATTGAAGGAAACTATGAAACACTAGAAGAAATCATTAATGAGCAAGTTAAAACTAAACCATATAAGAGAATTGATAAGGAAATTGTAAAGAAACCTATTACTTACGTACATAGAGAAGATTTAGAAAACGCAGAAGAAGCTGAAACTGTTAAAAATGTTAATGATGAAAAAAACAATGTAAACAGTACTGATGAGGAAAACAAATAATTGAAACAGAAGGATAGCCTTAAAATATACCCTGTAAATCGGACACGATAAAAAAAAGGGGTTGCCCTGTAAATGTCTTGATTTACAGGGCTATTTTTTTTTACAAACCTTTAAAGCAAATCGTTGGTGATTATACACTTTAATTAAATAATGTGTTATAATCTATATGCCAAACCATTTATCAATCAAGATA
>OCVV012835842.1_pt1 | contig 25376 bp, 25 predicted proteins | sample 1539721 | NCBI WGS metagenome assembly OCVV01 (sample SAMN02144230, study PRJEB22623) | gut metagenome | biome: sheep rumen | host: Ovis aries | place: New Zealand
CCGCCCGGGAGCCCTGAAAGGGCGAGAGGCAAATCCGTAGGGGAAAGCGTGGGAAGGGGACAGAGTCCCCGTCCCAGTAACTGTTCAGTCAAAGACTGAACAGTTACGATTGGATGGTTTTCGCGTTTACATGGCCATAGAAGATCCTTTTCAGGGGATAAGACATCAGTAAGTCCCAGTCCGCCTGTAACGCCTCGTTGCTTTCATAGGCGTCCAGATATTCGATGGGTTCCAGATCCCCGACAAAACAGTCCCCGTCGTCCAGAATCAGGGAAACGCTGTCAGGGCTGTGGCTGGGGGTGGAAACGATTTCTCCGGCAATCCCCATGGTATTCAGGAACCTCCTGCTGTCCCGGCACGAAACGATCTCCGCTGAGCTTTCGTCAATCGGTTCTACAGAAAACCCCGCTCTGGAAAAAACCGGATCTGAAAAATGGACGAAGGGCTTCTGCACGTCCAGGAGCAAAAGCCCAACCCTCTGCTTTACCAGGGCGCTGATCAGCCCCATGTGATCCGGGTGGTAATGGGTAGCAAGCACATAGGAAATGTTCTTCACCCGAAGACTGTTTGCTTTGAGGGCCTGATAGAACCCCTGCATCGTCCCGACGGTATCCGTATCCACCAGCAGCCCGCCGTTCCTGCCGGGAATATAATAGGTATTGGTAGGGCCGTATTTAAGTCTGATCATGGTTTTCTTCCCGTGGATCTTCCGTCTGCTTTCAAAACGTGTCTTCCGTACAAAAAATAAAAAACTGGTAAGAACTCCAAAAAAACTTCACTAACTTCACTGGATTGTCAAATGTGACTGATATATCAGCATATTTGGTGGTGAAGTTTTTAATTTAAAACTTCACTCAAACTTCACCAAACTTCACCCAAATTTCACCGGCGCGGGGAATATGCATCTCTCAAGGATATTGTACAGAAGGATGCCCGCTTTGTCAAAGCTGCTATTTTGATTCGCTCAAGGATTGCCGGGGTGGCTGGAAAGGGAAAGGATAAAAATGTAATCGTGAGCAAAACAGCGCAATATTTGAGCATTAATGTTGGGGAGGGATTGACAATCCTTGAAAAACCTGGTAAGATTTATCCATCCAACAGATGCCTGGACGGATCGGCGTACTGGCGGAACAGGTCCGGCGAATACCAGATAATACATGGCCAAAAAGGCCTGGAAAATCTTTTCCAATCAGCGGAAAGTACTTGTGTAACAGGGCGTTTATGCTGATAGTAAAGAAATTTCGGGGCCGCGGAAAAATCAAAAGCCGAGCAGTTTTAGCGCAACCGTTGATCAGAAGAAACCGGATCTGCCATTGATTGTTTTCCATTGATCGGCGATAATGTGAAAAAAATGAGCGGACTGCTCAAAAACATGCAAGGAGGATGGCATCCATGAAGAAACTGTGTGCAGCTCTTTTGACCATGGCGCTGATACTCTCCCTGGTTCCCGCCGTATTCGCGGAAGGAACCCCGGAACCCATCACCCTGACCGTATTCCGCGGCGATCCCGGCGACCAGCCCACGGAAGACAACAAGATCTACAAGCTGATCGAAGAGAAGTTCGGTGTGAAGTTCAACTTCTCCTTCCTCACCGGCGACCTGGACGAAACCCTGGGTATCAAAATCGTCGGCAAAGACTATCCGGACCTGTTCGACGGCGGCAACAGCGCTGACCTGATCATCAACGGCGGCGCTCTGATCAACCTGCTGGACTATGTCAGCCCCGAAAAGACCCCCCGTCTGTGGGCGCACATCGAGCCCCAGAAGGCTCGCCTGATCGAGAAGGACGCGAACGGCAATGACGTCCTCTACATCATCCCCAACTACGGCCTTGCGGATGGCGACCAGATCGCCAACTCCGTCGGCGGCCCCGCCTTCTTCATTCAGAAGCAGGTTCTTGAATGGGACAACTATCCTCAGATCAAGACCGCTGATGAATACTTCGATCTGCTCGAGCGCTTCCTGGATGCCAATCCCACCGATGAAAACGGCACTCCCTACACCGGCTTCGCGATCCTCTGCGAAGACTGGCGCCACTTCTGCCTGATCAACCCCGTGCAGCACCTGATGGGCCGCCCGAACGACGGCGAAGTGCTGATTGATGTGAATGATCCTGATTTCCACACCGAAACATTTATCGACAAGCCCTATGCCAAGGCCTATTACAAGAAGCTGAACGATGCGTATCATGCCGGCCTGATCGACCGCAATACCTTCACCATGACCTTCGACCAGTATATCGCCGCCCTGTCCAACGGCACCGTGCTGGGCATGTTCGACCAGGCGTGGGACTTCGGCACCGCCACCTCCGCCCTGCTGGACGCTCAGAAGTATGACCGCACCTACGCGGCTCTGGGCCTCGTCTATGACGAAGAGGATATCGAAGGCGTCGAAATGCCCTCGGCCGACTGGAAAATTGAAGAGCATTATCTGAACGGCTCCCTGCCAAATGTCCGCCGCGGCTTCGGTATCTCCACCACCTGCCCGTGCCCCGAGCGCATTGTGGCCATGTGGGAAGAAATGATGTCTGACGAATGGCAGCTGATTTTCAACTGGGGCATTGAAGGCGAAGACTACTATATTGACGATGAAGGCCGCCTGCAGATGACTCGCGAACAGTACAACCAGACCCAGGATGCCGCCTGGAAGCTCGCCAACAAGGCGGAAGCTTTCACCCAGAGCAGCCCCAAGAAGCAGGGCTACATCCTGAACGACATCCAGGTCGGTGACAAGGTCGTCAAGGCCGGCAACTGCTGGGAAGTCGCCAACCAGCCCGAGATCGTCTTCGGTCTGATGAACGATTATGACAAGGAATTCCTGGCCGGCTACGGCTATCAGAAGTTTGCTGACTTCGTCAATCCGCCCATTGAGCTGGCGCCTTACGGCGAAGCCTGGCAGATCGACTACACACCGGTCAATACCGCCCACGACAACTTCCTGAAGGTTCAGGATATCCGCCTGCCCGAGCTGATCATGTGCGACGAGTCTGAATTCGACGCCAAGTGGGACGCTTTCGTCAGCGAAATCAAGCCCTACGCGGATGAATTCGGCGCCTACATGCAGGAAGCCGTCGTCAAGGAAGCCCACAAGGTTCTTGACAACCAGTAATTTAAGCTGATTCAGGCCAGAGGGGAGAGCTTTGTTCTCTCCCCTCTGATTTTTCAAAAGGGGGCAGGGACATGACCAGTGTACCCAAAGACTTTGGCGGCAAAGCGGCGGCAAAGAAAAATAAAACGGGCTTTTTCCGGCAGCTCGGAAAGCAGTGGCAACTGGCCCTTATGTCCGTGCCGATGCTGCTGTATGTTTTTCTGTTCAATTATTTCCCGCTGTGGGGCTGGAGGAACGCATTCCTCGACATCGCCAATGAGCGGGGTACTCTGATCCCGTTCCTTTCCGGCCAGACGCCGGCCTGGTACGGGTTTAAAAACTTTACCAATCTTTTCAGCGCCAACGCGATCACCTTCCAGGAGACCCTCCGCAACACCATCGCGATGAGCCTGATCAACCTTGTGCTGGGCACAGTATCGGCCATTATCCTGGCGGTGCTCCTGAACGAGGTGCGCAACAGGAAGTTCAAGCGGACCGTACAGACGGTCACCTATCTGCCCCACTTCCTGAGCATGATTATCGTGGTCGGCATGGCCAAGATCATCTTTGACTCGAGCGACATCACCCCCGGCCCGATCAACGAACTGCTCCTGACCAGCGGCCTGGTCAAAAAAGGTCCGAACTGGCTGGGCGAGGAAAAATATTTCTGGTGGCTGGTCGGCGTGATCAACGTCTGGAAGGAAGTCGGCTGGGGCACCATCATTTATATCTCCGCCATGACGGGAATCGACCCCTGCCTGTACGAGGCTGCTTCCATTGACGGTGCGGGCCGTTTCCAGCGCATCCTGCACGTCACCCTCCCGGGTATCCGCTCGACCTTCATGATCCTCCTGATCATGAACATCGGCCATCTGCTGGATACCGGCTTTGAAATCCAGTACCTACTGAAATCCTCCGGTACCATGCATGTTGCATATACCGTTGACTTATACGTCATGGAGTACGGCACGCAGACCCTTGATATCGGTCTGGGCACCGCGGCCGGTATCTTCAAGAGCCTGGTCGCCATCATCCTGCTGACAGGCGCGAACTTTATCGCCAAGCGTCTCGGCGAAGATTCGCTGCTGTAAGCCTGAAAGGAGGAGTGCGTGATGAGCAGCATGACGGAAAACAAAAACGATAAAACCTTCTCAAGGGATATGCACGGCATCAGGGATATCCCGGAGTATGTCCGCCGCGGCATGCGGATGAGCAGCGGTCAGCTTCGCTTCTGCCTGACCATTGCGACGGTGCTGGTGTTTGCCCTCATCTTTGTGATGATCCTTTCGTCTTCATGGGCTGACTATGCAGTGACGGTCGACGAAAAGGCGGCCGTCCTTCAGGACGCCATCGGGGCTGAACGTATCGAAATGGGCCGGAAAACCATCGAACTGCATCAGGAATACGGTAAAAAAACCGTGGATGGAAAGCGTGTCATCCTGTTGCAGAAGGTCGGCCAGCAGAGCGCAGGCAACGCCAAAGTATACTGGCTGACCCTGTGCACCGAAGCGGAGGCGGCCGAATACGAGACCGGCCTTGGCAAGGACAAAGTGCTGATCCTTCTGGATTCCCGGGGAGATCAGGGCCTCTATATCACCCTGGCCAAGGACAGCGAAGTCGAAAAATGCAAAAAGACGTATCCCGATTCCTTCTTTATCAGCCTCGGCAAAATGAAAGGCGAAGCGGACCTGACCGGGGTTCCTCAGGCGAAGCAGAGTCTCACGGCCGAACTGCTGGGGGAACTCTCGTTCATCCATTTCGGGTACAACGAGGACAAAGCAGTCCGACTGACGCGCGGCAGCACCGCTGAAATCGAAGAGATCGACAATCAGAAGAATTCTTTCCGGCTTCTCCGCGTTGCGGTGATCTTCCTGATGTGCGCTGCGGCCGGGGCGCTGGCCTTTACGCTGAAATCCCAGAAAGTCCTGATCAAAGACGCTTCGTTCCAGCGGTCCGTCCGGCTGTGCATCCTGGTTGTGGCTGTGCTCCTGCTGGCAGCCCTAATGGTTACGACCGTGCGTGTCAACACTCTGAACGACCGGCTGATCCGGCTCGGCGAGATCACCGCCGAAGCGGACGCTTCCGGGGCGCAGGAAGGCGCAGACGTGCAGACGGTCCGAGAACAGAACCCGGACAAATACACCTACACCTCCGGCAGCGGGAAGAAAGAAAAAGCTGTCACCGTCTCCGTGCCGGAGATGGTCAAAGGCCTTTCCGCGTACCGCGCCGTGTTCTACGTATCCCTCGCCCTGCTGGTGATCCTGGCGTTCGCCCTGCTTTATTTTTTCCGTTACGAGCGGGACATGGGTTTCCCGATCTTCAACGCGGTCCTGCTGATCGTGCTGATGTTCATTACCCTGTACCCGGTGCTCAATACTGTGGCTTATTCCTTCAACGACGGCACCGACGCCGCCCGCGGGGGCATCGGCATCTGGCCGCGCAAGTTCAGCATCAAGAGCTACGAGCGGATCCTGAACGACCCGGACATCGCCCAGGCGGGTATCATCTCCGTTTCCAAGACGATCATCACGACCGTCCTCAACCTGTTCTGGACCGGCATGCTTTCCTTCGCCCTATCCAGAAAGGAATACGTGCTGCGGAAGTTCATCACCCTCGTCATGGTCCTGACCATGTACGTGAACGCCGGCCTGATCCCGACCTACCTGCTGATCAGCCAGACGCTGGGGCTGCGGAACTCCTTCTGGGTCTACATCATCCCGACGATGTATTCCTGCTTCAACATGATCATCATCCGGACCTATATCATGGGCCTGCCCAACGAGCTGGTGGAATCGGCCCGTATCGACGGCGCGGGGGATTTCCGCATCTACTGGCAGATCATTTTCCCGCTGTGCGCTCCGGTGCTGGCAACTGTGGCCCTGTTTGTGGCCGTTGGCGCTTGGAACTCCTGGTTTGATACCATGCTGTATATTCCCACTGAGCGCCGCCTCGATACCCTGCAGTATTACCTCAAGGGCAAGCTGGCCACTGCCGGCCAGACCTCGAACCTTGCAAACTCCACGGTCGATGCCGCCACCGCTTCCGCTGCCTTCTCGGTGACACAGCGGACGGTGCAGTGCGCCACTACGATCGTAACCGCCTTGCCCATCCTGATCGTCTATCCCTTCCTGCAGAAGTACTTTGTGACGGGCATGGCGCTGGGCAGCGTGAAAGGATGACATACCGATGACGGAAGAAAACATCAGTCCCGTTCTGCCGATTTACGAGAATCTTCCCGAAGAAGACGGAGGCCGTTTTACCGACGGCTTCCGCATCCTGCACGGAAAACAGGAATACGTGACCTACCGGGAACATTCCTCCATCCGCGTCTGGTCGTCGGAGGTGCCGGGCCATTTTGACAGCCATGTCCACTCGGCCGTGGAGATCATTCTGCCCCACCGGGGGGTCTCTGTCTACCAGCTGTCGGACCGGGTGTACCGGGTGCATCCGGGTGAGGTGCTCATCATTCCGCCCGGCTTCCCCCACATGCTGACCGAAAGCGGGGACATCCAGCGCTACCTGATCCTCTTTGAGCCCACGCCGCTTTTGTCCCTCCAGGACATGCTTTCCGTCAGCGCCATGACGCACCAGCCCATGTACCTGCGCGAGGACGACGAGCTGACAGAGAAAGCGGCGGCCCTGCTGATGAATGTGGTGGAAACCTATTTCCGCCGGGAAAAGATGTGGAACACCGCCTGCTACGCCGCCCTGCTGGAGCTGTACGCCCTGCTGGGCCGGCATTACCTGCAGAAAACGACGCCCGCCGTGCCGCCCAAGCGCCTGAGTGTCGATTCGGAGCTGATGAACAGCGCCATGACCTACATCAGCCAGAATTACATGAAGGAGCTGACGCTGGAGGAGGTCGCCTCCTTCGCGGGCTTCTCAAAGTATTATTTCTCCCGGGTGTTCAAGGAATTCGCCGGCGTCTCCTTCTCCGATTACCTGACGGTGAGACGGCTGAACGCCTCTGCCAACCTGCTGACCCATACGGACCTGCCGATCCGGGAGGTCGCGAAGGAATCGGGCTTTGGCAGCGTCGGCTCGTTCAACCGCATCTTCCGCGAGCAGAAGCACTGCACCCCCACCCAGTACCGGGTCATCTACGGGGAAGCCTCCCCGGCCGCCAGGCAAAGGCCGCTGGTCTTTTCACACGGGAAAGTGTAGCTCGCAGGGGGGTCTTGCGGTCCAGGGCCTGCCGGCCCGTTCGTCGGTGAAAACAGGCCGCCGGCCTGTTTTTCGGGCCCTCCTCACCCCCCTACGGGAACCCCCCCAACGGATTTGCCTCTCGCCCCTAAAGGGGCTCCCGGGCGGCAAATCCGCAAGGTACGCATTTTTGCTCCCGCAGAAGTGGGAGCATTTTTCTTTTTCCAGCTATAATTCTACTCCGCAAAAATGCTCCTCGCACCGGCAAAGCCGGTACTGCGGATTACCATCAGGGGATGTTTCCCCCAGATCACTCCCTCTGCTGAACGTCTGTTCTGCCTTTATTATCAGCGGAGCAACTGTTCCGTTGATTTTTTACAAGATCAGCCCATTGCTGTACGTCCTTGTTCATAAATTGTTCATGATTTTTTTCCCGACTTGTGCGATAATAGAGCCCGACTGAAACCTGTACGCGAAAGGATGGAACCCATGATGATGAAGTTTGCACGTAAAACCCTGGCGCTGGTGCTGGCGCTTTCCCTGCTGCTGTGCGCAGCCTTTGCCGAAACAGCTCAAACCGCCTCAGAGGCCCAGGTGCTTCAGAACAGCAACCCGGTGCTGGCCACCGTCAACGGCGAACCGATTTACAAGAGCGAATGTGACGACATGATCAGCTATTACGCTCAGCAGCAGATGTCCGTGACCTATGCCCAGGCGGTGCAGCAGCTCGAGGTCAACCGCGTACTGGAGCTGGTGATGAAGGAAGAAGGCTACCTGGAATACACCGAGGAAGAGCTCGCGAAGATGCGCGACGAAATCCAAGCCGTGTGGGACGGCTATGTGGACCAGTATGTTTCCCTCTACCTCTCCGAGGATACGGAGGAGGCCCGGGCCGAGCTGCGCAAGCAGGCGGAAGAGACCCTGTACGCCTCCGGCTACAGCGTGGATTCCCTGCTGGAAACCCAGAAGCTCAACTCCGGCTATGACCGGCTGGTCAGCGCCCTGGTGCCCGAAGAAGCCGTGACTGAGGAAATGATCCAGAATTCCTACAACGAGCTGGTGGCCCAGCATCAGTCCATGGTGGGCGACAGCGCCTATATGCGCGAGCTGGCCTCCATGTACTACGGCATGGACCTGTACTATATGCCCGCCGGTTACCGCAACGTGACCCACATCCTGATCAAGGTGGACGAGGCGCTGCTGAAGGCCTACCAGGATGCCAATGAAAACTATAACACCCTTCTGACCAAGTTCGAGGCCCAGAAGAGCGCCGCGGAAGCCCCGGCCGAAGAGGCCGCCGCGGCTGAAGAAGCGCCCGCCGAAGCCGCGGAAACAGAAGCCGCCCCCGCTGAAGAAGCCGCCGCCGAACCCGCGGAAGCAGAAGCTGCTCCTGCTGAAGAAGCCGCCGCGGAGACTGCGGAAGCAGAAGCCGCTCCCGCAGAGGAAGCCGTCCCCGAAGAACCCGTCACCGAGGAGCAGCTGGAAGAAGCCCGCCTGGCCATGGAAGCGGCCAAGGACGCTGTGCTCCAGAGCAAAAAGGCGGAGCTGGACGACATCGAGACCCGTCTGGCCGCCGGCGAAGCCTTTGAAACCCTGATCGCCCAGTACAACGAGGACACCGGCCTGAATCCCGCGGTGGGCTACGAGGTGCACCGCGAGAGCATCAAGTGGGACCCGGTCTTCCGCGACGCCGCCTTCTCTGAGGAAATGGCCCAGCCCGGCGACCACTCCAAGCCCGTGGTCGGCTCCTACGGCATCCACATCCTGTACTACCTGAGCGACGCTCCCGAAGGCGCTGTCCCGATGACGGCGGACGCCCGCAGCCAGATCGTCGAATCCCTCCGCAGCCAGCTGATCAATGAGGCGCTGTACAACATCTACGAAGAAAAGCTGCCCGAGCTGACTGTCACGAAGGACGACGCGGCGATCGCCGCCCTGGATGGGACGAACTCCGACGTCAGCATCGATTTTGAAGCCGAACCCGCCGAAGGCCAGCCGGAAGCGTCCGAAGCGCCCGCCGAAACCGAAACCCCGGCAGAGCCCGCGGCCTCCGAAGCCCCCGAAGCTCCGGCTGAAACCGAAGCCCCGGCCGCTGAGACCGAAGCCGAACCTGCGGAACAGACCGAACAGCAGTAAAGATCATCCAACCCCAACCCGCGCGGAGAAACCTGCGCGGGTTTTTCATACGGACATGGGCCCTCCACGGAGCTTCTGAGCTGTGTCCGTGGTGTTTTAACCGGATGGATCAAGAATTTGCCGGTAGATCAATAAATACATTGTAAATATAATATCTTTACAAAAGAAGATCTTTATGATATGATCTTGATACATAAGGCGAGCTTTGATCACGGGAAACAGGGCCCGTCATAATCCCATCGGTGCATGATCAATGTTTACAGGAGGCATAGAAGATGTCACAGGTTTTGGTAAATTTCAGAATGGATGAAGAAGATAAAAAAGGGATGGAAGAAGTCTGTAAAGAGCTTGGCTTGAGTATGACCACCGCTTTCACGTTATTGGCAAAGAAAATGAGGCGCGAGAAGCGGATCCCCTTTGAAGTTTCCATCGACCCTTTCTATTCCGATGCCAACATCAGCTATTTGCAGCGTGTAACCTCTGAGGTAGATTCCGGCCGGGCGAAGCTTGCAGAGCATCCTCTCCAGGAGGACTGATCTGATATGCGGCTTTTATGGCATGAGAACGGTTGGGAAGATTATCTGTGGTGGCAGACTCAGGACAAGAAAACCATCAAGAGAATTAACCTTCTTTTACGGGATATGCAGCGCTCTCCTTTTGACGGCATCGGGAAACCTGAGCCTTTGAAAGGCAATCTGAGCGGTTGGTGGAGCCGCCGGATTGACGAAGAAAACAGAATCGTTTACCGCATACAGGAAGATGCGATTGTCATCGCCAGCTGCAAAAATCACTATGATGAACCATCCGTCCGTAACGATTGATTTTCAGTTCTTTTCTGCGGAGGACTTCAGGATGACAGGCCAAAATATCTACGACAACGACGCTTTCTTTGAGAACTACCAGAAAAGCCGGAGCCGTGAGGTCAATTTCAACGACTGCATCGAGACCCCGATCCTTCTTGCCATGCTCCCGGACCTCCGGGGGAAGAAGATTCTGGATATCGGCTGCGGCATGGGACAGCATGCAAAACAGTATTCCGATATGGGCGCAAAATCGGTGCTGGGGATCGATCTCTCTGAAAAAATGCTGGCATATGCCAAAGCGCATCACAGCGCGGCAAACATTGTCTATCGGCGGATGGCGATGGAGGAGATAGAGACCATCCCAGATACTTTTGATCTCGTCACGAGCTCTCTGGTATTTGATTATGTGGAAGACTTTGCGGGCTTGATGCGGAAAATCCATCGGCTGATGAAGAAGGACGCTGAGCTCGTTTTCAGCATGTCCCACCCCATCGTAACGGCCTGGGACGGGGCGTATGACCGATACACCCGCACCGAAACCGGCGAACGCCTGTACGCGAATCTCAGGAATTACTGTCAGGAAGGTCTCCGGAAAGTGGACTGGGTGGTCAACGGGTATGAATGCTATCACAGAACCGTCTCCACGCTGATCAACGCCATCATCCGGGCGGGATTCGTGCTGGAAGAATGTCAGGAAGCCCATATATCAGAGGAGATGAGAAACCGCTATCCGGCGCTGTTTGGAGGAACCATTCACCGCCCGGAGTTCATCTTTTTCAGATGCAGGAAGAGCGACTGACAGAATCTTTGACTTTCAGTTTTTCCTTTTATGGCGTTTACATCGTATCATAATTATGCTACAATAATGCCGCGAAAGGAGGCGCTTTCAGATGCCTACGATTATGCCCATCCGAGACTTAAGGAACACCAGCGAAATTTCCGAATTAGCCCACAAAATGCAGGAACCTATTTTCATCACCAAAAACGGATATAGCGATTTGGTGGTGATGAGCGCGGAGCTGTATGAACGTTTTGCTCAAATCAATCGAATGGATCAGGCGATCTATGAGGCCGAAGCGGAGGTCGCGGAAGGCGCCGCTCCCATTTCCCTGAACGACGCGAAAGTCCGCCTGGACGGAAAATATTATGGAAAAGTATAAGGTTCTGCTATATCCAAAAGCCTTCCGCGATATTGACAGCATCTATGCGTATATTGCCCTGGAAAAGCTGGCTCCGGAAAACGCAAAGAGCCAGACGGACAGAATCTGGTCAGCGATTGAAGCCCTGGATTCTTTTCCGTCTTCGCATCAGGATCGTCAGGTTGGAAAATATGCGGGAAAAGGCTATAAGCAGCTGCTGATTGACCATTATGTGGCGATATTCAAGATCGATGAACTGAGCAAAACGGTGTATGTGGTCACCGTTCAGTATCAGGGACGGAATATTTGACGCAAATCCAGAAGATCATCGCGCCAGCATCCGTCTTTCATTCAAAGCCATGCGCTAAAAAAGCCGTGGCTTTTTTCATAATCTCCCTCGCAGCTTTCGGAGATTGGATGATTCAGCCGCTACATCCCAATGTTTATTTTCGGTATTTGATACTTGCGCGGACAAAGGTTTTATGATATACTTAGATAGTCAAAGATAGTCAGTCTTTGAAAGAAGGGAGGAGGCCGTATGCGGCTGAGCGATACGATTGAAAGTTTTATCAAGGAGCTGTTGGGAGCGTCTGAGGAAGACGGCGTGGAGCTGAAGCGCAACGAACTGGCGGAGTATTTCCAGTGCGCCCCTTCCCAGATCAATTACGTGCTGTCCACCCGCTTCACGCCGGACCACGGCTACATGATCGAGTCCCGCCGGGGCGGCGGAGGCTGCATCCGGATCATTCACGTGGAGCGCAAGCAGGGGGATTATCTCGATTACCTGATCCGGGAGCGGGTCGGCCTGAGCCTGGCGGACAAGGACGCTCAGCTGCTGCTCCGCCAGCTGGTGGAAAGCAGCACCATCTCCCGGGAGGACGGGCTGATGATCGCGGCCGCCCTGTCCCCCCAGGCCCTGGCCGTCCCCGTGCCGGAGACCGTCAAGTGCGCGCTACGGGCGCGGATCATGCGGAGCATGCTGCTCAACATCGCGCGGCGGAACCAGCGGACCAAACAGCCCGCCCCCACCGCCCTGATCCGCATCGAGCACCACGAAGTATAAACAAAGCAACAGGCTTTCCATTACGCATTACGCATTAAGAGTTATGAATGATCTGGAGGTTCTATGCCGGTATTTGGTCGTTTTGATTACCGCGCTCAGAGCGTGATGAATATTTCCAGGCAGGCGGCGATCCGTTTCCGCCATGCCTTCATCGGGTCGGAGCACCTGCTCCTGGCCCTGCTGACCGTGGCCCGGGGCGTCGTGCCCGGGCTGCCGGAATCGGTGAACGTGAACAACGTGAACAACGCCGTGCGCGAGGTGGCCGGGGAAGGGGAAACCGCTCCTTCCCGCCTGGAGCTGAGCCCGCACCTCAAGGCCATCATGGAGCACGCGGTGCTGGCGGCCAACAAGGGCGGCCAGGCCCTGGTGACCTGCTACCAGCTCTGGGGCGCCATGCTGTCGGAGACGGATTGCACCGCCGTGCGGATTCTGACGGGGATGGGCTGCGACCCGGACCAGCTGAAGCGGTCCATGGTGCCGCCGGAACCCAAGCCCCAGGCCCAGCCCACGGTGCGGCTGCAGTTCGGCCCTGCCATGCAGGAGGACGGCAAAAGCCAGCAGGACGACCGGCCGGCCTATCTGCGCTACGGACGGGACCTGACCGAGGCGGCGAAAAACGGCGAACTGGACCCTGTAATCGGCCGGGAGCGGGAAACGGAGCGGATGGTGCAGATCCTCTCCCGCCGCACCAAGAATAACCCGGTCCTCATCGGCGAGCCCGGCGTCGGCAAGAGCGCCGTGGCCGAAGGCCTGGCCGAGCTGATGGCCGGCCCCCAGTCCCCCGCCGCCCTGGCGGGAAAGAAGCTGATTTCCATCGACCTGGCCAGCATGGTGGCGGGCAGCAAATTCCGCGGGGAATTTGAGGAAAGGGTCCGGGCCGTGATGGAGGACACCAAGAAGGCCGGCGACATCATCCTCTTTATCGACGAGGTGCAGCAGCTGGTCGGCGCGGGCAAGGCCGAGGGCAGCATGGACGCCGCCGGCATTCTGAAGCCCGCCCTGTCCCGGGGCGAGATTCAGCTGATCGGCGCGACGACCCTGGACGACTACCGCAAGTCCATCGAAAAGGACGCCGCCCTGTCCCGGCGCTTCCAGCCGGTCATGGTGGAGGAGCCGGACGACGAGACCACCTTCCAGATCCTCCAGGGGCTGCGCCATCTCTACGAAGAGCACCATCATCTGGAAATCACGGACGAGGCCCTGCGGGAAGCGGTGCGCCTGTCCCGCCGCTATATCCAGGACCGCTTCGAGCCGGACAAGGCCATCGACCTGATGGACGAGGCCGCCTCCCGCGTGCGGATGCGGACCCTGCCCCAGCCGCTGAACCAGGAGGCCGAGGAAAAGGAACTGACCATCATCCGCGAGCAGAAGCAGGAGGCCATCGACACCCAGGATTACGAGAAGGCCGCCACCCTCCGCTCCAGCGAGCTGCGCCTGTCCGAAAAGATCCAGTCCGAAAAGGACGCCTGGGAAGAAAAGCGCCTGGCCGTCAGCGGCCAGGTGACGGCGGACGACATCGCCCAGGTGGTGGCCCTGTGGACCGGCATCCCCGCCAACCGCCTCAACGAGAACGAGTCGGAGAAGCTGCTCCATCTGGAGGACACCCTGCACGCCCGGGTGGTAGGCCAGCACGAGGCGGTCAGCGCCGTGTCGAAGGCCATCCGCCGGGCCCGGGCCGGGCTCAAGGACCCCAAGCGGCCCATGGGCTCCTTCCTCTTCCTGGGGCCGACGGGCGTGGGCAAGACGGAGCTGTGCAAGGCCCTGGCTGAGGCCCTCTTCGGGGACGAAAGCGCGATGATCCGCCTGGATATGTCCGAATATATGGAAAAGCATACGGTGGCCCGGATGGTCGGCTCCCCGCCCGGTTACGTGGGCTATGAGGAGGGCGGCCAGCTGACGGAGGCCGTGCGCCGCAGGCCCTATTCGGTGGTCCTCTTCGACGAGATCGAAAAGGCGCACCCGGACGTGTTCAACATGCTCCTGCAGATCCTGGAGGATGGAAGACTTACGGACAACACCGGCCGGGTGGTGAGCTTTGCCAACACCGTCATCGTGATGACCTCCAACACCGGGGCCAAGCTGATCCGCACCGGGGTCGTGGGCTTCGGCGGCGGCGTCAGCGGCGAATATACCTACGACCAGATGAAGGGCAAGATCCTAAGCGAGCTCAAGAACACCTTCCGGCCGGAATTCCTGAACCGGATCGACGAGACCATCGTCTTCCATCCGCTGAACCAGGACGACACCCGGCAGATCGCCTTCATGATGATCCGGGAGGTGGAGGAGCGCCTGCGCGAGCAGGGCATCACCCTGGTCTGCGACGAATCCGTGGCCGAGCAGCTGGCCGCGGAGGGCTACGACGAGGCCTTCGGCGCCCGGCCCCTGCGCAGGGTGGTCCAGCACCGGCTGGAAGATACGTTAAGCGAAGAGCTCCTGTCCGGCCGCATCCACATCGGCGACCAGGTCACCGCCCGGGCGGAAAATGGGGAGCTGATCTATACCACTGAAAAAGAACCGCTTCTTCTGGAGGCGGAAATGAGCCGGCTCACCGATCAATAAAAAACCGGCTGTCGGGAGGAAACGATCATGGAACTGGTGGTCGCCAGCAATAACGCGGGGAAGATCCGGGAGTACCGGGACATTCTGGAGCCGATGGGCTTCCAGGTCTTTTCCCAGGATGAAAAGCAGGTCCATATTGAGGTCGAGGAGACCGGGACCACGTTCGAGGAAAACGCCCTTCTCAAAGCCCAGGCGGTCTATGACCGGACGGGATGCTGCGTCATCTCGGACGACAGCGGGCTTTCGGTCGACGCCCTGAACGGGGAGCCGGGCATCTATTCCGCCCGCTACCAGGGCCTGGCGACCGAGCATGAGCGCCGCCTGGCCATCCTGAAGGGGCTGGAAGGAGCAAAGAACAGGAAGGCCAAATTCGTCTGCTGCATCTGCTATATCGACGAAACAGGAGAACATCATCTGTTCACCGGCGTCTGGCCCGGCGTGATCGCCGACCATGAGGAAGGGACCAACGGCTTTGGCTACGACCCCATCTTCATCTCCGAGGACGCGAAGGGAAAAACCACCGCCAGCCTCCCCATCTCCTTTAAGGAACAGTATTCCCACCGGGCCAAAGCGGTCCGCCAGCTGATGGACTATCTGAAGCAACACCGCTAATTGTGTCCAAATCGTGTCAGGGGATTGACGGGGAGAGGAAACTCAGATAATATATTTCTCGCAAGGGAGTAGTCAGCCGGCCAACGGCCGGATTTGATCACCGACACCCGATGGAACGATTTCCATCCGGTACAAATGAAATGACAAGACTTGCGCTGATGGCTGAAAGGTCCGGCGTAAGTCTTTTTTGTATACACGCCGCGGCCTCGGCAAGACAAAACGAAGGAGGAAACACCAATGAGGATTTTCATTCTGATCATCGCCTGGATTCATCGCTACGAGATCGCCCGTTTCCTGGGCCGCACGTTCCGGACTGCCGGGGAATATTTCCGCCGCCTGTCCGAGCAGAAGGAGGCCGAAAGGACCCAGGCCCAGGACTACGCCGGCCCGCACGGGGGATTCGATACAGACACTCGCCGTCCATACTGACGAATCCTGATTCCGGTACAACTGTTGCTATGTTTTCTGTCTGCTGTTTTCATCTTTGGCACACTCTGCTGAAAGGAGGCCGCTTCCATGTTTTTCTTCCTGCTGATTCTTCTGATCCTCTCTCTTGCCAATCGTGATTCCGTCCGTCAGGCCCGTCTGAACCGCAGCCTGGCCGCCCTGCGCAGGGAAAAGATGGAAGCGGTTCGCACCGCCCGCCGGGCTCAGGCCCAGATCGACCGCATCGAGGCGGCCCGCGCCCTGCCTGCCGCCGGCCAGGTACAGATCGTTGTGAACGGTACCCGCATCTCCGCCTCCGGCCCCGTGCAGGTGGTGGTGGACGGTAGCACCGTGTACAGCGTCACCCCCGCTGAGGAAATCAGCGGCGAGGGCTGGGGCCGGGTTCTGGACTGACCAAGCGTTGCAACAAACAATCCCCGCGCCGTCCGGCTTTCCCGGTTCGGCGCGGGGATCATTGTATTGTTGGTTATTCCCTTACTCCTCTTCCAGCAGCCCTTCCACAAACTTCCTGGCCTGCACGGCGTTGTCCGGCTTGGTGTTTTCCAGGGTCATCTGGACGCCGGGCTTTTTCTCGCGGATGAAGCGAGCGACGGCGTCAAAATTCATCCGCCCGATGCCGGCGGCGACAGCGGGCAGCTTGCCTTCCTCCCCCGGCACCCAGTCCTTGAGGTGGACCATCAGGATCTCGTCCCCCAGCAGGTCGATGGCTTCCTGCACGGTGTCGCCGGCCCGGTCGGTGTGGTAGGCGCTGATCAGGTTGACCGGGTCAAAGATGATGCCCAGGTTCGGGGAGTGGATCGCGTCCAGCATCCGGCGGGCGCAGCGGGCATTGCGGATGGAGTGATGCCACACCGGCTCGATCGCCAGGATGGCGCCGAGCTTTTCGGCGTTTTCCACCACGGGCTTCAGGCGTTCGATGTAGAAGTCCGCCGCCCGGTCCATCTGCTCGACGTCCTCGGCGCGGACGATGCTTTCGGGCAGATGGCCGGTCTCCGTCCCCACCATGCCGGCCCCGAGCCAGCGCTGGAAGCGCAGGTGGGCGGTGTATTTCCGCACGATGCCGGGGTACAGGCTCTCGTCCGGCTCGGCCAGGTTCAAATAGCAGCCCAGCACCGCGACAGCCAGGCCGCCCAGGTCCGCCTTGACCGCTTCGGCCAGGCCGGGGGTCAGGACGCCGGGCTCCATCATCTGTTTGCCCAGAACCTTCGACAGGGCCAGATGCACACAGGTAAAGCCCTGGGCGCGGATAAAGTCCGCCCGTTCTTTTAATGTACCGGGGATCGAATCGTGTACGCGCAGGCCGATGGAATAACGCATGGGAACCTCCTTGAATGGATGGGTTGGATTGGAAAATGAAATCAAGAGCGCTTCAGGGCAGCAGCTTCTCCCGGAGGCGTTTTTGTTCTTCGGGCGAAAGCCCCAGCCAGGAAAAATAGCCTTCGGTGCCGCCGAAGCGGGCGCGGAACAGGCGGATAAAATCCGTCATGTAGGAAGGCCGGGGAATGGCGATGCTCAGGTCCACCTCGGGGAAATACCGCCGGATCATTTCAAAGCGCTGCTGGCTGCAGGCCTTGGTCAGCATATAGTCGTCAACGATTTCTTCTTCCGGCACCCCGCAGTGCATCAGCAGGACGGCGGTTACGACCCCGGTTCGGTCCTTCCCGGCGGAGCAGTTGTACATTACCCCAGTGTCCGCCGCCGCGATGGTCCGGAAAATGCCCGCCATGTTCGGCGCACAGGCGATGTTCAGATAGCTGCCCGGCACGGCCTCCACCGATTCCGGCAGACTGCTTCCCTCGATGACGGGGAGACTGAAAAAGTGGAACCCGTCCAGCCACATCAGCCCGTTGGGCTTCTCCCCGGCGCGGACAGGATCCCGCATGTCGATGATGGTGGTGATCCTTTTTTCGAGCAGGAGCCGCACGTCCTCCGGCGTCGGGCAGAGCGGATGATCGCTCCGCCAGATCCGGTCCCGCGCGGTGATCCGGCCGCCCATGGTCAAATGTCCGCCCAGGTCCCTGGTGTTCAGCGTTGATTGGAGGAGGCTGACAGGTTTCACAGGCATCAGGTATTCCTTTCGCTGCAAAGCTGTTTCTGTGCTCAGCTTTTTCCGTATTTGGTACCGCGTCCGCTCCCGGTCTTCTGAATGTATCCGCCGGCATGCAAAGCGTTCAGTGTCCGGATGGTTTTATCTTTGCTCCATCCAAGCTGTTCGGCAATTTCCCTGCTGGAGAGAATCAAACCTCCGCTCAGCAAATCAACTACTTTTCTGCCGTCCGCGGTAACGGCCGGCGTTGCCTGGAGAACGGGCAGCGTCACCGTGATACTGTTTTCGGAAATCTGAAAATCAGGCTTACGGACAGCATGCTGATATGCTTCCATGATTCTGCGGACGCCGGTTCCAAACATCTCTATGTAATGCAGGCGAAAAAAGACATTTCCAACCATTGGATTCCGCAGGCATGAGATGGCGCCGTTCATATATTCTTCCTTAGAGATGCCTTTGGGGAGACCTCCGGGAGAGGAGATTTCCAGCCTGTCGGAATACATGGAGATCCGGATCTGGGCATTGATATCCCAGGTCCTGTGTACCAAAGCGTTGGCCACGGCTTCCCTGAATGCCGTCTCGGGAATCATGTCGACGGTTTCACGGCTGATTCCGGCTATTTTTTCATACTGGTAATTCCGCCTGAACGCTTCGACCGCGCCGTCATACTGTTGAAGCACGGAAACACCCGAAAAGGTCTCCCTGTCCAAAATGATGCTGATGGATGGTCCGAACCTGACCACATCGATGCCCGGATAGGGATTCTGATCCGCAAACAGAGCGGCGGCGACCGTATACTGCTTCTGCCGATTGATCAGTCCGAAGGTCCTCAGAATATCGTCGCTGATCCCGGCAATGCCCAGCCTTTCTTTCAGCTTGCTTTCCAGGTATTCAAAGCGCAGCTCCCCGTCCTGATACGGCAGGGCTTCGTAATACAGGTTTTCGCCTTCCAGCGTCAGGCGTCTGAGTTCCACCTGATCCGCTTCGACTGTGGCTGTATCGCTCCTGCGATAGGCTTTCCCCTTGTACAAATACGGTTTAAAGCGGCCTTCGGAGACGGTCAGAGAGATCACATTGGTCCGCCTATTGACGCTGATCGAATAATCGGGCTTTGGATGGATGCTGTCATTGATGCGGTTTTCAAGGTCCATACTGGCATGGTCCGGATCAGAGACGCCGACAGAATTGCCTTCATCATCTACGCCGAACAGGATGGTTCCCCCGCCGAAGTTCGAAAAAGCGCTGACCGTTTTCAGATAATTGCTGTTCAGGTCCTGTTTGAACTCAAGGCTCCTGCTTTCTTTCAAGAAGCATCCCCCCTTTCCGCTTTTGATAACTATACCATAGTTGCGTCGCAAATGCAACGCAAATTTTTTCGTTGCATTTGCGTTGCAACGAAAAGACGATTTTTCGCTTTTCGTTGCACTTTGGATCGTTCAAAAACGCCGCCGGGCGCATGATCGGTCCGGCGGCGGAATGATTGAACAGAGTGGGTGCTTCCTCAGGGCTGCTTGCCGATGTAGGCCAGGATGCCGCCGTCCACATAGAGGATGTGGCCGTTGACGAAGTTGGAAGCGTCGGAGGCCAGGAACACGGCCGGGCCCTGCAGATCTTCCGGGTTGCCCCAGCGGGCCGCGGGGGTCTTGGCGACGATGAACTGGTCGAAGGGATGGCGGCTGCCGTCGGGCTGGCGCTCGCGCAGGGGCGCGGTCTGCGGGGTGGCGATGTAGCCGGGCCCGATGCCGTTGCACTGGATGTTGTGCCCGCCGTATTCCGAGCAGATGTTGCGGGTCAGCATCTTGAGGCCGCCCTTGGCCGCGGCGTAGGCGGACACCGTCTCGCGGCCCAGCTCGCTCATCATGGAGCAGATGTTGATGATCTTGCCGTGGCCCTTCTTGATCATCCCGGGGATGACGGCCTTGGCGCAGATGAAGGGGGCGTTCAGGTCCACGTCGATGACGGCACGGAAGTCCGCCGCGCTCATTTCGATCATGGGGATGCGCTTGATGATGCCGGCGTTGTTGACCAGGATGTCGATGGTGCCGACTTCTTCCTCGATCTGCTTGACGAGGGCCTGCACAGCGGCCTCGTCGGTCACGTTGCAGGTGTAGCCGTGGGCCTTGATGCCCTTGGCGGCGTAAGCGTCGATGCCCATCTGGGTCTTTTCCGGGTTCAGGTCGTTGAAAACGATGGTCGCGCCGGCGGCGGCGAAGGCTTCCGCGATCGCAAAGCCGATGCCGTAGGAAGCGCCGGTGATCCAGGCTACTTTGCCTTTCAGGCTGAAAGCGTTCATGTCCATGGGATGCATCCTCCTTTTTTGTTTGGGGATTAGAAGCTGGGGACTAGGGACTGGGGATTAGGGATTAGCTGGTCTTGTCTTCCGCTTTAAGGCCTGGCGGCAGCTTGCTGCCGCCGAATCCCTATTCCCTATTCCCTACTCCCTTAAAAAACTTATCTCAATTCCGTCGTCGGAATTTCGTCCATGTCGTCAAAAGCCTGGTTTTCGCCGCCCATGGCCCAGATGAAGGTGTAGTTGCTGGTGCCGGCGCCGGCGTGGATGGACCAGGAGGGGGAGATGACGGCCTGCTCGTTCTGCATGACGATGTGGCGGGTCTCCTTGCCTTCGCCCATCATGTGGAAGACCACGTTGTTTTCCGGCACCTCAAAGTAGAAGTAGACTTCCATCCGGCGCTCGTGGGTGTGCACGGGCATCGTGTTCCAGACGGAGCCGGGGTCCAGCCGGGTCATGCCCATCGACAGCTGACAGGTTTTGAGCACGGAGGGGTGGATGAACTGGTTGATGGTGCGCTTGTTGGCAGTCTCCATCGCGCCCAGGGGCTTCTTCGCGGCGTCCGCGATTTTGAGCAGCCTCGTTTCATAGGAGCGGTGGGCCGGGGCGGAGACGATGTAGAACTTGGCGGGCTTGGCCACGTCGTCCGAGCAGAAGAGCACTTCCTTCGCGCCCATCGTGATGTACAGGCAGTCCTTATAGTCCAGCTCGTAGACCGTGCCGTCCACGGACACCTTGCCGGAGCCGCCGACGTTGAACATGCCCAGCTCCCGGCGCTCCAGGAAATACTGGGTGCCGAAGTTGTGCCAGATGTCGATGCCCTTGTCCAGCGGCACCGTTTCATTGACCGGCATGATGCCCAACGTCACCATCCGGTCCACGTGGCTGTAGACGGCGTTCACCGTGTCCGGGGTGAAGAGGGTCTCGATCAGGAATTCCTTCCGGGTCTCTTCGGTGGTGTAGCGCTTGAAATCGCGCTGATTGCAGGAATAACGAATATCCATTGGGAAACAACGCCTCCTCGCTGGTATCAAAGATTACTTCTTATTGTAGTGGTTTTTTTGATTTCCGTCAATTGGAAATTAACAACCTTTGTATTCAAGCAGGCGGCGGTTGTAGTCCACCCAGAAATCGTTGTCCGCTTCGTCCAGGATGAAGTAAGAGCGGTAATCCTCCCGGATCAGGTTGCCCATGCGGGCCAAGCCGGCGTTCAGGTGCCGGGACAGGATCGGCACCACGTCCGTAGCCTTCCCCTCCCGGATGGTTTTGAGCAGCTGTTCGTGGTCGCTCACGATGTCCTTGTACCCCAGCGTCCCCACGAAGTCCAGCATCCGGAAGCGTTCGTAGTTCATGTCGCTCTGCAGCCATTCCCAGATACCGCCGCAATGCATGTGCTCAAACCAGAACTGGTGCATCGCGCTGTCCAGGCGGAAGAATTCCTTTTCGTCCACCCTGTCCGCCTGGATGTGGAGCTGCTGCAGGCGCAGGTTGTGCTCCAGCTCCTCCAGCATCAGCGGGGAGGGGCGGGAGGCGATAAAATCCCGGATCACCCAGGATTCCACCGCCGTGCGCAGATGAATCATCTGATGGACAGCGGACAGGCGGATCAGCGTGGCGGTCGCCCCCTTGTAGGGAACGACCTCCATCAGGCCGATGTCCTGCAGGCGCTGAAAGGCGTTGCGGACGGTGGGCCGGGTGACGGAAAAGGCGTCGCACGTCCCGGCCTCGCTGATTTTTTCCCCGGGCTTGATGTCCAGCGTGATGATTTTTCGCTTCAGCGTTTCAAAAATCGTGGTACCGATATCGCTCATGTTCTCACCGTTCCCAAATCAGCGGAACCGGGCCGCGCTTTGGGCGGCCCCGGTCCGTAATGGTTGATTTATTGTATATGATGCCCGCGGATTTGTCAAAGGAGGGACGGGATCCAGAGGGACACGAAGGGCACGAAGGTGACCAGCAGCAGCACGCACAGGTTGCAGATCAGGAAAGGCGCGGAGGCCTTGAACACGTCCACGATGGACATGCCGCTGATTTTGCTGCCGACGTTCAGGCACATGCCCACCGGCGGGGTGACCAGGCCGATGGCTAGGCCCACCACCAGGATCATGCCGAAGGTGATTTCATTCATGCCCAGCTGGGACATGACGGGCATCAGGATCGGGGCGATCAGCAGGATGCAGGGCACCACGTCCAGGAAGGTGCCCAGCACCAGGATCAGAAGGTCGAAGAGGATGAAGATGACCCAAGTGGGGATGCTGGACCCCAGGATGAAATTGGCGATGGCCTGCGGCACCTGCTTGATGGCCAGAATGTAGGTAAAGATGTTGGTAAACCCGCCGATGATCATGATGGTGGCGGTCATGATGGCCGTCTTCTTGAGGGCGGCCCAGATGTGCTTCCACTTGAGCTCGCGGTACACGAAGGCGCCGACCACCAGCGCGTAGACCACGGCGACCGCCGCGCTTTCACTGGCCGTGGTGATGCCGAAGGTGGTGAACACCAGGATCATGACCGGCATCAGCAGGGCGACCAGACCGTCGATGACGACCTTTTTCCGGCCGCCGTCGATCTTGGCCTCGATTTTATGATAGCCGCGCTTTTCCGAAACGATCCAGACCACCGCCAGCTGGAACAGGCCGATCAGGATGCCGGGGATGACGCCGCCCATAAACAGCTTGCCGACAGACACCCCGGAGACCATGGCGAACATCAGCATCGGGATGGAGGGCGGGATGATCATGCCGACGGTGGAGGAGGCGACGGTGACGCCGGTGGAGAACTCGTTGGAATAGCCCTGCTTGTTCATGTCCGGGATCAGGATGGAGCCCAGGGCAGAGGTATCGGCCACGGAGGAACCGGTGATGCCGCCGAAGATCATGGAGGCGACCACGTTGACCTCGCCCAGGCCGCCCCGGAAGGGCTTGCAGATCAGCAGGGCGAAGTTGATCAGCCGCTTGGTCAGGCCGCCGTGGTTCATCAGTTCGCCCGACAGCATGAACAGGGGCATGGCGATCAGGATGTAAGAGTTGAGGCCGGAAAAGACCCGCTGGGGCAGCATCATCAGGAAGGAGGGGTTATCCGCCAGGAAATACAGGATGCCCGCCCCGCCCAGGGAATAGCCGATCGGTACGCCGATCAGGATAAAGAAAACAAGAGAAGCGAATAAAATGATCAGATTCATACCTGTCCCTCCGGAAGCTCGTCATCCGTATTGTAGCCGCTGTCCGCGGGCTCGATGTGGACAAACAGTCCCAGCATGTCCACCAGGACATAGAAGATCGTCAGGCCGAAGGTAATCGGCACGAAGACGTAGAAGACGCCCATCGGGAGATGGGAGTTCTGCGAAAGCAGATGGCCGACCTGGCCGATCCAACGGCAGGAATAAATGAACATGACCACGCAGACAAAGAGGATCGTCAGATCAATCAGCATGGTGGAGATGATCTTTTGCACCCGGCCCTTTGCTGCGAACTTATCCGCCAGGAAGGAAATGGCGATATGCTGCTTTTCCCGGATCGCCAGTGCGGAGCCGAACAGGGTGATAAAAATAAAGGACATGGTCAGGAATTCTTCCAGGGCGGCAAAGGAAATGCCGAAGAAATAGCGCAGCACGATGGTCACCGTGACGCCCACGGCCAGGAACGCCGCCAGGATCATCAGGATGACGGACAGCGTCTTGTCCAGAATTTTGATGGCTTTATTCATGAAAACACCTTCTTCTTGTCTTAAAAAAGCCTGACTTTCAGCCAGGCTTTTTTTCAAGGGACCTCTGGTATTACTTTCCTTCCGCCAGGGACTTGACCAGGTCCAGTTCTTCCTGGGAGAAATACTTCAGGTTGTTCACGAAGTGATCGTACACCGGAGCGCAGGCATCGATGAAGGCCTGGCGTTCTTCGGCGGTGGGGGTGTAGACGTCGCAGCCGGCCTGCTTCATTTCTTCCAGACGGGCTTCAGCGTTTTCCAGGGAGATCTTGTTCTCGGTTTCCACGAACAGCCAGGCGGCGTCGGAAAGGACCTTCTGATATTCTTCCGGCAGGGAGCGGTAGAAGGCGGCGTTCATGGTCATCACTTCGGGATGATACTGGTAGTTCACGTACAGGATGTACTTCTGCACTTCGTAGAGCTTCTGGTCGTAGATGGTGGCGATGGGGTTTTCCTGACCGTCCACGGTGCCCTGCTTGAGGGCCATGTAGACGTCCGCCAGAGGCATGGAGATGTAGGAAGCGCCCAGGGTGGTCATGCAGACGGTGATGGCTTCGATGGAGGGGGTGCGGAGCTTGAGGCCCTTCATGTCGGCCGGGGTCACGATGCGGCGCTTGGAGTTGGTGATCTGGCGGGCGCCGCCGTCGCCGATGGCCAGGACTTTAAGGCCGTTGGCTTCCGCGTCGTCAGAGATGAGGCTAAACACCCGCTCGTCCTTGGCGGCCCGCATCAGGGCTTCCTGATTGTCAAAGAAGAAGGGCATCAGGAACAGGTTCAGCTTCTTGGAGATGGTGTCGAAGGGGCCGCCAACAAAGGCTTCCAGCATGCCCATGCGCATGGATTCCTGCATGTCCGGCTCGGAGCCGAGGACAGCCGCGGGGTACAGCTCGATCTGAACCTTGCCTTCGGTCTTTTCTTCCACATACTTTTCAAACTCCAGCAGGGCGATGTGGCGCGGATGGGCCGTGCTCATGGTGTGGCCCAGCTTGATGGTGTAGGTCTGATCCGCGGAAGCGGCCGGAACCAGCGCGCAGGACAGCAGAGCGGCCAAAACGAGGGTCAGGGCGATGATGCGTTTCATGATACTGCCTCCTCTTTCGATGATGGTGGTTGTTTGCAAACACTTTAAAAAAGTGTTTTCACTTTAGTCGATTTGATAATAGCATACAGGAAATGAATTGTCAACGGCTTTTTCCGTCCTTCCTTGAAAAACAAGTGGAATAAATGCCGGAAAAGACAAAAAAGGGCCGCCAGCGAGTGATATGCTCCCCCTGAAGTAGACACTGGAAAAAAACAAACCAGTGTTTTTCAGGGGGAGTTTTAATGCCAATGAAAGCGAAATACACAG
>OCVV011353359.1_pt1 | contig 25362 bp, 10 predicted proteins | sample 1539721 | NCBI WGS metagenome assembly OCVV01 (sample SAMN02144230, study PRJEB22623) | gut metagenome | biome: sheep rumen | host: Ovis aries | place: New Zealand
TTGGTGGCTGAAGCGAAACCTTATGCAGACGCTGTCGTTGATTTGATTAATGCTATCCCGAATCCGATTGTTTATACGCAGTCCTGCAAGGATAAGATTGATGCAGCACAAAAGGCATATGATGCTTTGACCGATGGTCAGAAAATGTTTGTGTCCAATTATGAGACGCTGAAGAATGCTCCGTTCGATCTTATCAAAGCTGCTCCGTATGCGCATATTCTCTTTAAAGCAAATAACCAAGAAAAGAAGGTTGAGAATGTTACACTCCCGAAGGAGTTCACAGCAGCAGAGATGAAAACAATGATTAAAGAACTATACAATGTTGAAGGAGATTACGATATGTATGCTTCTTCTTATTCCGATGCTGTGAATATTTCCTACGAAAAGTGGACAATTTATCCTTTTACGGGAAAGGTTAATGTTGATGGTGATTTGAGTAAGTATGACCCAGATTACGATATGATTCCTATCAGCCTCGAAATCACTTTAGATCTTCCGCCATATGAGGCCGAACTCATTACTTACACCCTGCAGCTCCATGTGAACGATGCAGCAATGGGATCGGTAGCTGTAACAAACCTGCTTGGCAGCGATATTATTGACAACGGTGACGGCACATACGACGTTCCGGAGGGCGCAGAGGTAACACTCCAAGCAACCCCGAACGAGGGCTATGAGTTCATCGGCTGGAAAGCAAGTAGTACTATTTGCGACTTTGCCGATTGTGAATTCGTTGATCTCAACACCGTTGATAACCCGCTGACCTTCGACATGTACAGGGAAGCAGCTTTCTTGGCTGAGTTTAAGGCAACTACTACGACTGCCGTAGAGAATGTACAAACCAACCATGTACAAGCTACCAAATTCTTCCGTGACGGCATGCTCCTCATCGAGAAGAACGGCAAGATCTACACCGTCACCGGTGCAGAGGTTAAATAAGGTGGTTTGACATGGTTTGACATCGTTTGACATTGTTTGACTTTGTTAACCACTTCAAACGAAGCGAAGCTTCTTCAAACTATTTCAAACAAACAAAAAGCGCATTTCGGTGCGCTTTTTTTTGTGGAGTATAGCGGACTCGAACCGCTCACCTCGACACTGCCAGTGTCGCGCTCTATCCAGATGAGCTAATACCCCATATATCGCCACTTTTTACGCTGTTGGTGCCAGCGGGTTTTATTTGAACTATCGCAGATTATGCGACAGTTGGTTTTCTTACTTCATTCAACACTACCTCCGGGTTCAAATCCATACGCATAATAGCGGATAGTTTCTTGCCCATATCTTTGAGCGAATGACCACAATGGTAGAGGCTATCGTCAATAATCAGCCATCGGTCGTGCGAAGATTTAGACCATTTATGCGTGTTGATTGGTTGTTTGCCTTTAGATGCGTTGTGCGCGTCGCGAAGGGATTTGTATTCACTATCAGAATAGATGTCGGCAGTTACTCCGTTAGCACGCACATCAAGCATCTCAAAAGTAGCTGCGTCCACATAGCCATCAATAATGATGACACGCTTTGTGGCTGTCTTAATAATCCGTTCCAATAGTACGCGTGCTTCAAAGAATTCGCCATCGAAGAAGACTTGTTCAATAGGAGGCAAGGATGTGCGGACGAAGAAATCAATCTTTTCTTCTACAGCCTCTAATCTTCGCTCTTGAACTATCAATCGGCTGTCAACACGCTCCTCAACCGCTAAAATACGCTGGTTAATGGCATGACCACGCAATATGTATTCCCGGAGCACACTATTTGCCCATCGGCGAAACTCTATACCTCTACTACTTTTGACACGATAACCTACCGATAGAATCACATCAAGACTATAGTACTCAACAAGATATGTTTTGCCATCTGTAGCAGTTGTCGCAATTTTTGCGACAACTGGATTTTCGCAGGGTGTCGCAAATTTTGCGACTCCCTGAATAGATTTTTGAGTTATCGCATTTTTTGCGACAACTGGAGCCAACTCCTCGCGTAGCGCATTATTGATATGCTTGCCGATGGTTTTAACATCACGATCAAAAAGCACAGCCATCTGGTTGCGGTTAAGCCAAACGGTGTCATCCTGAACACGCACCTCCAATTGGATCGTATCGTTTGGTTGATATAGTACTATTTCGTCTTTCATTATGCTTCGCACGCAAAATTGCGTGCAAAGGTACAAATTTTTTTTGACATATGCAAATTTTTCGGTGCAAATCGTTCAAAGAAGATATTTTTTTGTGTGAATTTGTGATTGAGTGAAAGAGAAAGAAAAGAGAGAAAGAAGAGAGGAAAGAGACGTGACGTAGACGTCCGTAATGGTCGCGAGATGGTCGCGGGATTGACCCGTAAGGGGAGGGTAATCGATACGATTTGGAAAGGAAGCCTCTGGATATTTGATAAAAAATTAAACAAAGTCACTACCACGATCCAAACGAAAACGGTAGAGAAATATAGAGGGAAAAGGGTAGACCGGGCGGACGGTCGGACACCCTTTCTGTAAAATACATACACCCACACGCGTGTGTGAGTTTATAAAAAAGGGTGTCCGCCTGTCAGCCGTCCGCCATTTAGGTTTATCTTGGTTTATTTACTAAAAATCAACTACCGGGAAAAGTAACTCGTACTCGCGGTTGGTTGGTGCGTATGCGAGATTTAGAGGAGGTGAATGCAAACAGGAGCATAGAAGGCCGATTGTAGAGCAGATGAGCAGATGAGCAGCTCATTTTATATATCTCACACACGCGTGTGTGTATTTTAGAAAAACAACTGCTCATCTGCTCATCTGCTCACCTGAAAATCTTCGTTCCCTTTGTGTCCTTCGTGAACGAAAATTGATCTACGATGCTTTATTATGTTTATGTTCGTAAATCAGCAACTGGGAAACTTTAATTAGTGATTACCTTCCAATTACCTGTTGAACCCGCGATATCCCCGCGACCTCAACGCGACCTCACTGTAGGGTCTTTGTCCAGTTCATCTTGCCGGACTAACATCCGGCTAAAAAATAACAACCTATGAGAATAATCCCCATTATGCCGATAGACACCATGTATGGCATGGTTTGACTTTGTTTGACATAGTTTGACATGGTTTGACATAGTTTGACATGGTTTGACATAGTTTGAAAGTTGTTTGACATTGTTAACCACTTCAAACGAAGCGAAGCTTCTTCAAACTACTTCAAACTACTTTCAAACAAACAAAATGGACATTGTTAACCACTTCAAACGAAGCGAAGCTTCTTCAAACCACTTCAAACAACTTTCAAACAAAGAAAAAGCGCATTTCGGTGCGCTTTTTGTGTATGTGTAAAAATTGACAATGTGGAAAAATTGATGCGATTTTGAAATTTGTTTGCATCAAAAATGAACTTTGCGTCAAAAAATGACCCTAAAATTTGACTTTGCGTCAAAAAAATTTGACTTTGCGTAAATTTTTGCATTTACCTATTGCATGTTTCAAAAAAAATTATTAACTTTGCACCCGCAACGGGTAACCGCTTTTATTAGAAAGATAAAAGCCCAAAGCCTTGCGGGATTGGTTTCCCGCAAGATTACAAACAAACACAAACAAACAAATTACACCCATGAAAAAACTGATTCAATACTTGTTACTTGCGTGGGCAATAGCAAGTATTCCTATGGTAGATCTCTTTGCACGCGCCAAACACGGAGACTGGTATTTCCGTGAAGAGAGGGGCGGCACCCAGTACTCGGCCTATGCAGCCGGTAACGGTAAAGTGCATTACAAGATTTTGGTTTTTGCCACCGGTTCGAAAAGAAACTTCTGGGCTTATTCGGATGAGGACGACATCACGCAGGGCTCTCGCTGTTGGACGCATTTAGAGGGCGCATCCGATACGGACTATCCGAACTTCATGATCTACGAGGCGGACAATAAAGGGCATAACAGGCCAATAGGCGATGATGGCAAAAACCCGAACGACAGAGGGTGGGCTCGTGTGAAAATGCTGTCCGGTGTCATTATCGTGACCAATACCTATGACGGCGAGCCGGAGCGTATTACGGCGGACGGTCAGTGGCATGAGGTTTGGCTCAAACGTGACGGTAACGAGGATTGGCTGACCTATTTGGAGTTCGACTTTATAGAACCCGTGGAATATGCCAATAAGAAGTATTGGGTGGGAAACTCGGTTCATTACCGTCGTGAAGGCGACAAACCCAGTGACCAAGCCCGCGGTTCTCAAACCCGAACGTTAGCGAAGATAACAGGCGGAAACCCCGATCCTGCCCCTCAATTGCAGACACCGTTCCTGTACGTCTTAAACGAAAACGGTCCTGCCGGCTATGGCAAGATTGCTATACCTTATGTCTCGGTACAGCAACCGTACCGGTATTGGCTCTACGGAACGGGAGATCCTATCCCCTGTGAAGAAAGAGCGGACATGATTTTGCTAAAAAGCGACGATGTGGTGCGTAGTTTCCATATCACGATGGAGACTCAGCGTTCGCAAGACCCGGACTCCGTTCAAGTACAAAACTCCAATACCCTCACTATTCCTGCCTATCACAAGCTCCATGATTTTGCGATAGACGGTGTCAAGACGCAGGATGCAGCGACGGGTAAATGGTTTATCAATTACCGGTACAAGAAACTGACATGGAAGATCTATTATCCGGACGAGAAGGAGTTGATGATAGGTGACATGTTCGAGATCCAGCGAGCGTATAAAGCCGACTACTCCGACGCCGAAACCATCGGACTGATCCCGATGATGTACGATTCTCTGGCGACGGATACGCTCACCGACCGTCAGACCTACACCTATATCGACTCAGCGCGTGGTGCTTGGTGGAACCCGTTAGAGAACAGTTACCGTATCTACTACCGTGTCCGCCGTGCTTCTTCGGGCCAATGGGGATGGGACGGCCACGACTTTGCCGCCCAACTGGCGTATTACCCGGCTCAGGAGTATTCCCCCTATATCTTCGACAAAAACCTCACGTATCGTCTGTCAGCCGATTTTGAGACCAGCCATAAGGTGAATATCACGCTGCAGCTCCCGAACAAGAACATGCAGGCATCCCGTACGGAAGAGACACCGGGTTTCAGCTACTATTACTACGACCCCAAACAGCGCTTCATCCTGCGCAAGATCATGACGGAGCTGCAGGACACGGTAGAGGTCCCTATCCCGGGCAAGCACATCGAGGAGGCACTCAATAAATCTTACCTCAACACGGACGATATCAAATACTCGCAAGAGCCGATAACCATCCTCTACACCGATGAGGCGAACTCTCCTTGTGTACACTATCAGTACGAGGTCTATATAGATACCGCCGGTGTGACAGTTTTCCGTCCGGACAAGGACTATCCCGCCCGCCGGAAAGTGACCCCCGCCGGTGAGGATGACCAAAACGTCTATTTCACGGAGGCGGCGAATATCAATTCGTTCAGCGCGACGAAGTCCGACTACTCCGACGGCGTTCTGCTGACCTGGCAATTGACCGACGGGAATATAGGCTCTTACAAGATCGAGACCCGTCCGTCAGGGAAGGACACCGCGTGGACGGTATTGGCGGATGAGTACGGCGGCAGTTGGTACAAAGATAAAACAGCCAATCCGTTTATCTCCCGCGAATGGGAATACCGTCTGACGATGACCTATGGGTGCAACGGCAACATCCTGTCCGTTAGCAAGACCGCCGTCGGTTCGCGTGACCCGTACGGCAAGGTAAGCGGTTATGTACGCTATGAGGACGGCTCCGCCTGCCCCGGTTTCGAAGTGAAAGCGAGCCGCACCAGTACCGGACAAACGGTACAGACAGTAACGACCGACGAGAACGGGTACTACCTGCTGGACAGCCTGCTTTACGGCGAAGGATACGCCTATGCCATTCAGCCGGAAAGCATGTCGGCGGAGTTCAGGTACAATAACACCTCCGCGACCTCCGCCACCATCACGCTTGGTCTGAACGACTGCATCCGGGAGAATATCAATTTCGCCAATATATCCTCAGTCCGCTGTACGGGTCGTGTGCTGTATGAGAACAGTACCGTGCCTGCGCGCGATGTACATTTCTTGCTCAACGGCATTCCCGTAAAGAACGGAACATCGCTGTATAAGACCGATGTGTCGGGTAATTTCGAATTCCGCATCCCGCTGCATACGCCGTTCACTCTTCAGGCGTACAAAGAGGGTCATACGTTCGCGGGAGACGGCTTCGTGCGTATGATCAATGCCCGGACCGGAGAGCCGGACAGCCTGCTCTCCATGGATAGCCCGCTGGACGGCGTACGTATCTATGACCGGACCAAGGTGCGCCTCATCGGCCGTCTCGCCGGTGGTCGTTTACAAGCAGAGAAACCGCTTGGATTCGGCCTGAGCGAAAATAACCTCGGTGATGATCTCAAGATAGTATTTGAACTGGAGGGAGACAATATCTCGCAGCTCGTGCATTACAAAAATGACCTGTCACGCGACAGCGTTACCGTCGATCTCCTTCATGAGGTACGGAACGGAGAACAATCCGACTCGGTCGGCATTACCCATACGGAGTACTACAAGAAACGCATCATCGTCTTTCCGGATGTACATACAGGTGAGTATTACGTAGATCTGTTCCCTGTCAAATATAAAATCACGCAGGCGACCGCTCGCGGTTATGCAACGCTCTATGCGGAAGGTAAAACCGGCGAGACGCTGGATCTGACGGATGCCCCGCTCCATCAGCGTACCAATAGCGCAGGCGGCAAAGAGGTGGATTATAACGAGACCTATAATATCACCTATCATAGCCCGATCGCTATCTCCTGCACCCAGTTGCAGTTCGGTATGCCGGTGAATTATTACGGAGAGAAGACCATCTTACGCCAAGATATCCAAAATCGTCAGATAGAGGTGCCGGTAGCGGAAAAACAGGCGGATGGCAGTTACCGTTACCTGTTCGGGGCACCGGTATTCAAATCCGAGAAATACCAGTTCATTGTCACCGCTCATGAGGACTACTATTATAACAACGATTTCAGCTCCACAGAGCATGAAGAGGTACGTATCCAAGGCGGTACGCTCAAGGTCTATAACGGATTGTATGACACGCAGAACACCGAGATCCGAACTTACGAGTTGGACACGCTGGGTCAGGCGACGATCACCGTGCCTGTGGACTATGTATCGTTCGTCAAGACGGGCGAGAATGCGCTTCGCGTGCTGGATCTTTCCGTTGAGTACCAGGGGGCATTTGTTGAGAGCCAGGCTCTGCGTGCTTTCGTGACCGGCGACAAGCTGAAGGGACAGGAGTATGCCGCTTCTACCCACGGCGATGTGGTATTGTTGGATATCCTGCGCGATCCTCCCGGATCGGGTAGTTCCGCCTATATCGATGCAGGTACCTCTTATACCTATAACTGCAATACGGAATTCAGCGTGACCTTAGGTGTGGGCATCACGCTCAAATACGGATCAGGTGCGAATATCTACATGGGAGCCTTCGCCGGCGTGGGCGGAGGTGCATGGAGCGGAATGCCCACCGAAGCCACCTCCAGCGCTTCGCTAACCCTGCCGCTCGCCGCTACCTATTTATACAAACACACCGGATCCTATACCTTCACAACCTCCGACCGTATAACTACCGGCGGCGATCCGTTCTCGGTAGGTCCGTCGGCAGATGTGTATATCGGCGCGACCCAGAATGTGCTCTTCGGTATGATGGATGCGGTTCAACCGCTGGATTCGCTGACCTATGTCACGCTCGCGGCCCAGGCCGCCAACGGTTCGATGCGTACCATTGCAGAAGGACGGGATGCTACGGGGCAGAAATACTTCCTCGTTATCGGTACTGAGTTAGGCGCAACATCCTATATAAACTCTACCTTCGTACATACCCAAAGTTATATCGAGAACACGCTTCTGCCGCAGTTGGCTCAGCAACGCGACGCGCTTCTAATGACGGGTGATAGCGCTACCGTCGCCGCTATCGTCCAAAGCACGAAGAGACCGGCTTACTGGAGTAAGGTGGAGCCGAATGACAGGCACTTCGGTATGGACGGCTATTACGTCCAGATCGTGCCGGATAACAAGCTCTATGACGACGAGGTCGCCTCTTACAACCGACAGTATGTCAATTGGTTCAAACTGCTGATGAAGAACGAGCGGGAGAAGATCAGTGCGCTCCGCGGTACGAACAGCGAAAAGGTCGGCACTTGGTCGATAGGAGGCGCTACCTCCGTTACCCATACCGAGAACTACAACTCCACCAGCTCGGTCTATAATTTCTTAACTTACCCGAGCTTGAAGTTCAATACGGGCAGTTTCGGGAAGAAGGAAACTACCTTGATACAAGGCAGTCAAGCCGGTATGAACGATTTGTTAGGCGCTGCAATCACGCAAGAAGCCACCAATCCGGACAAGCCCGTAGAGGTATTGGGAAAGACGGCCGCTGCCACCTGGAAATTCGAGTTCCTGCCTATCCGCAACATTGATTGGAACAAGAGCCCGGCTATTCAAAACAAGGGTAAAACGAAAGCCGCCGGTTTTACACTCAAAGTAGATGATTACTCGTACGAGCATTTGAACGTGTCCGTCTATCGCGTGGTGGAGGAAAATAGCGGTTATAACGATCAGACGAAAGGCAACCGCAGTTTCACCGAAGCCGATGATGACCACCTCTACGGATCGTATGTCTATTACCTCAACGGCGGTGCCACTCGCTGCCCGTGGGAGGCTCCGGACTCGACACGTTTCTATACGCCGAAGGTACCGCTCTCAGCCGGTACACTCAAGCTGGAGAACCCCAAACTGGATATCGACGTTCATGAGCGTAGCAACGTGCCGGTGGATCAGCCGGCAGTCTTCCATATCCGCATGACGAACGAAGGCGAAATGCCATACGGTTCGGGCAACGGAGGTCTGATGTTCACGCTCAAACTGCAAGAGGGTTGTAACCCGAAGGGAGCCCGCATCATGATCGACGGCGCTCCGCTGCTGGAAGCAGGACGCCAGTTCCGTCTGACCCGCGGAAACGTAGAGATGAAGCGCGTGGAGGTCTATGCCGGAGAAGGATATGACTTCGAGAATATCGTGCTGTCGTTGATGTCTAATTGCAGCATGACAGAGTTGGCAAGATGCACCTTTTCAGCGCACTTTATGCCTGTTGCTTGTCCGGTGAACATCTCAGCTCCGCATGACAACTGGATCATGAATACGCTCTCGCCGCAAGACTCGACCGGCTGGTACCTGCCGGTAGTGATCGACGGCTTTGATGTGAACTACAAGAACTTCGACCATATTGAATTCCAATACAAACTGGCGACCCATAGCGACGATGATTGGGTGAGCCTCTGCTCGTACTATGCGGACGACAGCCTGTATAACGCCGCTTCGGGCAACAAGTCGATGATCAGTTCGGGTCGTATCGAAAACATCCGTTTCTACGGAGAACGTGACCCGATGGAGCAGCAGTACGATCTGCGTGCAGTAGCATTCTGCCGTCACGGCTCAGCCTTCATCACCCGCTCCTCCGCCGTAGTACGCGGTGTGAAGGATACACGTGTACCGCGTGTGTTCGGCGAACCACAGCCGGCTAATTCGATCCTCGGGGTGGGGGATAACCTGATGCTGCGGTTCAACGAGCCGATAGCCGGAAACTACCTGGATGAGGATAATAACTTCCAGATCGTAGGCTATACCAACGAGGCAGGTATCAGCACCGGTATATCGCTCCACTTCATTGATACGGAGAATTCCTACGCCGAATCCAAAGTGCTGCGTTCGATATACGATAAATCATTCACGATAGACATGATGGTCCGCCCGGAAGATCCGAACGCAGCGTACACCTTCTTCAATTATGATACGAAAGCAGGTCGTTCTTTCCTTTTCGGCAAGACGGACGATAATCGTCTGTACGCCCAATTAGGCAGCGAAACGATCTATTCAGACACCTTGCCGGAGAAGATGATTCCTTTCACCCGCGTGGCAGTCGTATATGACCGCGAGAGCCGTCTGGTACGTTTCTATGCCGGTACGAAGGAAGTGACGGATACCACCGTAACTCCGTTTAAGGGTTCGTTGGAATTAGCCGGCAGTGCGCCGATATGTATCGGTAAGGGTTTTGCTGGCAACATGATGGAGGTTCGTCTATGGTCCAAGGCGCTCTCTCCCGATGAGATCGCGCAGACCAATATGCGTCGCCTGACCGGTTACGAACGCGAACTGATAGCCTATTACCCAATGAATGAAGGCAAGGGCGAGGTGCTGACAGACAATGCTAACGGCGCAACTCTTTATACCTATCAGAGCAACTGGGAATACCAAAAAGGTATCTCGTTGCACGTGAGCGATGGTCAGGTGGTGAAGATGGCGGATGCCTTCCTCTCCCGCTCGGATATAGAAGATGAAACGCTGATGTTCTGGTTCAAAAGCCCGAGCAAACGCGGTACTATCTTCTCCGCCGGCAGGATGAGCAATACCCAAGGCACGGAGATCGCGTTCAACAACGGCGCATTGATGCTTATGAACTACGCGAACTCATGGAAGATCAGCGGCAACTATTCCGACAACGAATGGCACCATTTCGCCATGACGATTAACCGTACATTCAACAATGTAGCCGTTTATCTTGATGACCGGCAGAAACTCTCCTTCGCCGCCACCGAGATGGGCGAAGTGAGCGGAGAGATGTATATCGGCGGAGGTGATTTCGTAGGAAACATAGATGAGTTCATTATCTTTGAACAAGCCCTGCCCCAATCGCTCATGGAGACGTATGGAACACTCTCGCCGCGAGGCGATGAGATGGGTCTGATGGCATACCTGCCGTTCTCGGAGATGAAGGAGAACGCCAACGGTATTTTGGAGCAAGTGTTCTCCGTCAATGACCAGCGCGTATTCAAGACCTCCGAGGGCGATGTGGTGGAGAAAGTACAACCGCTGATTCTCGCTGTATCCGATTCGACGGATGTGATGCAATTAGGAGACCGAACCCTCTCGGCTCCCGTACAGGATATCGGACAGTTGACGAAGATGAACTTCGATTGGTCGTTCAATAACGACGAATTGATGATCCACCTCAATATGCGCGACCGCGAGATCAACAAACAGACAATCTATATCACCGTGCGCGATGTAGAAGATATGAACGGAAACCCAATGACCTCGCCGGTGACTTGGTTAACGTTCGTTGACCGTAACTCGCTCAAATGGGCGAAACGTCAAATGAACGTATCCGCTATCTATAAGGCGGGCAATGAGCCGATAACACGCACTATGCGCATTATCAACAGCTCCGGTAAACGCCATCAATATTCCATCGAGTCTATACCCGCTTGGCTTAAAATCGATGCTTCCTATGGCACTATCGAACCCACCGACGAGGTAACACTTACCCTTACTTTTGACACCGAACTATCACCGGGTGAGCATGTTGATATCATCTATCTGACCGATGAAAACGGCCTCTCCGAGCCGCTCGATGTACATTACTCAATAACGGCAGAACCGCCTTTCGGCAATGTGGACAAGAATAAATATCCGCTTAGCATGTCCGTCTGCGGGCAGGTGATCATCAACGGCAGTTATGATACGGACAACAACGATATCGTCTATGCCATGTTCCGCAACGAGTGTATCGGCATGGCCAATGTTGATTTTGACAACACAGCCCATACCACCAAAGTATTCCTTTCTATCTATGGTAACGAAGCTATGAAAAACAGGAAGGTCTCCTTCCGTATATGGGATGCTTCGGCCGGCAAGCTCATTAACCTCACACCAAGTGTTTCCATCCTCTTCGGACACGGATACGTTTATGGATGCGGTGAAGATCAACCGGTAGTCTTCACCTCTTCGGGGGCGGAGACTCAGAACATAGACTTGGCTAACGGATGGAACTGGATCTCGACTCACTTGAACCTGCAGCCCGAAACAGCAGCCCTCAACAGCGTAATGACCGCTTCTGAGCCTTGGACGGAAGGGGATGTGATCAAGAATCCGGAAATCCCCGCATTCAGTACCTATTCGGAGGTGAAAGACCAGTTTGTGGGGGACCTCATGGCATGGGATTATACCCAGATGTACATGGTCTATTCGGCAAGGGGGAATACCCTCCGTCTGAGCGGTGACAAACCGGCAGAAGAAGACAAGCGTATCATCCTCCACGGAAACGGCAGGTGGACTTCTTTCCCATGCCTCTTCGATCAGGCTACGTCCATCACAGACGCACTCGCCGACTACTACGACCACGCATCCGCCGGAGATATACTTAAAGCATATGACCGCTTTGCTGTCTTCTCGACCGATAAGAAATGGGAAGGCGATCTCAAGACCCTCCGCCCCGGCGAAGGATATCTCTTCCGCCGTAAGGGCGCCGGCGACGTGACGGTCAAGTTCTTTAACAAACCCTCCGCAGCTGCGCCGCAGAAAGCACCCGCTTTCCAAGGTAAAGCAGGCACGAACATGACAATGATCGCCACGGTAGAAGGCGAAGGACTCCGCGCTTATATAGGCAATGAGCTGGTCGGTGTTGCAACGAAGATAGACAGCCTCTATTTCCTGACCATCAGCAGCGATGCGGCAGGAGCCGAACTTCGCTTTGAGACCGAGACGGGTACGCCGCTTACAAGCCGGACGACAATCCCGTACGTAGTCAACAGCCATCATGGCTCGCTCAACACCCCTGTCGTTTTGAAACCGTGCTGTTCCGAGCGACCGTACAAGCTTATCGAGAATAACCATGTCATCATCATCCGCAATGGAGAACGATACGACGTGACGGGAAAGAAAATGAAATAATTCGTGTAATCCGTAAATTCGCAAATAATATGAAAAAGAAATTGATGGTTATCGCCTCTTGCGCCTTGCTGCTTTTCGCGGCAGGGTGCAAAAAGGACGGACAAAATGCTCCTGATTCATTCATCGGCGATGTAGCATCCCCCACATGGACCGTTCCCGAGGCATATGACTACACCTCCTCCATGACCGCGGTCGTCAAGGTGGATCTCAAAGCGCAGTATCCCGGCAAAGCCGCAGATTGGCAACTCAATGACAATGATATCCTTGCTGCCTTTTCCGGGGACAATTGCGTGGGAACAAGCAGCCCGGTTGAAGGATTGTTCTTCTTAACGATCGTAGATGCGGAAAAAAACATCACCCTGCGCTACTACTCTGCGCAATACAAAAACCTCTTTGAGGCCCGTGATGTGTTCCCCTTCCACAATGATGATCACCTCGGCACGATCGCCGAACCGCTTGTTCCGACCTTTGTGGTGGTTAAGCAATAAAAAGGTTTATTTTTGAAAACGGGACTGACGTCCCTGATTATTAGGATATAGGACAACTTTTCGTGAGCAAGCTCCCGACAGCCGCTCAGTTTTTTGTTGTATCTTCGGCCCTCCCGCAAGCGGGTTCCCGCCGAAAATACGTTCGCATTTTGCCGGACATAAGCAAGGGCGGGCATTTTTTTTGAAAACGGGACTGACGTCCCTGCATTTGTGCATACTGAGCAACTATCTGTGAGCAAGCTCCCAATAGCCGCTCAGTATGCACAAATTCGCGATAAATCGCATTTTTTTCAAAAAAAATGCCCGAACGCTTGCATATGTGCAAAATTTGTTGTAAATTTGCACGCTAATTGTAAACACTAAAATCAAAAGGTATGAATAATCTATTTTCTTTAGAAGGAAAAAACGCGTGGGTGACGGGCGCATGTTATGGAATAGGCTTTGCTATAGCCAAAGCTTTCGCGCAAGCCGGCGCAAGTAATATCATTTACAACGCACGCAGCCAAGAGGCTATCGACAAAGCGCAAGAAGCCTACCGCGCAGAGGGTATTCTCAACGCACACGGGTATGTGTGTGATGTGACGGACGAAAAGGCGGTTAAAGCGTTGGTGGAGCAGATCCATCAGGAAGTGGGGGCTATTCATATCTTGGTGAATAACGCAGGAATCATCAAACGTATCCCGATGCACGAGATGAAACGTGAGGAGTTCCAGCAGGTGATCGATATAGACCTCGTAGCGCCGTATATCGTGAGCGCGGCAGTACTGCCGGAGATGATGGAGCGCCGGGAGGGTAAGATCATCAACATCTGCTCGATGATGAGCGAATTAGGCCGCGAGACAGTGAGCGCCTACGCGGCTGCCAAAGGCGGATTGAAGATGCTGACCCGTAACATATGCTCGGAATACGGCGAATATAACATCCAGTGCAACGGTCTGGGTCCGGGGTATATAGCTACTCCTCAGACGGCTCCTCTCCGTGAGCCGCAGGCAGACGGCAGCAAGCACCCGTTCGATGCATTTATCTGCGCCAAGACTCCGGCAGGACGATGGTTGGAGCCGGATGAGTTAGGCGCACCGGCGGTGTTCCTCGCCAGCCACGCCAGCGATGCCGTGAACGGACAGATACTGTATGTAGATGGCGGTATATTGGCGTACATCGGCCGGCAGCCCAAATAATTTGGATTTTCAGAGGCATCTTTGGCTTTTCGGTGCGGTCACAATGCTCCACATTGCTCCCTTACAGGAAAAACCAAATCTGCACGCTGAAAATAAAAATTTAGAATAACGAATAAACAATAATAGCATGAAAGAATACCAATTAACGGCAAAAATGCGTTCCTACCAATGGGACGAGTTGTCGGCAGAGCAGCAGGCTCTGATTCAAGTAGCGAAGGATCAAACGACCCGCAGTTATTGTCCGTACAGCCATTTTCACGTAGGTGCGGCGGCCTTATTGGGCAATGGCGAGATCATCCGCGGTTGCAATCAGGAGAATGCGGCTTATCCCAGCGGTTTGTGCGCAGAGCGCAGTGCCTTGTTCGCAGCCGGCGCACAATACCCCGACCAACCGGTCAAACGGTTAGCAATAGCTTGTTTTACCGGCGGACATTTTACCAAAGAGCCCGGTGCGCCTTGCGGCGCCTGCCGGCAAGTGATGACCGAAACCGAACACCGGTACGGAGGAAAAATGGAGGTGCTGCTCTATGGCGAAGATGAGACCTACGTCTTTGATTCCGCTGCGGATCTCCTGCCGCTCGTGTTCGTAAAGGAAAATCTGTTGGGAAATTGATAATTGATAATTGAGAGTGATAAAGAAAATAGACATTTATTTGCTGCGGAATTTTCTGGGGCTGTTCTTGGCTACATTCTTTATCGCAATCTTTATCCTGCTGATGCAGTTCATGTGGCTGCATATAAGCGACTTGGTGGGGAAAGGAATAGGACTGGATGTGTTAGCGGAGTTCTTTGTCTATGCCGCTGCATCCGTAGTCCCTTTGGCACTGCCGTTAGCTATCTTGTTGAGTTCGCTCATTTCGTTCGGAAACTTAGCCGAGAAATTCGAGTTGACCGCCATGAAAGCCGCGGGCATATCCCTCTTCCGCATCCTGCGGCCATTGGCTTTCGCGGTGGCATTGCTGAGTGTAGGTGCGTTCTTTTTTAGCAACAATATCCTGCCCAAATCGCAGATGAAGTTATGGGCGCTCATCTTCTCCTTGCGGCAAAAAAGCCCGGAGTTGCAGATACCCGCCGGTGAGTTTTACGACGAGATAAGCGGCTATCATATTTATGTGCGCAACAAAACACCCCATGGCGAGTTGCTCAACATCATGATATATGATTATACCGACGGCTTTGAGAACGCCAAGGTGATGGTAGCGGACACCGGCAAACTATCCACCAGCGCGGACAAACGCTTTTTGCTGTTGGAACTCATTAACGGCGAGTCATTCGAAAATTTGAACCGCAAGCAGCAACGCGCTACCGGTACTACCCAAAATATACCTTACCGACGTGAGACCTTCACCCATAAACGCATCGTCATAGATTTTGCTACGGATTTTAACCGCTACGACGAATCGATTTTGGAGGATCAGCACGTCAGTAAGAACGTGCGGCAGTTAGTGCACTCCATTGACTCGGTACAAATAGTGTCCCTGGAACGCAGCAAAGAGCAAAGCGACCGGCTGCTCAAAGAGCGCTATTTCGGACGCGAGAACAGACGGACGGAATTAGTGATCCCGGAGCAAGTGACCATCGAACAGCAAGAGGAATACAACTTGGATTCGCTCTGGGCAAAGATGGATGTACAGCAGCAGCGTCAGGTATACCGCATAGCGCAGGAGAGCGCACGCACCTATCGCGACCAGATCGAATATAACGCCATCATGTTAGACGACGCGCAGCGCTACATCCGTAAACATGAGATCGAGTTATACCGTAAGTTCACCCTGGCTTTCGCCTGCCTGATCTTCTTCTTTATCGGTGCTCCGTTAGGGGCGATCATCCGTAAGGGAGGCTTAGGCGCACCGGTGGTGATCTCGGTTATCCTGTTTATCATCTATTATATCATTGACAACACAGGATACAAGATGGCGCGTGAAGCACTCTGGCCTTGTTGGGCAGGTATGTGGCTCAGTTCGTTCGTGTTGCTGCCTACCGGCATTTTCCTGACCTACAAAGCTGCTACCGATTCGCCGCTCTTTAACCCTGACGCATGGGTAATTACGTGGAAACGAATCGTTTCCAACGTTAAACAGTTAAAATGGTCACTGCGTGACGTTAAACAGTTAAAATGGTTTCACAATGTGAAACGTTAATATGAATATGAAAATCAATACAATAGAAGAAGCTTTAGAAGATTTCAAGCAAGGTAAATTCGTCATAGTGGTAGATGATGAGGATCGCGAGAACGAAGGCGATTTCATTATAGCCGCAGAGGCGATCACACCACAGAAAGTGAATTTTATGCTGCAACACGGTCGCGGCGTGCTTTGTTGTCCGATCACGGAGCAGCGCTGCGCCGAACTGGATCTGATGCACCAGGTAGCGAATAACACCTCTATGTTAGGCACGCCTTTTACGGTGACGGTTGATAAATTAGAGGGTTGCACCACCGGTGTATCCGCAGCGGACCGCGCGGCTACTATCCGCGCATTAGCCGACCCCAAGAGCAAGCCTGAGACCTTCGGCCGTCCGGGGCATATCAACCCCTTGTATGCCCGCTCAGGCGGTGTGTTGCAACGCGCCGGCCATACCGAAGCCGGTGTCGATTTAGCGCGTATGGCAGGCTTTTATCCCGCTGCCGCGCTGATCGAGATCATGAACGAGGACGGTACGATGGCGCGTATGCCACAGCTACAAGAGGTGGCGAAGGAGTTTGACTTGAAGATCATCACAATAAAAGATTTGATCTCCTATCGTCTGGCGCATGAGACCGTCAGCGCAAGCAATCAGACAAACAACGCCGCTTCGGGCACAGCTTGCGAAAACGGACTTATAGAAAAAGGAGAAACGGTCTTTCTGCCGACGCAGCATGGTGAGTTCATGCTGACGCCTTTCCGCGATATGACTACCGGCTTGGAGCATGTGGTCTTAACCAAAGGCGAATGGAAGGAAGACGAGGCTATTCTCTGCCGCGTACACTCCAGCTGCATGACAGGAGACATCTTCGGCTCGCTGCGATGCGAATGCGGCGAACAACTGAACCGAGCTATGCAGATGATACAGCATGAGGGACGAGGCATCATCGTCTATATGAACCAAGAGGGTAGAGGAATAGGACTGATGAACAAGATCCGAGCCTATAAACTACAGGAGGAAGGCGAAGATACCGTTGAGGCAAATATACATCTCGGTTTCCGTCCCGATGAACGCGACTATGGAGTAGGAGCACAGATCCTGCGAGCGATGGGAGCGCATAAGCTGAGGCTGATGACTAATAACCCCGTGAAAAGGGTGGGGTTGGAAAGTTACGGTATTGAAATCGTTGAGAATGTGCCGATCGAAATTCAGCCAAACCGCTGGAATGAACGCTATATGCGCACCAAAAAAGAAAAAATGCACCACGACCTGAAGTTGGTTTGAGCCTTTTGGCACGATATTTGAAGAGATAAAGTATCGAGGTACCGGTATATCGGTTTCTCGGGAGATCGGAAACCCTTTAAAACAAAACAATTATGAAAACAAGACTTACTACACTTCTGATGATGCTGCTGATGATGAGCGCAACGCTATGGGCAGACGAGACAGTAACCGTTTCCGCCAACAGCTCGGATATATCCGAGGGTTTGGATCTGAAAGTCGTAGCAAAACTGTTTGCTGAGGCAAAGAACTTGGAGGAATTTGAGATGATGCTCAATAATCCGGACAGTTCGTTCTGTAATTTGGATCTGAACGGCGACGGTCAAGTGGATTACTTACGCGTAGTGGAGACCGGCGAGGGCAACAAGCGTCTGATCGTATTACAAGCTATCTTGGCGAAAGATATCTTCCAGGACGTAGCCTCGATATACGTGGAGAAAGACGAGCAGAACAAAGTCTCCGTTCAGGTAGTAGGCGATGAATACGTCTATGGCACGAACTATATCATAGAGCCTGTGTATGTCTATCGTCCGGTGATCTACGATTGGTTTTGGTGCGACGCATGGTACGCATGGAATAGTCCCTGGTATTGGGGTTATTATCCGGGTTGGTGGTACGCACGTAGCTGCTGGGCATGCGATGTCTATTGGCATCACTGCTACGCCTTCCATCACTGCCACCATTGCTGTTCATTCCGTTGCGGTTATACCGTATGCGCAGGTTACTATGAGTTAAGTCCCCGCGTTACGCGCAGAGAGTACGCCGTAGCGAACCCGGATCGTTCGTTCGAGCGTCGTAACAGCGGCAAAGTGAATGCCCGCGATATCCGCTCAACAAACACGGTGCGCAGCACACGGCAAGTGGCATCCGCCGGTGGAAGTGGCCGTCAAGGCGGCGTTACCCGCGGCGTATCGGATACCCGAAGCCGCACATTCGGCAGCGCGAACACCGCGAGCACCCGCAGTACCGCCACCCGTACGGCAAGCAGCGCCGGCCGTAGCACAGCCGGATCAGCAGGCGCTACCCGCACCGCAACGCGCTCTACCGCCTCTTCCGGTCGCTCTACCGCCACGGCAACCCGCTCTACGGCTTCGACCGGCAGCACCGGCCGCTCCACAGCATCCGTAGGCACCGCAACCCGCTCTACGGCAACGCGTTCGACGTCTAACACATCCGTCAACTCCACTCGCTCGTCCGGCACACGCAGCACCGCCTCTGTGGGCAGAACAACGCGCAGCACGGCTTCGACAAGTTCATCCGCAGGCACACGCAGCAGCTCTACCTATTCCGGTTCAAGCCGTACCTCCTCCTCTTCATACGGAGGCACTCGCAGTAGCGGAGGGTATTCAGGAGGCTACTCCGGCGGCACTCGCAGTAGCGGAGGCTACTCGGGAGGTGGCGGCTCACGCAGCAGCGGTGGCGGCGGAGGTGGACACGTCACAAGAAGATAACAGAAAAGGTGGTCAAACGACCACCTTTCTTGTTGCATCCTTCTGCTTAATGGGAGGCAAGCATGTTCTTCGGATCCAAGAGGTTATCCAACTGCTCTTTGCTGAGCAATCCATGCTCTAACACCAAATCATATACGCTCCTGCCGGTCTCCAACGCCTCTTTGGCAATTTTGGTGGATGCCTTATAACCGATAGTCGGATTTAGCGCCGTAACGATACCGATGGAGTTCTTAACGGTTGCTAAGTTATGCTCGCGGTTAATGGTGATACCGTCAATACATTTCTCACGCAAGATCTTCATTACATTCTTGAGCCACGTGATGGATTCAAAGATACACTCGGTGATGATCGGCTCCATGACATTGAGCTGCAGCTGACCCGCCTCTGCGGCAAAGCAAACCGCCGTGTCATTACCGATCACCTTGAAACATACCTGATTCGTCACTTCCGGAATAACAGGGTTCACTTTACCCGGCATGATCGAACTGCCCGGAGCCATAGGCGGCAGATTGATCTCATGCAATCCGCAGCGCGGACCGGAAGCCATCAGACGCAGGTCATTGCAGGTCTTACTCAGTTTGACCGCCAGACGTTTCAGCGCAGCCGAGTAGCTGACATATGCGCCGGTATCCGGTGTGGCTTCTACCAAGTCGCCGGCTTTGAGGAAAGGCTCGCCGGTCAGTTCGCGTAGTTTTTGCGTGCATAATTCCGCATAGCCCGCTACGGCATTCAAACCGGTACCGATAGCCGTTCCACCCATGTTGATCTCATAGAGCAGCCGTACATTGCGGTCCAAGTTAGCCACCTCTTCCTCCAAGTTATTGGCAAAAGCGTGGAACTCCTGTCCGCTGGTCATAGGCACAGCGTCCTGCAATTGGGTGCGCCCCATCTTGATCGAATCGTTGAACTCATCGCCTTTCTTGCGCAGCGAGGCAATCAGTTCTTTCAATTCCGCCTCCAAGCCGCGGTTCATGCGGATGAACGCATAGCGGAAAGCAGAAGGGTAGGCGTCGTTGGTACTCTGCGCGCAATTCACATGGTCGTTCGGGGAACAGAACTGGTACTCGCCGCGCTGATGCCCCATGATCTCCAACGCGCGGTTAGCGATCACCTCGTTCGCATTCATGTTCACCGTTGTTCCGGCGCCGCCTTGTACCATGTCGGTAGGGAACTGATCGTGCATCTTGCCGTCAATAATCTCGCGGCATGCCTGCGCAATTGCAGCATAGATCTCATCGTTGATGACTCCTAATTCATGGTTCGCCTCAACGGCTGCCAGCTTGATGTACGCCATTGCGATGATGTACTCCGGAAAATCGGACATCTTCAAATTAGACACTTTGTAGTTGTTGATACCACGTTGTGTCTGCACCCCATAATACGCCTCTGCGGGTACTTTCAATTCGCCTAAGAGGTCTGACTCTAAACGATAGTTTTCCATAGATTTGATTTGTTTAAACATTAATCAATAATTCAGTTCATGTTTCCTAATAATGATCTGACGAACTCCACACGGTTAAAGGCCTGCAGGTCTGTCATCTGCTCGCCTAAACCGATGTATCGCACAGGGATCTTGAATTGATCCGAGATGCCGATCACTACGCCTCCTTTGGCTGTACCGTCTAATTTGGTGATAGCCAAAGAGGTCACTTGTGTAGCAGCGGTGAACTGCCGCGCCTGCTCAAAGGCGTTCTGTCCCGTTGAGCCGTCTAACACCAGCATGACGTCATGCGGCGCATCCGGCACCACTTTCTGCATCACATTCTTGATCTTGGTCAGTTCGTTCATCAAATTGATCTTGTTATGCAGCCGCCCTGCTGTATCGATCAGCACAACATCCGCATCGTTCGCTTTAGCGGACTGCAAGGTATCGAATGCCACGGAGGCAGGGTCAGATCCTTGTTGCTGCTTGATCACCGGCACGCCTACGCGTTCTCCCCAAATACACAGCTGCTCCACTGCCGCCGCGCGGAAGGTGTCTGCTGCGCCCAGATAAACCTTCTTGCCTGCCGCCTTGTATTGGTAGGCTAACTTGCCGATGGTCGTTGTTTTGCCCACTCCGTTGACTCCCACTACCATCACTACATAGGGCTTAGCCGGCAGCGGAGCAGAGAAATCCAACGCATCCTCCATGTTATTCTCTTCCAAGAGCGACGCTATCTCGTCCACTAATAACTTGTTCAGTTCGCTCGTGCCGATATATTTGTCTCTCTTTACGCGCGCCTGCACGCGCTCAATAATACGGAGTGTGGTCTCTACTCCCACATCGCAGGTAATGAGTGCCTCCTCCAAGTTGTCGAGCACGTCATCGTCGATAGTTGATTTACCGGCGATGGCGTGTCCGATCTTAGAGAGGACGGATTCTTTACTCTTTTCCAGACCTTTATCCAAGGTCTCTTTCTTTTCTCTGTTAAATAATCCGAAAAATGCCATATTATCAATACAGTATTACTTTGTGAACTTGTGCTTTGTCCTCGCCCTGAGTGGTGCGGATGAAGTATATACCGCGTACAGGAGGTAAGGTTACTTGCGTCTTTCCTTCGCTGATCTTACCGGCGGATACATGCATACCCGTGGTAGAGAAGATATCGAAGTCTCCGTCTTCCTGTGCCTCAATTGTTACCACCGGAGCGTGTCTCGGAGCCTGCGTCGGATAGACGATGACCGGAGTGTCGTACACGTCCGGAGCCGGTGCTTCGATCGTGATCGGGCATGACGGGATAGAGTAGTTCTCGCCGCGACGGGTTGCTACCATGTAAACTTGGTCGCCCGGCAGCAGACTTCGGTTATGGAGATAACCTATACCATTAGTCGGCGAGAGTACACCATTGATATACCACTCCGTATTCGAGAACTCGAATCCACCGTTATAATCGCTGCTCAGCGGAGCCACTACATCCGTCCAGTTCTGCTCAATGATCCATGACGGATACTTGATCTGGAGCGTAATACTATCCGAACGGCTTGTACCGCATACGCCGTTGTCCAAGACGAGGCGCATGGAGTAGTTGTCCGGACGGACGTAATACGGATGATTCTCATAGCAGATCATGCTAAATGTCGGCAGCGATACGTGCGCCAGCATATTCTCATCGAAGCGCTCGTTGATGACATCCTCAAATCCGGCACGTTTAGCCGCTACGTCGAAGTAAATGCTATAGACGGCAGGTTTCTGACCCGAATAGCTGAACGAGATATCAAAGCCCTCTGCGTCCGCGCAGATGTCACCACTTGTGCGTGCCGAGGTGATGACGGTCGGACGAACGGTAACGAGATGCAACGAGTAGATAGCCGAGTAATAGGTCGCTAATCGGCGGATGGTATCTACATAGTTGCCTTCGTAGCGGATCGTATCTCCACGCCAGATATAGTCTTGACCGGCGCAGATGGTATCATCAATGTGGTAGCGCTTGGTCTCTACCACCGTCAGACGGAGCGTGTGCGTACTATCGCAGTCATTGATAGTGGACCAGCTGCGGTCGATATCCATCGTGTATTTGCCATACCCATCGGAGGTGGTAGTATCGGTGTAGGTCATACCATTCCAATAATAACCCTCATAATCCGTGATCACGGCATGCTCGATGATACGGTAGGTCGGGTAAACGGTCAGGTCAAGATGCATCAAACTATCGCAGCCCTCTTTGGTCTTGAGCGGGATGTCGTAATGACCTCCGCGCGTAAACTCCTGACCGGCATAGCGAACGGTATCGCCCTGACAGATCACTCTCGTCTCCGCCGGCAGGTCATATGCCGGAGCGTCATAGACCTCGACGCGGAGGAGACTGTCTTGTACGCCTGATACCTTGGATAGACGGAGGAAGGTGTAGAGACCGGCTTTGGTGATCACCTGGTCGTCGATCTTCACTTCGCTTCCCGGACAGATAGGTATTGGCAACCAATCCGAATAGTGCGTTGTTACCAGGATGATGAAGCGGTTGATACTATCACATCCGTTTGCTGCAATCAATGTATCGGAGAATAAGTTGCTACCTACTTTCAGATTATTGTACAGTTGTCCCTTATGTACATAAGAGCCGCCTTCCACCTGTTTGTCGGTAATAACAACGCGTTCTTCGTTTACAGGAACAGCCTTGACGGTCAGCTGCAGGTTAACGATACTATCCTTGTCCTCAGACTCCCAATGGTAGTTTCCGGAGCGGGTCAGTTTCTTTCCGAAGAAGTCAACGTAGTTGCCTTGACAGATCTCTCTGTTCCAGCTGAACTCACGCGTGCTCTTCGGGATCACATAGACGTGAACGATACTATCGCAACCGTAGGCTGTCTTATGCGTGAACCAGAAATCACCGGTAGTGCGGATGACGGTATCTTCCAACTCGATCACCTCATTCTTGCCTAATTCGTATTTCTCGTAGCCATAAGCAATACTGTGTGCGCCTACGTGCAGATGATATACACTATCGTATCCATATACCGTATAGAGGCTATCGTGGTAGTTACCGGAAGTGGTAATGATCTGGCCGTGCCAAATCAGCGTATCCGGCATACAGAGGTGAACAGAGTCTTCAAAATGATAGGTCTTGTGAACCGTCAAGTTCAGATGGTGAATGCGGTTACAGCCTGTCACTTTGTCCGTCTCCATATTCTCATAATAGCCTGTCTGCGTCAGTTTACGTCCGTAGAAGTCGTATGGTATCTCTTTATCCGAGATGTTCACTACATCGAAGTATTCGTATGTCGGATGAACGGTGACATTGATCTTGATGATAGAGTCGCAGCCGGTGGTCATACGAATGGTGTCGTAGAAGGTACCATTGGTCTTGTAGGTCGTGTTGCGGTAAATAACGCTATCTCCTTCGCAGAATACGAGACTTTGCTCGGTAATAGCCAACGGCAGCACTTTTACCATCAGTCCCGTTACCACTTTTCTGCCGTCTGTCTGCGTAATGGTATCGCGGTATAGACCGGATTCGTAGATCTCCATCACTTTCGAGGTATCGCTCTTGAGACGCCATCTGTACGGCAGCTCGCTGAAGCAGAGACTTACGGAGTCGTCATATATGCGGTTAACAGTCAGTCGCAGTTCGGTCAAACTGTCGCAGCCAAAGACGGTGGTGTCGTACTTCTGATAAATACCGGTGGTGGTAAATACCTTGTTGTCGAAGTGTACGGTATCGCCCTGGAAGATCGTGCGGTCGAGGATGGTATGATACCTGCGGTTAACGTTCAAGATCAGGGTCACAATACTGTCGCAACCGTTGATATTCTTGAAGGTCTTGGTGTATTTGCCCGGTACGGTGTATTCCTGTTTTGCAAAGGTAAATGCGTCTCCTTCGCAGACAGAAGCACGGATCGTATCATACGTAATCGGCAGTACGTTCAGCATCAAGCCATAGATAGCCATCTTGCCATCTTGCATCACTGTATCGCGATAGATACCGGTCTTGTAGAGTTCCTTCACTTGGGTCGTGTCACTTCTCAAACGCCATAGATAAGGCAACTCGTCGTAGCAGATATTGATACTCTCGTCATACAGACGTACCACCGATAGATTCAGTTCAACAATCGAGTCGCAGCCCCATTGGGTCGTTTCGTTCACAATTTGATAGATACCGGTTTTCCAGTATTTCTTATCATAGTACTCTACCGTATCGCCTTCGTAGATCGTCTTGTCGATCGAGCGGTAATAGCGCTGGCCTACCGTCAAGATGAGTGTGACAATCGAGTCGCAGCCTGATGCATTACCAATAGAGTAGGAGTACCGTCCGGCTTTCGTCAGATTTTGACCGCCAAACCATTTCGTATCTCCCTCACAAATCGTGTCGCGGATGATGGTATCGCTTACTTCCTTAACGATGAGTTTCAAACCGTAGAACATCTGTTTGCCATCTACGTAAACGCTATCGTTGCGGTAGAGGCCGGCAGCGTAGATCGGTGTTACCTTAGTCGGATCCCACTTGTTGACCCACATGTACGGCAGGTCGTGCGAGCAGACGGTAACTACGGTATCAACGAGCGGATGAACTACAACTTTCAAGTCCACAATACTGTCGCATCCTTGCGGCGTCGTGCCCTTGAAGGTGCAGATGGTATCGTTCTTGAATGCCTTGCCGTTCATTACCACGGAGTCGCCT
>OCVV011217968.1_pt1 | contig 25359 bp, 24 predicted proteins | sample 1539721 | NCBI WGS metagenome assembly OCVV01 (sample SAMN02144230, study PRJEB22623) | gut metagenome | biome: sheep rumen | host: Ovis aries | place: New Zealand
TACGATAAAGACGTGTTGCAGAAAGTACATGATTTACATCTTGATGCAGATATCATTTCTGGGCAGGTTGAACGGATGGATAACCATCAGCTTCTTCGCACCTATGATAAGAGTATTTTGATGCAGTTATTCTATGATACGCTAAATCATCAAGGTACATTCATTAAACATGCTCTTTTTGATGACTTGAAATATGATGAGAATTATAAGATTGTGTCAGACTGGAAATTTTGGTTAGAGACAATTATTTGGAGAAATGCAAGTTTGGAGATAGTTGATTTATTGGTTGCAAAACAAGATGTTACAGGAATAAGCTCTGACATAAATTATATTGATTTGCAGAACAGAGAAATCCAAGAGGTTCTTGATGCTTTTTTTCCGATACAATTGCAAAAGGAATTAAAAGAGTATCAAAAATTGCGTGTCTCTCCATATGCGATCTGGGGTAATTATCTGCAAAAGAAATCGCAAACTCTATATAATATCGGTTATCAGGTATTAAAATTCTTGGTAAAATTTGTTTGATGGGAATATGAATGTAGGCTATGATATTTCTGTTATAATACCCCTTTATAATGTACAAGATTATATAGAGGAGACACTGAATAGCGTTGTACGACAGAATATTGGATGTAATATTGAATGTCTCTTGATAGATGATTGTGGCAATGACTCTAGTGTGTCGGTAGCAGAGAAGTTTATAGAGAATTATAAAGGGAACGTTGATTTCCGTATTATTTGTCATAAAGAGAATAAGGGACTATCAGTTGCACGCAATACAGGAATTTTAAATGCTAATGGTCAATATTTGTTTTTCCTTGATGGTGATGATAAATTGTTTCCAGACAGTTTGCAATCTTTATGGGACGTTATACGAAATCATCCTCACGTTGATATTGTCAAGGGAGACTTTTGTATAGAAGGATTATCCGATTCAATTTTACGCAAAGATTTTCCACCATATTCGGAAGACGCTAAATGGATAAGAACTCACTTTTGTAATTTGTCTATACCCGAATCAGCTTGTAACTGCCTTATGAAAAGGCAGCTCATTGTTGAAAATAAATTGTTTTTTAAAGAGGGATGGATACAAGAAGACACACTTTGGACTTTTAAAATACAACGATATATCAAAAGTATAGCTTTCTGTTTCAAACCAACATATTTTTATCGTACGAACCAAAGTAGCATAATGCATACTATGGATAAAGAAAAAGCAGCAAAAGCCTATTCACTCATTTTTAATGAAGCTTACAATGATATGCTTTTGTCAAAAATAGAACGATATGAACTTAGATATCTTGAAATCATGGCAGAAAGAATTTATAATGCAGTTGGTGAGAAGGGATTAAAGTCGCTTTGTACAAATTGTAATTTCATATTTAATATGCTTTTTCGTTGTGACCGAGAATTGAGTCATGGAAATAATCGTTTTGTTGACGCAGTTCTTCGAGGAAGTAGAAACTTGTTAAGAAGTCTTCTATGTAACAAAATTATTTTCAGTTATAGATAATCGTTTTTTAATATGATACCTTTTAACAGACCCTATTGTTCTGGTCGTGAATTGAAATACATAGAGAAAGTTTGTCATTCCGATACAATGTCGGGCAATGGCGAGTTTACCAAGAAGTGCCAAACTTTTTTTGAACAGAAATATGGTTTCAAAAAATGTTTGCTGACAACCTCTGGTACAGATGCGCTAGAGATGTGTGCTATGTTATGTGAATTGAAACCAGGGGATGAAGTTATCGTCCCGTCGTACACTTTTGTTTCTACTGCTCTGGCATTTCTTCGTGAAGGTGCAAAGGTTGTCTTTGCGGACTCATCAAGCAAGAGTCCCAATATGGAGGCTGAACAAATAGAACCTTTGATTACTCCTAAAACAAAGGTAATAGCAGTGGTTCACTATGCGGGTGTAGCCTGTGACATGGATGCTATCATGGCTTTAGCGGAGAAATATCATCTTTTCGTGGTGGAAGATGCTGCTCATGCTATTGATTCTTATTATAAAGGAAAACCATTAGGAGGAATAGGACATTTGGCTGCATTTTCTTTCCATGAAACAAAAAATATTAGTTCGGGAGAAGGAGGAATGCTTGTCGTAAATGATGAGCGTTTTATTCGCCGTTCTGAAATAATATGGGAGAAAGGTACTAACCGTGCAGAGTTTTACCGAGGCATGGTGAACAAATACGGTTGGTGTGATATGGGAAGTTCTTTTCTTCCTTCAGAGTTCAATGCAGCATACTTATGGGCACAACTGGAGCAGTTGGATGATATACAAGGAAAACGAAAGCACATCTGGAATCGATATTATGAGGGCTTGAAAGATTTGAAATGCACGTCTGTACAATTGCCATATATTCCTGATTATGCTACAAATAATGCCCACATGTTTTACCTGATTTGTCCATCGTATACGTATCGGACAGAGTTGATGAAATATTTGAAGGAACATGATATTCAGACTGTTTTCCACTATTTGCCATTGCATAGTAGTAAATATTATGAGGAGAAACATGGCAACCGTCAGCTTCCTTATTGTGATAAATACGCTGATTGTCTTGTAAGACTACCTTTGTATTACGAATTGGAGGATATTGAGATAGACCATATTATCAAGCACATTAAGATCTTTGTAGAAAAGAATGGCTAAACATTTGTTATCAATATGTATACCGACTAATGGAGTGTCACGTTGGGTAATTCCTACATTGGATAATCTATATAGTCTTGGAGCTGATGAGACACTGTTTGAAGTGGTTGTAGCTGATAATGGTGGTGATGAGAGTGACTTGGCAGAGCCTATTAAAAAGTTTGAGTCTCATCAAAACTTCCGATATGTTCCCACCCAAGCTAAGGGATTTTATAATATCATAGAGAATTTCTTGCAGGCTCGTGGTGATTATATGATCAAATTGAATCATAGATGTATTTTGCATAAAGGAATGATAGAATACATATATGGACAGGCAGAGAAGTATTATGAAACTAAGCCTTTGATGTTCTTTGTAAATGGGAATTTAGGATTTCGGGAAGTTCGAGAATATAATAACTTTAATGATTTCATGTATGACTTTAGTTATATGTCATCTCTTAGCGAAGGATTGTTCTTTTGGAAAGAAGATTTAGATCGTGTGCCCCAAATTAAGTTTGCTCCTATGTCACCTAACGTGTCTCTTATGTTTGATAGTCGTCATAAGAAACAGTTTGTACTGGATGGCACCAAGATATGCCACGATCAAAGCGGTAAAGGGAAATATGGTTATGCACTATTTGAAACATTCGCAGTACTTTATATGGACTTAATCAACGAAGTTCGAGTAGAAGGCTGTATAACCAACAAGACTTTTTTAAAAATAAAAAAAGATATATTTGAATTCTTGTGTGGATGTTACATTGCAATGATTAATGATGGGGCATATGAGAACTATACTCTTGACGATATGAAAGAATCTCTTTTGATATATTATTCGGAAAGAGATTACAAATATATCTACTACAAAGTAAAATACTATCTTCATCCTAAAGATATTTGGGAAAAGAAAAAAGAGAAGGCTGTTTCAAAAATGAAAGGCGCAATAAAAAAAATTTTGCCTATTAAAAGAAACCGATGAATATATTTAGCGCTATAGAACACTGGCTGAAAACGATGATGTTTTATGCCGTAAAGAGTATCCAAATTGAGAAGGACAGACAGAAGTTTGAGACTATTGTTTCCTCAATGAAAAGTGTAGGTGACGATTTCTTTATCAGAACGGATTCTATTTTAATCGGCATGGAGTATATGGAAATAGGATCACATTTCTATTGTGGGAGAAATGCTTGGATTGAGGCTTTGGGACGATATCGTGATCAGTATTTTCATCCTCGGATGGTCATAGGCGATAATTTTCGGATGCAGCATAATTGTCATATAGGTTGTATTGAGAGTGTTGAAATAGGAAAAAATGTACTTCTTGGGAGTAAAGTGTACATAACTGATCATTTCCATGGTAATATTACCGCAGACGATGTTGATGTTCCGCCTCAGGAACGTACACTTTCAAGCAAGCCAGTGAGAATTGGCAATAATGTATGGATAGGAGATAATGTTACTGTTCTTCCAGGTGTTAGTCTTGGTGATAACGTTATTGTAGGCGCGAATGCAGTTGTAACACATAGCTTTCCTGCAAATACTGTGATTGCTGGGTGTCCAGCGAAAATCATAAAAACATTAAATTAGGTTGATGGCAATGTCGCAAGCAGAAAAGTACGCCCCTTTAGTTTCTGTCATAATTCCTAACTATAATCATGCAAGATTTCTGGATGAGCGCATTCAAAGTGTTTTGAATCAAACATACCAAAATTTTGAGGTGATTATTTTGGATGACAAGTCTACGGACAATAGTGTGGAGGTGATAAATAAGTATAAAGATAATCCTCATATTTCTTGTGTTGTTGTTAATGAGAAGAATAGCGGTTCAACTTTTAAACAATGGCATAAAGGTTTTGAATTAGCTAAGGGTGAGTTGATTTGGATTGCAGAGAGTGACGATTCTTGTGATGATACTTTTTTGAGTACGTTGATTCATGGTTATGTGGATAATAATGCCATTTTGGCATTTTGTAGGTCATGTAGGTATGATGTTAATGGAAATAAGAGTGTTTATACGCATCAATCCATATTGCCATGGGACATAGTTATGTCTGGAAGGGAGTTTATATCTCAATATTTAAGTAATCGAAATGCTGTCGCAAATGCCAGTTCTGCTATATTCAGCCGTAACATAGCAATGTCTATTGATAGAAAATATCAAACGATGAAGAGTTTGGGAGATTGGATGTTTTGGATTGAGTTGATAGAGCATGGCAATGTGGTTTTTTACACAGCAGAACTAAATTATTTTAGGTTTCATAATACTAATACAACAAAGTTGCTAGAGTTACAAGGTATAACAGCAATTGAACATAAGACGATTTTCGATTATCTTGTAAATAATGAGTATATAAAAAAACAAGATGTAAAAAATGAAAAGAGAAAAATTCTCTACTATAAAATGAACGCCAAATATGAATCCCATTTTTCAAGAAGGAAAGTTATGAAAGTATGGGATAAATGGCTAGTTGGGCGGTTTTATATTTTTTTTAGTAGTTTGAAAGATACTCTTTTGCTTATTATACGAAATTTATTGTAATTCTGTATACATGATCTCAATAATTATTTGTTCGCGCCTATCCAAATGTCCTAGCTGTTTTAGTAATCATATTCAGGAAACAATAGGTGATATTCCTTATGAAATAATATGGATAGACAATTCTCATAATCAGAAGAATATGTGTCAGGCATATAATTATGGTCTTACTTTGGCTCAGTATGATTATTTGTGTTTCATGCATGAAGATATTGTATTCCATACAAAGGGGTGGGGACAGATGGCTATTGAAGAAATGAAAGATTCTTTAGTTGGAATGTTAGGTGTACAAGGTTGTGTGTGTTATTGTGAAAGCGCAACCTATTGGAATCGTTCTCTTTTTAGGAATGCTCATTATATACAGGAAAGAAACGGAGTTAAAGAAAAGGTATATGAGCAGGATTATCCTTGTGGAAATGATGTTGTTGCAATAGATGGAATGTGGATGTTTATCAAGAGAGAGTGCTTTGACAACGGAATCAGATGGGATGAGGATCATTTTCATCATTTTCATATGTATGATATGGATCTATCGATGCAAATGATACAGCATGGCTACAAGATAAGAGTTCTTAATGATCTTTGGATAGAGCATAACTCTATGGGTAATTACGATAAAGCTTTTTTTGAGGATAATCAAATCTTTCATGAGAAATGGGATTCTTTCTTGCCAGTCTCTACAATAGAAATCACAGATGAAGTGAAAAGTTTGTCTCAGAAAGCTGCATTTAAAGAAATATGTCGATTAGGCAAGGAGTATGCATTGTCAAATAAACGTCTGTCAATGTGGCCCTATAAAATAGCGACAAAGATTTGCTTGTTATTGGGAAAAGAGATATGGAAATAAATCGAATCCTTACCTGTCGCAACCTTGATCAGCGATTCTTCTGGCAAATCGTCTTTGAATGGGAAGACGTTTTTGCCAAAGAGATGAATCTTCCTTTATGGGAAGAACCACAGATAGCCAGGAATCCTCATGCTTTCCGATTGCCATTACTTGGCGATGTCGTTACGATGGGTAAAGGAAATGTCTTCCGTTACGATATGAGTTCTGGGAATTATGATTTCTGGAACACGAAACGGGTCATTCCTTGTATTATAGATTTTCTAACGAATGAGAAAAGATTGCCGGAGTTTGAACATGCGTATAGAAAACATCGTATGGTCCTAATTTCGAGTCTGGAGGCTTATGACTTCCTCAGGCAACATGATACAAAATTGAATATAGCACATTTGCCTTTATCTCTGTCTGATAAATATAGAATAACAGCATCGACTAAAATAGAGAAAAAATATGATCTGGTGTTGATGGGACGACAGAATCCTGTTCTGATGGAGTTTGTCCATGAATACAGCAGGAAACATCCAGATTTCGTATATGTTTATAAGCCTGAGTTGGAAAAAGGATTTACTTACTATACCACGAGAGGTGAAGTCGTAGGCAATATCGTTGACAGAGAACAATATATGCAACTGACCCGTCAGGCTCGATGCTCATTGTACAGCACACAATGTGTGGATGGTGGTCCAAGCTGGAGAAGAGGTTATAATCAGGTGACTCCACGTTTTCTGGAGATGATTGCCTCTGGTTGTCACGTGATAGCCCGCTATCCAGAGAATCCTGACACGGATTTTTATGAGATAGGAAAAATTTCCCCCATGTGTGACAGTTACACAGACTTTGAGAAGCAGATGGATAAGGCGAGAGAAGAGGATGTGGATATGAAAATGTATGCCCATTATATGGATAAGCATTATACATCAGTGAGAGTTGCTCAATTAAGAGAAATATTAAGGACAATAGAATGAATAGAATAGCAATAATTGGAGCTGGAGTATCTGGCTTAACCGTTGCACAGCTATTGAAAGAGAATAATCAGGTTGTTGTCTATGAGAAGGACGATGCTCCTGGAGGCTTAATCAAATGTCGACGAGTGGAGGGCAACTTGTTCCATACCTGTGGAGGACATGTGTTTAACTCTAAATACAATCATGTGCTGGATTGGTTCTGGAGCCGTTTTGACAAAGAGCGTGAATTTGTGAAAGCCGAGAGAAACTCTGCCGTATTTATGGCAAATGGCTTACATGTTTCATATCCTATAGAGAATCACACCTATATGTTGCCAGATGATATGGTGAAGGGTATTGTCAGTGACCTAGTTTTGATGTCTAAGCAAAACCAATCAGAGGCGTTGAATTTCGAAGAGTTCCTTATAAAGCGATTCGGCAAGACACTGTATGAGGCATATTTCAAACCCTATAATCAGAAGATATGGCGCAGATCATTGGCTGATGTTCCCATTTCGTGGCTTGAAGGAAAGCTGCCGATGCCTACTGTCGAGGAAATAATCTATAACAACTTCAAGCAGGTAAAAGAGAAAGAGTTTGTTCATAGTACCTTCTGGTACGAGAAAGAGAATGGCTCTCAACTCATTGCAGACAGGTTGGCTGAAGGGCTAGATGTAAGACTGTCAGAGCCCATTGAACAACTGGTTCATGATAATGGGAAATGGCGGGTGGGAAAAGACCATGAATGGTATGATATCGTTGTTTTCTGTGGCAATATCAAGTCGTTACCACGAATCATAAAAGGTGTCTCTTTGGGGCAATACGCTACTCAGATAGATGCATTGGAGTCTCATGGAACGACATCGGTATTCTGTAAGATTGATAAGAATCCCTATAGTTGGATTTATCTGCCAAGTGAGGAATATGAGGCTCACCGTATTATTTGTACGGGTAATTTCGCTGTAAGCAATAATGCCGATGATAAAACAATGACTGGTACTGTGGAGTTCACTGATGAAATAATGAAAGACGATATCATAGAGAATCTGGACAAAATGCCACTTCATCCTCAATATATCACTCATCAGTATAATCCATATACATATCCAATCCAAGATAATCATACCAGACAAATGATCAAGGATTTGAAAGAGGAATTGGCAGCATCACATTTTTTCTTTACCGGTCGTTTTGCTGACTGGGAGTATTATAACATGGACGTGGCTATGGATGCTGCAATGAAGACGTGTAATCATATCAAGTAAATGGAAACGAAGAAAAAGATATTTTTTCTTTTATATTCTATGAATATTGGAGGGGTTGAAAAATCTCTCGTGAATCTGTTATCAATTATTCCGCGTGAAAAATATGACATTCATGTGGGATTGGTTCATCCTGAAGGTGCATTGTTGCCATTACTACCTTCTGATGTCACTATACATCATGTTACGGATATATCAAGACACTGGAAGGAGCTTAAAGTTCCTCCTCTTGTTTCCATAAAAGAATACGTATCAACAAGACGATGGATAAATGCATTTGTTGCATTCTTTGTATATTTATTATGTAAAGTCCAGAAAAGTTTCATGTTGTGGGTGAAATATTTATTAAGGGATTCACAAGGAATAAAGGAAACGTTTGATATTGCAGTAGCTTATGCAGGTCCTTCATCAGATATAGATTATTATATTTGTAAAAAGATAAAGGCAAAGAAAAAGATTGGTTGGATACATTTCGATATTGATAAGGTTAATTATGATGCTCGTTTAATAAATGAGTTATATCCTTTTTTTCAAGGAATTATTGTTGTTTCAGATAGTTGCAAACGAAAGTTTGAATCATCATTTCCATGTTTTAAAGAAAAGATACAGACATTTAATAATGTGATATCTCCTCAACTTATTCGATTTCAAGCTCGTAGTGGAGCAACTTTTGATGACAATTCCAAGTCAAGGAGAATACTGACAGTAGGTCGCATAAGCAAAGAAAAAGGACAAATGGTTGCTATTGATGCCTTAAAAATATTGATAGATAAGGGATACGATGTTGCTTGGTACTTTATTGGAGACGGGAACGAAAGGAAAGCATGTGAGAAAAAAGCCTTTCAAATGGGTATTAAGGACAAAGTAATATTTCTTGGCTCACTAGTTAATCCTTATGGATTTATGCGTGATTGCGATATTTATGTTCAACCATCACGATATGAAGGATATTGTGTTACAATATTAGAAGCCCTTTGTTTTGGAGCTCCGATTGTGGCAACGAATTTTACAAGTGTAGATGAACAGTTGAAAGGGCGTGAAAATGGGTTTGTAGTGGGTATGGATGCGGAGGCAATTGCCGCTGGAATTGAAAAAGCACTGACTGCTCCGAAGACTGAAAAAGTTTGTGAGATGGATAATTCAGATGTAGAGAAATTGTTATCTTTGTTAAATTTTGCGTAGAAATGAGTATAGAGCAAGAGATTTCAAAAAATAGAACTTCTTTGATGGGAGTGTCTATGCTATCCATTATGTTATTCCATCAGTCTTGGATTTGGGGGTGGAATCCTTTTTTCGCATTTTTTCACTTCTTTGGTAACTGGGGTGTTGACATCTTCTTTTTTGTATCGGGCTTTGGTTTATTTTACTCATTGAAGAAAGATGGGAATATCTTGTCTTTTTATAAAAGGCGACTAATACGTATGATTCCCCTTTGTTTGGTCTGTGGTAGCTTTAGATACATTGTAGATCATATTCTTCCCGTTGGTATAGGTGGATACCCAACTGGTGTCCATGAAGTTTCATCTGATTGGATGACGATTCTGAGTTTGGATAAATGGTTTGTAGCTGTAATTTTAGGTTATTATTTATTAATGCCTTTATTATATAAAAGTGTGGGCAGATATAGTTGTAGCATATTATGGATGGGGTATGTCGTAGCTTTTTTAGGAGCACTATCTCTTGTTCCAAGTTGGATGGTGCAATATACCATACGATTTCCATCATTTTGCATTGGAATAATTACAGCGGCAGGGATGCTCAAATTGCCAAAGGTGGGTAAGGCTATTGGATTTGTTGCCGTGTTTGTTGCTCTTACCTACAAGTTTGTAGGCATGATGGGTTGGTTTCCTATCGATGATGACTATACTTATATTATTCTTTCATTCGGTGTCGTGGTATTATGTTTGTCTATCATTAGAATTGCTTCAATACCTTATGTGAAGAATTGTAAGATTGGCAGATTGGTTAACGAAAGTATTTGTTTTATTGGTCGTCATACTCTTGAAATCTACCTCCTTCATGAGTTTGTCTATAGATATACATATAGATTCTTGATTGATTCGCCAGTTCCCTTATTCTTGCAGATGTTGATAGGAATGGCATCTTCAGTTGTAATAGCTTGCATTTTTAGTCAAATTGTTGGACGTTTTAAGAAAATGACATCAAGTGTAGTAAAAGTTTATGAATAGTATCTCTGTCATTGTTCCTGTCTATAATGTTCAGCCTTATCTGCCTCAATGCTTAGACTCACTTTTGGGGCAAGTGGACGAGAACACAGAAGTAATATTGGTCAATGATGGCTCTACGGATAATTCTCTTGCTGTATGTCAGGATTATGCCCAAAAGCATATCAATACGATTGTTATAGACAAAGAGAATGGGGGACTGTCAGATGCCCGTAATGTGGGTACTGAGGCTGCTTCAGGCGAATACATCTATTATCTGGATAGTGATGACTGGTTGGCTCCGAATGCAATTAGTGCATTATATGATTATGCAATAAAAGAAAAATGTGACATCGTACAAGGTGGTTTTTGTTATGCATATGCGGACCATTTGCTATATGATAACACTAGACAACATGCGCAAGTGTTGAGTAGGAATGAGGCCATGCTGGAGTTGGTCAAGAATGAATATGTGAAGAACTTTGCATGGGGAAAACTCTATAAAGCAGAAATAGTTAAAAAACATCTTTTTCCTAAAGGGAAATTTTTTGAGGATGCTTATTGGCAACACTTAATAATAAATGATTGTAATCGATACGGTATCGTACCGACTCCCTTTTATTATTATAGACAGCGTAGTAGTGGTATCTCTGGTGAATTTTCATTGAGAAACTTAGATCTTCTTAGAGGGTATGAGCATCGTCTGATGTTCATTCAAAAGCAATATCCCGACTATACCAAGCCAATGGTGGAAATACTGTGGAACCTTAGTTATTCAATGGTGTTAATGGCAGAAAAAAGTAAAGATGACAATCTTAGAAAGGCATATCACCAGTATTGGGATGAATTAAATATAAAACATGGTGAACTTTTTAATGATTTGTTATCTAAAGATTTATATTATAAGATGGTCCAATCATACTCATTTTTGATTCCTTTCTATACCTTGTTTAAAAGGCTAAAAGAGCGGATTGCTCCCTCAACGAGATACAAAACCATAAAGATAGTATAATGTGTCATTACAATACGATTGTTGATGTCTTTGACATCCTCCATAAAAATAATGTGTCCTACTTAGTTCTTAGGAATTATGAAAACCTATTGGAACCAGTATTTTATGTTGAAGGACATGGTGATCTGGACTTGCTATGTGCTGATAGTCAGGAAATAGTTCGCCTATTGGATGCTCAGACTGATAGGAAAGACCAATTTCCGTTCAAAGGAGATGGAATTCATTATTTTATTTATGTTGGTAATGAACGTGTTAGTCTAGATCTGCGTTATATTGGGGATGATTATTATTGCCAGAAATGGGAAAAAGATTTGTTGAAAAGTCGGATTATATATTGTGGCTTTTATGTGATGGATCCTGAAAGCTATTTCTATACTTTGATATACCATTCTATTCTGCAAAAAACGAGCTTTTCTGAAGAGTATCTCTCTCGACTTTCAAAAATGGCAAAAACACTTGGCATAAATATCTCTCAATATTCAGAATATGGCTTTATGAAGGTTCTTGAATCATATATGCGCAGGAAAGGGTATGTTTATACCTATCCTGTAGATTTTTTGGTGCCAGCGCGCTTTTACTTGGCTAGCAGAGATTTGCTTAACATGAATCGGAAAAGATTTCTTCGACACCGTATTCATTGGCTTAAAATCCGAATGATAGAAATTCTAGTATGGCTTAAGCATCAAATAAAAATGTGGTAACATGGATTTCAAGCTATTTCAAGATCATACAATACGTCTCTATGATTTAGGGAAACATTCATTCCAAGTACAGAATGTGAAGGCACGCTCGTTATTGTCTGTCCATCGTTTTGACTTGTATGCAAAATTATTTTATGCCCGCAATCGAGAAGATAATCAGGAATTAGCCAGAGAGGTATATTTGGCACACATTAAGGCGTTTAATCCTGATGGACGTGAGCCAGGACGTACAGATAAAGTATCTTTTGATGATTTTATACAGGCCTTTGATGGCTTGTTGGATTATTTTAGAGATAATGAGTTTGATGCCACTCAATCAATAGTACCTGTTTCATCTGATGGTATAATATTGGATGGTTCCCATCGTGTTGCTGCATTAGCATATTATAATAAGGAAATTACTATAGCAAAGTTTGAGGGTGTTGCTCCTGTATGCCAATTTGATTATCTGTATTTTAAAAAGCGTGGACTGCCTCAAAATATAAGCGATACCATAGCTAAAGAGATTATGTGTTGGATGCCAAATTGTTGGGTGGCATGTATGTGGCCTCGTATGGGGACAGAAAACCAGAAAACTTCTGCTATTGACGCGTTAACAAACTTATCTGTTCCATTTTATCATAAGTCTATAGAAGTGAATTTGAGTTCATTGACACTATTTATAGTCCAGATTTATCAAAAGCAGCCTTGGGTTGGGACAGAAGCTAATCATTTTGCAGGAGCTAAGGATAAAGCTGTTCATTGTTATACCAGAGGGAATAAGCTTGATTTGTTCTTCTTTGCTTCAAATAAATCTTTAGAAGAAATATTGGAAGTGAAGGATCGGATACGTGAACTATATCCATACGAAAAACATTCGATACATATCACAGATAACAATGAAGAGACTAATGATATAGCTTTTTTAGCGTTAACAAAGCAAGGAAACGAGAAATGGCTTTATGCTGGAGAATGGAAAGGATGGAAAGTCATGAAGCAAAATGTCCAAGAGTGCATATATATATTTAAGCATACCTATTGGATTGATATGAAAGTATGGGCGGCTTCTATCTTAGATAAAATAAAAGGGAAGTGATAATGACTAAGAAAAAGATTTTGTTTGTCATTGAGTCATTAACGGCTGCAGGAGCAGAGAAGAGCTTAGTTACTTTTCTTTCCGTTCTCAATAAAGAGGAATTTGATATTGACTTGCAATTGTTTGCCCATGGTGGAGAATTTGAACGTTATCTGCCTTCTGAAGTCCGCCTACTCCCTCCTTTTGCGTATACGCAATTTCTTCAGAAAAGTATATGGAATCAATTGCTATCATTGGATATAAGTAAAATAACGGCTAGGATTAGGTATTCATTATCTATTAGAAAAAAAGGTTTACTTCATAAGGATAGGGCACGATTATATTGGAGATACGTTTCTAGATGCATCCCAAAATCAGAAGAGAAATATGATATTGCAGTTGCTTACGCTCAAGATGTGCCAACCTTATATGTGGTGGATAAAGTTTCTGCATACCAAAAGTTTGCATGGGTTAATGTGAGATATGTTCCAGAAGGGATTAATCGTTACTTCTACGAAAAATATTACTCTCAGATTGATAATATTGTAGCTGTATCAGAATCTGCATTTCAGGAATTTATTGGTGTCTACCCCCAGTTCCGTGAGAAGATGACGGTAATAAAGGATATGCTTGATGCAAACCTAATGAAAAAGTTATCTTTGTATCCTCAGGAAAAAAAATATCAAGATGGATATCCTGCATTATTGACAATTGCAAGACTGAATAAACCGCAGAAAGGATATGACATCACATTGGAAGCATGTAGAATTCTAAAGGAAAGGAATGTTAGGTTTAAATGGTATGCGTTAGGGCGGGGTGAATATCGCCCAGAAATGGAAGCTTATATTGCTAAATATCATTTGGAGGATAGCTTCATTTTTTTAGGAATCACCCCCAATCCTTATCCGTATATTAAAAATTGCACAATATATGTTCAGACATCGCGACACGAAGGCTTTGGCTTGTCTATTGCGGAAGCACGTATTTTAAATCGTCCTGTTGTTACAACAGAGTTTGATGCGGTGTGGACCCAAATGGTTCAAGGAAATAATGGATTGATAGTCTCACAAGACCCAGTTGCTGTAGCTGATGCAATAGAACGCTTGTTAAATGATAAGCTTTTATATAATCATATTGTTACATATCAGAAACAAGAGCAAAAAGGAAATACGGAAGAAATAGAAAAGTTCTATAAATGTATGGTAGGACATTTTAATTGAACAGTAATAATAAATAGGATAAAAGTTAAGATGTTAAATAAACTATTCAAAACAATTATAACTCCCATTATTAATCAACTCCCTTTATGTGTATTTATGTATTTATTATGGGGAATGAACTTATTTGTATCTTTATTTGGACCATTGTATGCATATGATCCCAAAGTATTTATAGTTAATCTTGTATTAGAACCATGTGTGTTTTTGTTTGGTTTTCTGGCTTTTATGTATTTATTTGCCTTCCTTACTGACTTCATAAATAAAAAGTGGTTTAAGGTATTTATTTATGCAGTTATTATATTATTAGCAGGGATAAAATGGCTATTGTATAATACTTTTGGTATAGATATTACGCCAACTACACTGGTCTTGCTGGCAGAAACGAATAAAAACGAAGCTATTGAGTTTATAGAAACTTTTGTATTGACTAAATCTAATTTGTATTTAATCATACTTCTTCCTGCCATTATTTGTTTTATTTTTATTTGTGAAAAGTTTTATAGTCACCATAGATTTGATATATTTAAAGAAAAGTTGAAATCGTCATATTGGGTTCGTTTTTTTGTTTTAGCGGTTTTGATGTACTCATGTTATAATGTTTGTGCAAATGGAATAGTAATGTCTAATTGTCCTAATACTGATGAACTTTCTAAGTTAGAGCTTGATACAAGTATTAAGAACCCATTAACAGAAATTGTTTATAGTTTTTATGGAATCTATTTAATGAATCATGAAGAGAGTAGTTTCGAGAATAGAATTAATAATTTTAAGGCGAACAATGTTAGCTGCTCTCAGAAAGATTCATTGAATATTATATTAGTGATAGGAGAATCTTATATCAAACACCATTCTAGTTTGTATGGGTATTATTTGAATACAAACCCGATGCTTTCAAAAGAACAAGATGCTGGTAATTTATTCGTGTTTAATGATGTAATAACACCATATTCTTCAACAAGTATAACGGTTAAGAATGTTTTGTGTACAAATAGTTTGTCGGATGGGGAAAAATGGAATAACAGTTTGTTCTTTCCGCAACTATTTAAGGCAGCTGGCTACGATGTGTTTTTTTGGGACAATCAAAAATATTGGGGAGATAATTCAAACTTTGCTTTTGCGTTAAATTCCTTTTTATATAATAAATTATTGGTCTCAAATGTCTATAATCAGGTCAACAAAAAAGCGTATCCTTTTGATGAGGATATTGTTAAATCGTTTGGTGATGTGAAGTTGACTGCAAAACGAAATCTTGTTATTTTTCATCTGTTAGGGCAACATATTGCGTTTAAGGAGAGATTTCCGAATAATGAAGATTATATATATTTTACAAAAGATAGTATTATAAGAAATGAGCAATGGATGACAGACTATAAGAAACAACGTATTGCAGATTACGATAATGCTACCCGATATAATGATTATGTGATCTTACAAATAATTAATCTCTTCCGTGACAAGAAATCTATTGTAGTTTATTTTTCTGACCATGGAGAAGAGGTTTACGATTATCGTAACTCTTCAGGGCGTAAGAGTGATGGAATGAGTCGGGGACAGTTGAAATATCAATTTGAAGTTCCGCTAATGCTTTGGTTTTCAGATTCTTATCGAAATGATAATCCAGATGTTATGAAACAAGTAAAAGATGCACTAAATAGACCTTTTATGATAGATAATCTGTGTCAATTGTTATTTCATCTTGGTGATATTAAAACAAAAAGCTATCATAGTGAACGAGATTTAATTAGTCCCAACTTTAAACCTCGTAAACGCATTGTTTTAGATCAATATGACTATGATGGCATAATGAATAACAAGAAAGGCGATTAATGAAAAAACGCTTATTCATTTCCATGCATTATATGGAGTTGGGTGGGGCAGAGATAAGTCTTATAGGACTATTACAAGCCTTAGACTATAGTCAATATGATGTTGATTTGTTTATTCATCGACATCAAGGTGAACTGATGCAATTTATTCCTAAAGAGGTGAACTTGTTGCCAGAGTTACCGCCTTATGCATGTATAGAGAGTCCGATGACAGAGGCCTTGAGAAGAGGACAGTTTGGGATAACGTGGGGCAGGTTGAAGGCTAAACGAAGAGCTCACAAGTATAAATCGAAGGATGTGACTAAATCACAGGGCGCTATTTATCAATATATAGCTCAAGAAGTGGAACCTCATTTGCCCTCATTGGACTATCTTGGAACCTATGATCTTGCAATCAGTTTTTTGCAACCTCATAACTATGTATTAAGTAAGGTAAAAGCGAATAAAAAGGCCTGCTGGATACATACGGACTATACAAAAGTAGAATTTGATGCTGAAGCTGAACTGCCTATATGGAATGCATATGACCATATTGTAAGTATCTCTTCTGAAGCAAGTAAGGCTTTCCTTCAAGTGTTTCCCTCTTTGAGAGGAAAGATTGTGGAAATGGAAAATATTCTTTCTGCAGAATTCGTTCGTAAGAGAGCAGATGAGTTTAATGTTTCAAGGGAAATGCCAAAAGACAAAAAGAAAACCAATATTCTTTCGGTGGGGCGTTTTTCTGACGCAAAGAATTATGACAACGTACCAGTTGTCTGTAAGCGAATCAGGGAAAAAGGAATCGATGCATATTGGTATATTATCGGGTATGGCGATGACAGATTAATACGTCAAAAAATCAAGGAGGCAGGTATGGAAAATTATGTCATCCTATTAGGTAAACGGACAAATCCATATCCTTATATCAAAGCCTGTGATGTCTATGCCCAACCCTCTCGCTATGAAGGGAAGTCAGTTACAGTACGTGAAGCTCAGATGCTCTGCAAACCAGTAGTCGTCACAAACTATACAACAGCAAAAAGTCAGATACAGGATGGTATAGATGGTGTTATTGTTCCTATGAATAATGAGGACTGTGCAAAAGGGATAGTCGAATTAATAAGGAATAAGCAATTGCAGGAAAACATCGTGGACTATCTGCATCACCATGATTATGGTAATGTGGGTGAGATAGAAAAACTTTATCAGATGGTATGATTCCAAAGATAATACATTATTGTTGGTTTGGCCGAAATCCGTTGCCAGCTTCCGCACAGAGATGTATAGCAAGTTGGCAAAAGTATTTGCCTGACTTTGAGATAAAAGAATGGAATGAGGATAATTTTGATGTGAATAGCATTCCCTATACCCTACAGGCATATGAGGCAAAGAAATATGCTTTTGTAAGTGATTATGCTCGGTTTTGGATTCTTTATCATGAAGGTGGTCTTTATTTCGATACAGATGTGGAGATTATTGCCAATATGGATGAGATTATCGCACGTGGTCCATTTATGGGTATCGAACAGGGGGCTTCACTTGATGGAAAACCGATGGTTGCACCAGGATTAGGACTGGGAGTGGAGGCTGGTCACCCCTTTTATGAGAAGATGCTAAGGGTGTATAGTCATCAAAACTATCTGAATGCTGATGGCACGTATAATAATATGACGATAGTATCCTATACAACGAAGGAATTGTATGCGCATGGCATGAAACCATCTGAGGATATGCAAGAGGTGGAAGGGATATGGATTTACCCAGCTGATTATTTCTGTCCGATGGATTCTACAACGGGAATCATTACGAAAACAAAAAGGACAGTGTCGATTCATCATTATGACTGTTCATGGATTGATCATGGATCGATGAGTTTCAGAATCCATCAATTAAAGAATATCCTATATAGAATGATAGGGCAGAGGAATGCCCAGTTGATTAATAGATTATTGCACTAACGAAAAATGAAGGAATTTGCTCCCTATTATTTTACTGTTTATATGATGGTGGTCATGCTTATGACTTTTTATAAGTTTAGTGTGACAAAATCACTTCGAGGGTATACTGTACTATATCAGCGGGATAACTATTGGCCCATGATAGTTTTTACTGTGTTCTTCGTTTTAGTATTTGGCTTTCGTCCTATATCTGTAACATTTGGAGACACAGTGAATTATAATAATGATTATCAGACGATGTATACAACAGGCTCTCTAGATGCTTCTGGGATAAGTGAATCAGATAGTGATTGGCTTTTTTATGGCATTATGTTCATGTGTTCTCAGATAATCGATGTCTATTATTTTTTTGCAATAGTGATGTACTTTTATGTCGTTATGCTATTTACTGGCTGCAGGAAAATTGATTTAAGACATGGAGCAACGCTAATGTTGGTATGTATAGGTGCTTTATCTTTCTTTGGATATGCAGTTAATGGTATTCGTAATGGAGTGGCATGTAGTTTTGTAATTATGGCGATAGCAGGTGTGTGTCGGGGAGAACGAATATGGCCAATTATATTCTCTATAGTTGCTATCGGTTGTCACAAGTCCGCAGCATTGCCACTTGTTTGTATGTTTTTTACTTATTTTGTAAGGAATCCCAAGTTGATGTATATTGTATGGATAGGAGCTGTTGCTTTGAGTCTTGTTTTTGGGGAGACAATCGCAAATGTGATTTCGCTTGTTAGCTATGATGAACGTTTGACAAATGTCGCATTAAAAGGTGAAGATGTAGCAGAAGAATGGGGAGAGGTCTTAGATAATCGATTCCGTTGGGATTTTCTTTTGTATAGTTCTATGCCAATCCTATTGGGAGCATATACGCTTTTTGTTCGAAAAGTATATAATAACACGTATCTTATACTTTTAGGAACTTATATCTATGCAAATTCGTTCTGGGTGTTAGTTATCAGGGATTTATTCTCAAATCGTTTTGCATATCTATCATGGTTTATGTACCCAATAGTATTAGCATATCCATTGCTTAATCTGCCAGTTTTTAAGAGAAATCATAGCCAGAAAGTCGCATGGATATTGTTGGCCCACTTAGGATTTACCATGGCGATGTGGATGTTGGGAAAATAAGGGATTATGACAAGACTATCGGTTTTAATGGGAATCTATAACTGTGCTTTGACGCTTCCTGAAGCGTTAGATTCCCTATATGCACAGACTTATCAGGATTTCAAGATAATATTGTGTGATGATGGCTCTGAAGATGATACCTATGCAATTGCCAAAAAGTATGCAGAACTGCATGATAATATTATTCTAATCTCCAATAGCGAGAATAAGGGACTCAACTATACGCTTAATCATTGCCTGGAGTATGCAGATACAGAGTATTGCGCTCGTATGGATGGTGATGATATCTCTCTTCCAACCCGTTTTGAGAAAGAGATTAAATTCCTGGATACCCATCCAGAATATGCAATAGTTAGTTGTCCAATGATTCATTTTGATGAGAGTGGAGATTTTAAGTATGGTCAAGAACGAGGTGAACCGGAGATAAAGGACTTTGTTAAGAATACTCCATTTTGTCATGCTCCCTGTATGATTCGCACTGAGGCTTATAAGAAAGTTGGTGGATATTCGGTCTCTCCAAGACTACTTCGTGTGGAGGATTATCATTTATGGGCCAAAATGTTTGCGGAAGGTTATCGAGGCTATATCTTGCCTGAACATTTGTATAAAATGCGTGATGATAGAAATGCTGTAGTTAGGCGTACTTGGCAGTCTAGAAAAAACGAGATGTATGTGAAGTATATCGGAGCAAGGATGTTAAATCTGCCTTGGTATACAATGATTTATATTCTTAAACCTTTGGCTGCATATATAGCCCCCCAATGGCTGTATAATATAGTCCATAAAAATTCATAATTTTTTCATGAACCCTAAGATTATTCGAGCTTATACGGTATCTTATTCTCTTGATTTAGTAGAGAGTCAGTTGCGTGAGATGCAGAAAAAATACGAAGTGCTGTTGTTGTGCTCGCCTGGTATAGAATTGGATAAGGTGGAGAAAAAATACAATGTACGTGGTATCCGTGTGCCTATGGAGCGACATATTTCGATAGCTCGGGATTTCAAGTCTCTCGTAACATTGGTGATGGTGTTCCTTAAGGAAAGACCAACAATGGTCCACTCGATGACACCCAAGGCCGGAATGCTTTGTATGGTGGCTGCTTGGCTGGCAAGAGTGCCTGTGCGTGTACATACGTTTACGGGACTGGTATTCCCTACAGAGACGGGAATAAAGCGTAAGATTCTCATGATGACAGACCGCATCACTTGTGTTTGTGCTACACATGTGATTCCAGAAGGGAAGGGGGTGATGAATGATTTGAGGAATCATGGAATTACGAAAAAGCCGATGAAAGTATTGGGCTATGGAAATATAAAGGGCGTTGACATGACTTATTTCTCCCTTAGGCCAAAGGTATTGGAATTGGCCCAGAGAATCAGAAAGAAAGATGTATTTACCTTTCTCTTTGTGGGACGTATAGTAAAAGACAAGGGGGTTAATGAGTTGTGTTGGTCGATGGACAGGTTGTCGGGATTCGCTCCCGTAAGACTTATATTAATTGGTCCTTGTGAAGATGACTTGGATCCGATATCTCATGCTTCAAAGAAGATTATCGAGGATAATGCAGTGATAGAGTACGTCGGAGAAAAATATGGAGATGAGTTGCTGGCCTATTATGCTGCAGCTGATTGTTTTGTGCTTCCTAGTTATCGTGAAGGCTTTCCGAATACAGTATTGGAAGCAGGAGCTATGGGATTGCCATGTATAGTAACAGACATTAATGGATCACGTGAAATTATAGTTGAAGGGGAGAATGGTGTGATAGTTCCACCAAGAAATGTGGATGCTTTATTTCAAGCCATGCTTGAGATGGTTAGAAATAAGCCTAATCGTGATTATATGGCAGGTAAGGCAAGAAATATGATAGAATCACGTTTTGAACAAAGTTTCGTTCAAAAGTGTCTGATGGAGTTCTATGATGAAATATTAAAAAAACATGTATAGACTTTATATAAAGCGATTTCTTGATTTCTGGATATCGTTAATAGCACTCATAATAGTTTCTCCGATATTATTAGTGGTTACCATTTGGTTGTACTTTGCAAACAAGGGGGCTGGAGCGTTGTTCTTTCAGGAACGTCCAGGAAAGGACGGGAAGATATTCAAAGTGATTAAGTTTAAGACCATGACGGATGAGCGGGATGCAGAAGGCAATCTGTTGTCTGATGCCCAACGTCTTACAAAGGCAGGCTATTTTGTAAGGTCAACTTCTCTAGATGAACTTCCACAGCTGATAAATGTGCTAAAAGGTGATATGTCTTTAATTGGGCCAAGACCACTAACTGTAGATTATTTGTTAGTATATGGTGATTTTCAAAGGCGTCGACATGAAGTTCGTCCTGGCATAACTGGATGGGCACAGGTTCATGGTCGTAACCATTGCAAATTGAGTAAGAAGTTTGAATACGATGTGTGGTACGTTGATCATTGTACATTAATGACTGATTTGAAGATAATATGGCTTACAATAGTCAATGTACTCAAGCGCTCTGATATTGGGATGGGGGCTGATGATATGGAAGAAATAGATGACCTTGGCTATTGGCCAAGAATACAAGAGTTAGAAAGGATTGAGCATGAAGAGCGAAATCGGAGGTGACTTTTGGATATCTCCCACTGCATCTTATGAGGACATAGGGATAGGTAGTCCAGAACAATTTCATTGTAAAGGGAATGATTATGTCTGGCTTTCATCTGGGCGCTCTGCTATAAAATATGTGCTTAAAACTATAGAGGAACGTCATCCTAATATTAAAAAAAAGGCTGTTTTGCCTTCTTTTACATGCCAAACAGTTATCCAACCGTTTTTGGAACTTGGTTATGAGGCAGATTATTATCCTGTAGATAAGAACCTGAGAGCCTCGTCAGCTGCTATTTTGCAGAAAGTTGCTGAGGATGAAGCAACAGTTGTCTTGTTTCATCGTTATTTCGGTTATGATACAATAGATACACAGATAGATTCCCTTTGTGATGAGTTAAGAAAGTTAGGAAAATATACGATTGAAGATTGTACGCAGAGTCTGTATAGTGATATTCCAAGAGCTGATGTAGATTTTTTCGTAGGCAGTCTTAGAAAATGGATGGGTATGCCTGATGGGGGCTTTGCTGTTTGTCGGAATGGCATTTTTGAGAACAAACCTCATATATCGGATGAACTATTAGAAAAGTCTAAATTAGAAGCCTTTCATACAAAGTATAGATATCTTTTTGAAAACAAAGGAAATAAGGATGAAATGTTGGCCATGTATCGGAAAGCAGAGGGTATTTTGGATTTACAAGATGAAATCTTTGCAATCTCCCCAATTTCTACAAAGATACAAGCCAATATCAATAAGTCTTATTTGATAAGAAAAAGAATCGAGAATTATAATATATTAAGAGAGAATTTAAAAAACTGTATTTATCTATTGTTTTCATCAATTCCTCAAAGGGAGGTACCATTGTATTTCCCAATATTTGTAGACAAACGTCCTCAATTACAGAAATATCTTATTGAAAATGTAATCTATGCTCCTATAGTATGGCCAAAGAGTGGATTGCAGTCAATTATATGTGATGGAGCAGAGAATGCATACAATCACTTGTTGTGTATACCAATTGATCAACGATATGATACAGACGATATGTATCGAATCGTTGAAGTAATTAATAAATTCTATGATGTATGAGTAAAAAAATAGCGGTATTGGGTGCTAATTACCAATATTTGTCATTTTATCGCCAAGCAAAGAATCTGGGATATGAAATCTATGCTTTTGGAAGAGAATGTGATGATCATATCAGTGCAGAAAAATATGCGGATCACTTCTTTGATTTATCATTTACAGAGAAAGAGAGGATCCTGGGAATATGCTTAGCAGAGCATGTGCAAGGAGTTACTTCGTTTTTAATAGAGTCCGCTTTGCCATATGTCTATTATATATCAAGAGGTCTCGGTGTGCCATGTAATTCTAAAGAATGTGAAGCGCTTACTGCCAATAAATATACGATGCGTGAACAAATGCGTAAGAAAGGTGTCAGTATTCCTGCATACAAGGCAGTACATTCAAGAGATGAGAGTATTGATATTCCATTCCCTGTGATTGTAAAACCTGCAGATAGTGGTGGAAGTCGTGGCGTAACGCTGATTCGAGACAAGAGTGATTTTGATATGGCACTTAATCGAGCTCTTGATTGGTCTCCGTCGAAAACAGCTTTAGTGGAACAGTTTATTGAAGGGCGTGAATTTAGTGTAGAATCAATTTCATATCAAGGTAAGCATTATGTTATACAGATAACTGATAAAGTAACTTCAGAAGCTCCTTTCTTTGTGGAATTAGCTCACCATCAGCCTGCAGATTTGACTGAAAAACAAAGAAGAGAGATAAAAGAGCTGACCATTCAGATGCTAGATTCTTTAAAAGTGGAATATGGAGCATCTCATACAGAGATAAAGATGGATACTCATGGAGTTCCTTATGTGATAGAAATGGGTGCAAGAATGGGAGGCGATTTTATACAGTCAGATTTGGTACGCCTTTCTACGGGCTATGATTTGGTTGGTGGCGTACTAGAGGTAGCTACAGGCTCGTTTACAATTCCGTCATTTCCTGTAAAAAAGTATTCTGGTGTATATTTCCTTTGTAAAGAAACAGAAGAAAAAGTGTTACCTTATATACAACAAAAGAACAAACACCTATATATTGTAGATGCTGATATATGGGGTGAGATACAAGAAGTTCAATGCAATAGTGATAGAGGGGGATATTTTATATATCAAGCTGATAATAAGTTGTATATTTAGATTATAAAGGCGCAAGAAAAGATGGTGATGAAGATATTTGATATAAGCCAGAGCGAAATCTGGGATGGTATTGTAAAAAGTTTTGCCCAGTACGATATTTATTATTTGAGTGGTTACATAAAAGCATTTCAGATACACGGTGATGGTGAACCACAATTGTTATATTATGAAGCAGAGAACTTGAAAGCCATTTATGTGTATATGAAGCGAAAAACCAGAGTAGAAGGCTGCTTTGACAGTGTTACCCCTTACGGGTATGGTGGAGTATTGTTTGAAGGAGATACATCAGAACAGAATCTTCAAAGTTTCTGGAAAGCTTATACCGAGAAGATGCTTGAAGAGAACATTGTTGATAATTTTGTCCGATACCATCCTGTCTTGGGCAATGCAATTCCTATGAAAAGTATTTCTAATGTTATTGATCTTGGTAAAACTGTAGCCTTTGACTTAAGTTCAGAAGAGGTTATTTGGAACAATATTATTAGACAATGTCGCAACAAAATCCGCAAGGCAGAAAAGAATGGAGTGGAAATCTTCCATGGAAAAGATTTGAAGTTGTTTCAAGACTTCAAGCGCATCTATAATGCGACGATGGATAAGGATCAAGCAGAGGATTATTATTATTTTGAAGATGCCTTTTATGAGAGCATCCATCGTGATTTAAGAGATAACTACGAAATGTTCTATGCCACGTTGAATGGAGAGATAATTGCGATGAGCATTATGCTCTATGCTAACAATCAGATGCATTATCACCTTTCTGGCTCAATGTTCAAATATCGTAATCTGGCACCAACAAATCTGCTCCTTTATAAGGCTGCGCTATGGGGGTGTGAAAAAGGATTTGATACGCTACATCTTGGTGGAGGAGTCGGATCGGGTGAAGACAGCCTCTATAAGTTTAAGGAGGGCTTTAATAAGAATTCTGATTATCAGTTTTCAATCGGGAAGGAAATTTTCAATCAAGAGAGATATAATGAATTGGTTGCTATCAGAGCAAAGGAGAATTTTTCATTTAATCCAGAAAGCCAGTATTTTCCACTATATAGATCCTGAATATAATGTCTCGAAGAATTTCCAAATAAAATGAAGCGCCTCACCATATTCACTCCTACGCATAACCGAGCATACATCTTGCCTAAGTTGTATGAGAGCCTGTGTGTGCAGACGTGTCAGGACTTTGAATGGCTGATAGTGGACGATGGGTCTACGGACAACACGAAGGAGCTGGTGGATGAATGGATAGGGGAAGGTGGCGTCATGCGTTATAACATGATAAGTGAAAATGGCATATTAATTTGCATTTTC
>OCVV012857307.1_pt1 | contig 25353 bp, 16 predicted proteins | sample 1539721 | NCBI WGS metagenome assembly OCVV01 (sample SAMN02144230, study PRJEB22623) | gut metagenome | biome: sheep rumen | host: Ovis aries | place: New Zealand
ATTATTATTGGAACCAATTTTTGGAAATTATTGGTAATTATTGTCCGAGAAAAATGCGGCTTGCCGCATCATATAAACTATTTTTGTTCAACTACTTAACTGCACAGGATTGTCTTGTACAATGATTTTTTTCTTATGCCGAACTAACGTTAAATTTATGAATAATTCATGGTTAATTCATGGCCATTCATGTTTTCTTTTAACATTGAATTATCGTGAATTATCCATGAATTATTCATAAATTGTATTTGTTTTTTAATTGATGTGATTTTCTGGCATCGGGCAGGGGGCATTTTGTGCTTTTGGCTGTCGTCATGTTGGGAAGTGCGTTTTGGTCAATTTGTACTTGCCCGTGGCGTTGAAATCGGTGTGACTCACACCTGTAGTAGGGGTGTGAATCAGACCTATGGGATAGGTGTGAGTCACACCTGTTTTGGGGGTGTTTTCGGTTGGTCATTTTGTACGATTTCGGGCGGTGGGGAAACCGCCGCCCGCATGTGAGGAAATGAAAAAGGCCCCACTTCACTCGAAAGAATGAAGCGGAGCCTTTTGGGTTTAGAGTTGAGGGTTTAGAGTATAGAGTTTGGAGTTTAGGGTTTACTTGGCCATGATGAGGAAGTACTTCTTCTTGCCTTGCTGGATGAGGAGGTACTTGCCGTCGAGCAGGTCGGTGGTGGTGATGGGCTGGTCGGGGGCTGACACCTTGTCTTTGTTCACGCTCACGCCACCGCCCTTGACGAGGGTCTTCACTTCGCCCTTGCTGGGGAAGATTTGTGTTTGGTCCACCGTGAGGTCGGCCAGTTTCACGCCGTCACCTTCGAAGAGGCTCTTGGCCACCTCGAAGTGGGGCACACCGGCAAACACGTCGAGCAGGGTCTGCTCGTCAAGTTTGAGAAGGCTCTCCTTGGTCGATTTGCCGAAGAGGATGTTGGAGGCTTCCACGGCCATGTCGTAGTCTTCGCGTGAGTGTACCATGACGGTCACTTCCTCGGCCAGACGTTTCTGCAGCACACGGCGGCCCGGGTCGGTGTCGTGTTCGGCAATGAGGGCATCGATTTCCTCCTTCTCCAGCGAGGTGAAAATCTTGATGTAGCGTTTGGCGTCCTCGTCGGGCACGTTGAGCCAGAACTGGTAGAACTGGTAGGGCGAGGTGTAGTTGCGGTCGAGCCACACGTTGCCGCTCTCGGTCTTGCCAAACTTCTTGCCGTCGCTCTTCGTCACGAGGGGGCAGGTGAGGGCAAAGCACTCCTTGCCGTTCATGCGGCGGATGAGTTCGGAGCCTGTGGTGATGTTGCCCCACTGGTCGGCACCTCCGAGTTGGAGTTTGCAGCCTTTGTGCTCGTTCAGATAGTAGAAGTCGTAGCCCTGCAGGAGTTGGTAGGTGAACTCGGTGAAGGAGAGTCCGTCGCGGGCCTCGCCGTTCAGTCGCTTCTGCACACTCTCTTTGGCCATCATGTAGTTGACGGTGATGTGCTTGCCGATGTCGCGCACGAAGTCGAGGAACTTGAAGTCCTTCATCCAGTCGTAGTTGTTGACCAGTTCAGCGCGGTTGGGCGCATCGCTGTCGAAGTCGAGGAAGTGGGCGAGTTGCTTCTTGATGCAGGCCACATTGTGGCGCAGGGTCTCCTCGTCGAGCAGGTTGCGCTCGGTGCTCTTGCCCGAGGGGTCGCCAATCATGCCTGTGGCTCCGCCGATGAGGGCGAGGGGCTTGTGGCCGCAACGCTGGAAGTGGCGGAGCATCATCACGCCGCAGAGGTGTCCGATGTGGAGTGAGTCGGCGGTGGGGTCGATGCCGAGGTAGGCTGTGACCTGCTCCTTCTTGAGCAGTTCGTCGGTGCCTGGCATCATCTGGTGAATCATGCCGCGCCAGGTCAGTTCTTGTACAAAGTCTTTCATTATTTTGAGTTTTTTGATTGTTTCTTGGGTGCAAAGGTACGTGTTTTCACTGAAAAGTGAGATGTGAAAAGTGAAAAATCTAAGTTTTTGAGGAGTAAAAGGAGCGAAAGGAGTGAAAGTGATGAGGAGTGAAAGGAGTGGGAGCCGAGTGGGATGCTGATGTCAGAGTATCGGCTTTCATTCCTTCTCACTCCTTTTTTAAGTTTTTTCACTTTTCACTTTTCACTTTTCACTGAAAACAGTATCTTTGCACTCAAAATGAATTTGTTTGGTATGAAAAAGAAAGTACCTGTCATCATGCAGATGGAGGCCACGGAGTGTGGAGCCGCTTCGTTGGCCATGGTGCTGGCCTCGTGGGGCCGCTGGGTGCCGCTGGAGAAGATGCGTGTGGATTGCGGTGTGTCGCGCGACGGGTCGAGTGCGCTCAACATTGTGAAGGCTGCACGGCTGCACGGACTGACAGCCCGGGGCGGCCGGGTGGAGGCGGAGCGTCTGTGCGAACTGCCTTGTCCTTGCATCCTGCACTGGGAGTTTAACCACTTTGTGGTGATGACGGGGTGCAGCCGAAAGCGTGTCTATCTGAACGACCCTGCTCGCGGACGTGTGAAGATGCCACTGGAGGAACTGAAAGGTTGCTATACGGGTGTGGCACTGGTGTTTGAACCCAACGAAGACTTTGTGAAGGAAGGCGCGCCGGCCTCCATCCTGAGTTTTGTGCGCCGTCGCCTCAAGGGGGCGAAGAAGGCTTTTTTCATCTCGATGCTGATTGGCATGCTGCTGACCGTATCCACGGTGGCTTTCCCCATCTTCTCGCAGAAGTTCTTGGATGTTGTCCTGCCCGGTGAACAGCCGGAGAAGGTTGTGCCTTTCTTCTTGCTGCTGTGTGGTGCCATCCTCTATCAGTTGGTGGTTCAACTGTGTGAGGGCACTTATGCCAACCGGCTTCTGCTGAAACTGGGCATCGAGGCGAACAGCCAGTTCCTGTGGCACTCGTTGCGCTTGCCCATGCGGTTCTTCTCTCAGCGCTATGTGGGCGACATCATCACCCGAATGTATGGAGCCGAGAGCATCCCAACCACGCTGGTGCGCAATCTGGCGCCGGTGCTGGTCAATGTGGTGCTGCTGGTGGTCTATCTGGTCTTTATGTTGGCCTACAGCATGCCCTTGTCCCTCATTGCCATCTGCGCCTCGGTGCTCAACCTGCTGCTGGTGCGCTTCATCTCGGGCCGCCAGGTGGATGTGAACCGTGTGATGGAGCGTGAGATGGGTGCACTGAACGGAGTGACGATGAGCAGTGTGAAGGGCATCGAGACCATCAAGGCGGCAGGTGCCGAAGAGGGTTTCTTCGAGCGTTGGGCCCAGCAATATGTCCTGGCCTCAGAGGCGCACATGAAGAGCGACACCTTCAATGCCTACATGGAGTCTCTGTCGCGGTTGGTGGTGTTTGTGGCCAACAACCTCATCTTGGCACTGGGTGTTTACTACATCATGGAGGGCTATCTCACCATCGGTATGCTGATGGCTTTCCAGGGTTTCGTGGGGAGTTATATGCGGCCAGTGAACGAACTGATTGGTTCCCTGAAGCATATCCTGAACATGCGCACTCAGATGGAGCGCATGGAGGATGTCTATCGCACGGAGCCGGATGTGGTCTCCACGCTGGACGATGACCGCGAAATGGGCATGGGAAAACTGATGGGCAGGGTGGAACTGAAGCACGTCACGTTTGGCTATACGCCCATGCGTCCGCCGCTCATCAAAGACTTCTCGCTCAGCATCGAACCGGGCAAGAGTGTGGCTTTTGTGGGGGCATCGGGCTGTGGAAAAAGTACGATTGCCAAACTGATTTCGGGACTTTACGACCCTTGGCAAGGGGAGATTCTCTACGATGGCAAACTGCGCAAGGACATCAACCGCAGCGTGTTTGTCAACTCTGTGGCGGTGATTGACCAGGATGTGGTGCTCTTCGACGGCACGGTGGCAGATAATGTGAAGATGTGGGACGAGTCCATCGAGGATTTCAGCATGATATTGGCTTGTAATGATGTGCAGATGCATGAGGAAATTGCTTCACGTCCGAAGGCTTACGACACGGTGGTGTCGGAGAATGGCAAGAACTTCTCGGGCGGTCAGCGTCAGCGGCTGGAGATTGCGACGGCCTTGGCCAAGGAGCCGACGGTGCTCATCATGGACGAGGCCACCAGTGCGCTCGATGCCGACACGGAGCAGAAGGTGATGCAGGCTCTCCGCAATCTGGGTGTGTCGCTCATTGTCATAGCCCATCGGCTGAGCACCATCCGCGACTGCGACGAAATCATCGTGCTGGACGAAGGCCATGTGGTGGAACGTGGCACTCACCAGCAGTTGATGGAGCAGAAGGGGTATTACCATGAGTTGATGGAAAATGCGTGATGGTGAGTTCTTCAACAAAAATGGATTGTGAATTGTAAAATGGCTAAAAACTAAATACGCTGATGATTTTTAACGAACAACTGCAACAGCGAACAGCCTATAACCGTCAGGCTTTGGAAGAGGCCTGGAAGGCTCTGGACGAAATGGTGGCCAAGCCTCAAATGGAGAAGCCAAGGAAAGGTGAGGGGCAGGATGTGGCACAACCGCTACGCCTTGACCGCCGATTTCCCGAGCGGCCTCTCACTTTCAGGGATATTCTCACGCTCGGCTTTCAGTCCGTCGATTCAACGGATGTCTTATGCCTGCTGGTCGTCTTTGCCCTTGTGGCAGCAGTGGGCATGGTGACTCCCTACGTGACCAACTGGATTTATGAAACGGTCATTCCTTCGGGTGTCCAGAGTTCTATCTGGCTTGTGCTGGGTGCCTTGATGGGTGTCAGTGTGGGTACGGTCGTCTTCGAGACAGCCCGAAGCATTTTGCTCCTGCGGATGCACCGCAAGATTGAGGCTTCTCTGCAGGCAGCCCTGATGGCTCGCACTTATGCCATGCCCGCCACGTTTTTCAGGCGATACACCTCTGGAGAAATCAGCGACCGCGTGATGAGCATGACGAACTTGTGCTACTTCCTGCTCGATGGTGTCATCAGCAATCTGCTCACGCTCGTCTATTCGCTCATCTACCTCTATCAGGTTGCCTACTATGCCCACTCGTTGTTTGCTGTCAGCGTCCTCATCATGGTGGTCAATGTGCTGTTTGTGTGCTGGGAATACTGGGTTCAGAGCAGGCGGGGACGCCTTTACATGCCGCGCCAGTCGAGGTTGCAAGGATTGCTTTTCTCGCTCTTTTCGGGCATTCAGAAAATCAAGACAACGGGTAGCGAGGTGAGGGCCTTCAGCAAGTGGGCGAAGGCTTATAACGAAAGCCGTCCTTCGGCCTACAAGGACTACTTGGCGCGCTTTGCCACCCCCATCTCCAGTTTCATCTCGGTGGCAGGCATGGCACTCATCTACTATCAGGCCGTGGTGCATCAGGTGTCTATCCCCGACTACATGGCGTTCTTTGCAGCCTTTGGACTTGTCTCGGCAGGTTTCTCGTCGTTGTCGCTCATTGTGCCGTCGATGGCAAATGTGAAATCTCTGTTCGAACTGCTGAAACCGCTCATGGACGAAGTGCCTGAGCCGAAAGAGGAGGCCACCAAGGTGGATTTCCTCAGTGGTGGCATTGAGGTACACAACCTCTCTTTCCGCTATGGGAAGGGGACACCGCATGTGCTGAAAGACCTGAATCTGAAGATACGACCGGGCGAATACGTGGCCATTGTGGGACATTCGGGCTGTGGGAAGAGTACGCTCATGCGTCTGCTTTTAGGTTTTGAAAAGCCGGAAAGTGGTGCCATTTTCTACGACACGTACAACATCGACAAGGTGGACAAGCAGAGCCTCCGTCAACACATCGGCACGTGCATGCAGGACGGTGAACTCTTCAGTGGCAGCATCTTCAGCAACATCACCATCACCGCTCCGCAGGCCTCGATGGATGACGCATGGGAAGCCGCCCGCATGGCTGCATTGGACAAGGACATTGAGAAGATGCCCATGAAGATGCACACCCTGATGTCCGATGGCGGCACTGGCATCAGCGGCGGACAGCGTCAGCGCATACTTATTGCCCGCGCCTTGATTAACAAGCCTTCTGTCCTCTTCTTCGATGAGGCCACCAGTGCGCTCGACAATCTCACTCAAAAGACTGTTTCTGAAAATCTTGATGCCCTCCGTTGCACTCGCATCTGTGTGGCTCATCGTCTCAGCACCATCATCCACTGCGACCGCATCATCGTGCTCGACGGCGGTCGGGTGGCTGAAGAAGGTAAATATCAGGAACTCATCGAGAAGAAAGGACTGTTCTACCAATTGGTAAAACAACAGATGTAGGCTTGATGCTAAATGATTGAGAATTAGAAATTGAAGACTTCCTCCACTTCATACTCACGAGGAAGCAGATAGCCGTCAAGTAGCAGGGTGGGAGTGCCGCTGATGCCAGTACGCTGGATAAATTCATGCACTTCTTCATCTGTCTTGTCCGACAGCATGATATAGTCGATGCACAGCCGCTCCCTTTGCTGCTGAGCCAGTCGCTCGATGCGCGGTTTCATTTCCTGGCAGTGGGGGCAGTCGGCACTGGTCACCACTGTCAGTCGGTGGGGCGCATCGGGGATGCCGACACGTTGGGTCACGTCATGCTCCTCAATCTTGACGGGTGCTTTGCCCTTCAGTTTGGCCGCAAACACAGCAGGCTCATTGCGGAATGCCTGAAAAGCCCACTTTTGCCTACGTGCCATCAGCCTCTGCCGTTCACCCTGTGTCAGCCAATGAGCCAAGATGACACAAAGCCCCATCAAGAGCAAAACCTTGGCTGCAAGCAGGTTGGCAGACCTGCCCTCGATGCCCAGTTCCTTGACAGTCAGTCCGACAGACCCATTTACAACGGCTAAATGCCCAATGCCCACCCCTCCTTGCAGCACCAGCACAGCCACCACGAGCAGGCAGAGCACACACCACTGCTTCAGTTTCCACTGTGTCGCAATGCTCCAAGGGCAGAACAATACAGCCACCACACTGAGGGCTGCCACAAAGACACCCGCCTCGGGCAACAGCGACAGGGCCAGTATCTGTGCGCTGAAATAGCCCAGCCCCACACTGCTCAGCGACAAAGTGCCCCATATCTTTCCCTCCTTCGTCTTGTTTGCTCCACATCCGCTTTCGCCCAAGGCTCGGCATAACTTGTCGCCGATGCGGCTGCTGCCTTTAGCCTCTTTTTCAGCCAAAAGGAAACTGAACCAGAATCCGGCCACTGCAAGTGCCACCATCGCTGCCGATGTCAGCATGGCTGAGGGGGCTTCTGTGGTCAGTATATGACTCACCGCCATCGCCAGCATGCCACACATCGTCAGCACCACCCCCCACAATGGAGCCTTCTCCATTCGCTCCTCTCTGCGGTTCTTCTCATAGTCGGGTTCACAGCCCGTTCCTTCCGTCTTTACCAGTGCCAGCCCGTCCCAGCGAGGCTTGAAATCTGCCCAAGCCTCTCGCTTCCGCACTCCTTTTTCTATATATACAATATGTGTATCCTCCCGACCCGTCGCCACCACAAAGCCGTCCCCCACATGCAGGATGCAGGGGAAAGACAAAACCTCCTCCTCCCCTTCGGCCACTCGGATGCCTTCAGTTCTGATGCCATAGCGCATCAGCATCCGCTTCAGCCCCAAGAGGTTTCCTCGGTTAGGGTTGCCATAAAAAACACTATCGGCATACAGGTTTGTGTAGGTCACACCTGCTGCCGACAAGAAATCTTTCAGTACTGAGTTCAAAACAGTTGAGAGTTTTAGGAGTTAGGAGTTAGAAGTTAGGAGTTAGATTGGCTACCCTGTTAGGTATCTTATTAGGAGCAAGCCGCATGGCAACTCCTAACTCACGACTCCTAACTTTTAACTCCTAACTCCTAACTTTTAAATATATCCATACGAGTGCATGCACTGCATGCGGCAGTTCAATCTCATGCTTTTAGCATTGGGATACGAAATGTTGCACTGATGCAAACATTCCTGCATCATTTCCTGATCCTCGGCATCGCCTCCGGTGATTCCAGCCAATTCCTCGTCAGACATGGGCTGCAATAACAAGTCCTTGTTCTGTACCATAGTTTCCAGTATTAAAAGTGATTAAACTGTGCAAATATAGGAAGAAAACTCTCTGATTCGCAAAAAAACATCATATTTTTATATTTTTTTCACAAACAAGCGCAGTTATATAACGAAAAATCTCTACATTCGTGCTCGAAAATTATCAACTCAAAAAAAACAGAAATGGAAACAAAGACTTTACTACGTACCTTAGCAGCCCTTTTCGTGCTGGCCATGCCACTCACCTCGATGGCACAAAAAGAGAGTGCTTTGAAAAAGAAAGTGGGCAAAGCCGACAACTTCATCACCAAAATCGCCCGAAGCAAGTTCGACAGCACCTATGTAACCCTGCCCGAACATAAGTGGATGGTCTTCGTCAGCGGCAATGGCACCTACAACAAATACCATCTCCGAGTGCCTATGCCAGGCATCGTGGAAGACTTCGGGCTGGAAGACAACCCCGTGTTTGGCAACCGCGACATCTACACCTACGACATGGACCTCCACAGCGGCACCCAGTCAGCCTCCATCGGTGTGGGCTATCGCACCCTCCGCCTCAAATACTCCTTCAACATTGGCAAAGTGAACGACCAGCAAATCACCATCGAGTCGCTCGGCTCACGCTTCGGCTTCCTCGTCGATTATCGCCACACCAAGAAGATGAAAGGCGACATGTACGACCCCGAAGAGGGCATCGACGCATGGATTAACAACGCCATGACACAAGCCGCAGAACCCATGACCGCAGGCGACATCATCAAAGCAGGAACCCACCCCATCAACAAGTCCTACAACAACTTCTCCCTCCTCCACCTGCAGGCACACTACGTGTTCAACTACAAACACTTCTCCTACTCAGCAGGACGCACCGCTTCGCGCATCCAGAAGAAAAGCGCCGGCTCCCCCCTCGCCCTCATCGACTTCTACCAGAGCCGTGCCAAGTTTGAGAAAGACTTCATCATCGGCACCGACGAAGTGTTCCGCACCTGGAAACTCTCCCTCGGTGGCGGCTACGGCTACAACTGGACACCCAACGCAGGCCGCTTCCTCGTCCAGGCATCCGTCATGCCCAGCATCACCTTCTTCAGCCACTCCAAGCACAAGGCCAACCTCTCCACTTTGACCGAAGAAGAGAAAGAAGGAGCCGACCAAGTGATGGCGCGAGTGAAAGACATGGTCGATGGCAGCAAAATCACCCTCAACTGCACCGCCCGACTCTCCGCCACCTGGAACATCAACAAACACTACGTGCTGGGAGCCTACGGCAGTTATCAGTACAGCAACTTCACCAACAAATCCCGCTACAGCATCAAAGAAAACTACTTCAGCGGCTCCCTCTGGGTCGGCTATCGGTTCTGAGTGTAAGTGAAAAGTGAAAATTAAAAGTTAAAAACTAAAAACTAAAAGTTAAAAGTAAAAGTATCCTCCATTCGGGGTGTGTGCCATCAAGGGGAATGGTAACTTTTACTTTTAACTTTTAGTTTTTAGTTTTTAACTTTTAATTTTCACTTTTCACTTAAATCTCACTCTTCACTTGAATCTCACTCTTCACTTCTTCAGATACTTCTTTCCACCTTTGATGTAAAATCCCTTGTCAGGAAGAGAAGCAAGTCTGCGACCCGTCAGGTCGTAAATCTCGCCATCCCCTGCACCCGACCATTCATCCCCTAAATTCTCACCCCCCAACTCCACACTCTCAATTCCTGTAGGAATGTAGTCGGACACCCGTATAAGTTCAAAGGGATAGTTCTCCAGTTGAGAGGTACTCTCGAATTGCAGCGCACCATCGGCACCCACCGCCCAATAATACGTGCCGCTGGTGACTTTGTTGTAGAACTGACAGTAGTCTGTTCCTGCGGCAAACATGATGCGGTGAGGACGGTAAGCCTTTCTGGCCTGCACTCCTCCAATTCGTTTCATGTAGGCATTATCCACCGCCGAAATCAGGTCGTAGGTTGCAGCGCTCGCCCTGTCCAGATACCACACCTGCGTGTCGTCTGGCTCGTCATCGGCAGCCCTCAGTTTCTCCGAGTCCAGCACCGTCAGGTCGCCCTCGCGAGTCAGATAGTGACCGCTCTCGCGATGGCGGATGGTGTAGTAGCCCACATCCACCAGACGGTCCTTCGCCTCCTTCACATAGATGCGGTAGTCATAGCGTGTTTCCTGTCCGTCAAAGGTGTAGGTGACCGTGTGGAGTTCCGATGACTCGATGCTCTCAAACGTGAGCGAAGACTTGTTGCTGCCCGTGTCCCACTGCCAAACGCCACCGGAGCGTGAGGAGTGTACGGCAGGAGCCAGCACCACCTTGTCGCCAGCCGTTGCCACAAGGGTGAGCGTGTCTCGGAGCGTGGTGCCGTTCAGGATGATGTCGGGGCGCATGTCCGCCACCGTGATGTGGAAAGTCATGATGCTCTCGCCGCCGCCCTGGTTGAAGTAGTGGCACTCCACGTCTTGTGCCTCTTTCACATCCGTCAGCGTGATGCTGGCCGTCGTCTTGCCGTTGCTCCACTGATAGTTGCCCAATCCTGCCGCATCCGTCACTCCGAGTGTGACCGAAGCCCCCTTCAGCACCTCCACCTCGTTGGTCACAGTGGTGGTTCCGTCGTAGGTGACAGATGGTCTCAGTGTGCTCGGACGGCAGTCGCCCAGCACCGCGATGGCATAACTCTGTTCGCTCTCGATTCCGTTGGCGTTCGTGTAGGTCACACGGTAGAGGTATGAGCGGTTGGCCGTGATGGTCAGTTCGCGAGTCGTCTCTCCCGTGTTCCACCGCCATTTTCCCGTGTCAGTCTCGCCCTTGGGCAATTGGGGCGACAACGTCACCACTGTGCCGGGAGCCAAGGCACGGTTCTTGTAGGCCGTGGCTTGGTAGGTGTTGGTCAGTCCGCCCAGTTCGTTGTGCTTCACAGTCTTGCTGCCGTAGGTCATCTGCGGTGTCAGTTCGGTAGGCACTTGGTCGGCAGGAGCCAGTTGAGGGGTGCGCGTGTTCATCAGCACCGAGTAGCCCAAATGGTCATAGCCGCCGCTCGTGCCACCCTGTCCGCCTGCATCGATGCCCATGTTCTCGTATGACACCTCCGAGAAGGGCATCCGCACACCCTTCACGCCTTCGTAGTGGCCAATCACCGTGCCCCAATAGGGACGCATCTGCGCACCCAGGGCAGGCCCCGTCATGAGATTGGAGCGCGAGTCGCTATAGTAGTAGCCGCTGCTGGCATAGTGGTAGTTCGTCCAGGGCAGCCCTGCCACACTCTGCGTCTGTGCAGCCACATACTCTATGCCAGCGGCGATGCGGTGGTCCATATAGGCAAAGAGGTCATCGCCCTGGTTCCATCCCTGTTGGGCAATATCTACGGCCAGTCCCAGTGCCATGGCCGAGTGGCCCGTGTCGCGTCCGCTCTCGTTCATCTGTCCCACCTTGCCGTAGGCCCCTGTCTCTTGTGCCCATTCCGTGGTGGTCACCACCAGATTGCCCCAGAACTCGGCCAGTCCGTCGTTCAGGATGGGGTTGGCCGTGCGTGGGTCTTTGAACGTGCCCACTTGGTCATACTTGATGAACGACATGCCTTGGTTGTAGATGAACACGTCGTCGCACAGCACACCTATCGAGATGACCGCCAGTGCATTGCACAGTCCCCAGTTGCTCCAGTAATGGCCTGGTGCCTGCCACCATTTGTCAGCGTTTTCCCATGTGCCGTTGCGGCCTCGCAGGAAGCCTATACAACCGGGATACCACACATCGAGCATCCACTGCTGGAACTTCTTGAAGTCTTCCCGGCTCCATCCTTCATAGTCGCGCATCAATTCGGCGGCCTGGGCAAACTGGTAGCCATACAGGCCACGGGCCAAGCACTGGTCCGACGTTCCACTCACAGCCTTCGTGGTGTTACACCATTTCATGAGCACCTGCACGGCATGTTTGGCGTTTTCTTCGGTGCCGTCAATCTTCCATCGCAAGGCGTTCTGGTAGGCTATCGTGGCTCCACGTGCCGCATTGATGTAGTTCTCGCCCGAGCCGCCGCGCACGATAGTCTCGGCAGGATAGGTGGCCGCCGAGGCACTCGAATAGGCTGCATTCTTCAACACGTTGTAGGCCGCAGTCACTCGCTCGTTGCCCTCTTTCAGTTGTTGCTTCACTCGGTCAAAGTCGGCCTGGGTGTGCAGACCGCCCGGATGGCGAAAGCCACGGTCGGCCGTGCTGTACTCCTGTGCCGCAACCGACAGGCTCACCACCGTGGTGAATGCTGTCAGCATGAGTTTCTTCAATGTTTTCATAAGTAAATTGCTTTTTTTGTTCCTTTTTCTTCTCTCTACGAACAAGAAACAGCAAACACTTAGTCAAAACATCAAAAAAATCGGAAAAAATTTTCTACACCCCCGTTCCTTGCCCATTCGTCTGCCCTGTTTCGCCTTATATGCAACGCCGTTGCACTTATAAATTGAGTGCCGTGCAGAATGTAAATTGTACGGCACTCAATTTGCATTCTGCACGGCACTCTGTTTTGTACTGCTCTGCGCCCTCACTTCTCTACCGTCCTCCACCCTAAACTCTACGTAAGTTCGGTGTAAGAATTACGCCTTCGGCGGCTTGAAAAGATAAGAAAAAACAAAAAAAAATAAAAAAAAATAGAGAAAATGGAGTGCTTTTTCTTGTATTTTTTTATTTTTTCTTGTTTTTCTAAAGCCCGCGAAGCGGTAAAAAGAACCTCCGAAATGAAGTTCTCTTATATCGAAATAGGCGTTAAACTCTAAACCCTAAACCCTAATCCTTCTCTCCTCTTTCCCTCTCCAGCCATTCGGCAGGGGTGCAGCCTTCGTACTTCTTGAAAGCAGCAAAGAAGGCCGATTTCTTCAGGCCACACATCTCGGCCAGTGCCACGGTGGCGTATTGGCTGTAGCGCGGGTCGGTGGCTCGGCGTTTGAACTCGTCGATGCGCCGGCGGTTGATGTAGTCGGCAAAGGAGGTGTGGGCGTGGATGCTGAACACCTGGGAGAGTTTGGCCTGATGCACTCCGATGGCATCGGCGAGGTCGGCTATGCGCAGGTTGGGGTTGGTGTAGCAAGGTTGGGCGGCCAGATAGTCTTCCACCTTTTTATATAATGTGGCACATTCCTCGTCGGTGAGCCGTTGCCGCTCATACATCTTGGCCAGCCGTTCGGCTTCGACGCGTCGGCGGTGTGCCTCCATCTGGCTCTTGTAGGTCTGCACGGCCTCGTGGCGGGCCAGCCAGATGGTGAGCGCAAGCAGCAGGATGATGACGCTGATGGCCCAGAAGAGGGGGGAGGGGAGATACCAGTAGGTGAGTTGTGTCTGAGTCTCAGGGTGCCCCATGAGCCACACGGTGAGTCGGTGCCGCCCCCAGTGCTGCCAGGGCAGGGAGACCATCTCGCCGTCGGTGCAGAGGAGGGTGTCGCCCTGGTCGAGGGTGTATTCGTACATCTTGCCGAGGTCGTGGCTGTAGTTGAGCAGCAGGGGCTGGAAGGCGGCGAGTCTGCTGCCGTCCCATTCGGTGCTGTTCATCACCACATGGGCATCAATGCTGTCGTACAGATGCCGCTGTTGTTCGGGACTGATGGTGACGATGCCGCGTTCGGTGACCATCCAGATGGTGCCGTCACTGGTCTGCATACATTCCTGATTCTGGAACCGTGGCGAAGGCAAACCGTCCGCCTCGCTCAGATGGAGTGCGCCTGTGGTGAAATCCTTGTTGACGATGAAAAGTCCCTGACTCGTGCCTATCCAGTATTTCCCTTTCATCCAGCGTATGAAGGCGATGTCGCCCATGTGGAATCGCTGATAGAGCGGAATTTCCGCATAGTCACTACAGTCCATCTTGGCCTTGTAGAGGCGGTTGCCCGACCAGGCCAGGATGTCGCCGTCGGCAGCAGTGGCGAAGTGGAGGGATGGGGCTTGATTGAAGAAGTCCTGCGGAAATCCGCTCGCCTGCACCGTCTGCATCACGGGGTCGTAGAGATAGAGGCGCGAGAGGCTGCCCACCCATGCCTTGCCCGTTGGGTCGGGCAGGATGTCGGTCAGGTACTCATCGGTCAGTTCGCTGTTCTTGCTGTTGAACTGCTGGACGATGTCGAGTTGGGTGTTGAAGATGGTCACGCCCATGTTGCCTGCCACGCAGAGGAACTTGCCGTCGGGTGAGATACGTAGGGAGGAGAAACTGCCGTCCTCGACCAGCGGCAGGAGTTCCCCTTGGGGAGTGAGCCGCCTCAGTCCGCTCTCGTAGGTAGCCACGATGAACTGGTCGGCAAAGAACTCGATGTCTGTCACGATGCTGGCTCCGAGTTCTTCGGGCGAGATGTAGCGTGTGGTGCTGGCAGCCTCGTCGATGAGGTAAAGGCCCTTGCGGGTGCCGATGACCATCCAGTGGCTGTGTCGGCACAGGCTGCGGGTGGGCAGGGTGGTGGTGTCGAGCGAGCCGAATCGGTATAGCCCCACCATTTGCCGCACGGTGAGTTGATGGCTGAAGCCCTCCAGATAGTAGCCGTAGTAGTCAATGCCCAGTTGGGGGTCGTGGTTGAAGGTATATACGGCATCGGTCTTCCCGTGGTGTTCGGCCACAATGGTCTGGGTGTGGGTGTCGATGGTGTAGGCACCGCTACCGTCGGTTGACACGTAGAGGAAGCGTTTGCCGTCGGTGTTGAGGTCGGTGATGACTCTCGAAGGCACTCTCACGCCTCGGCGGGTCTCGTGGGTGCGAGTGTTGAAGACGAGCAGGCCGTCGTTGCGGGTGCCGATGTGGAGATTCTCGCCTATCAGGGCGATGCAGCGGATGTTGTGGAGCATCAGCGAGTCGGGCAGGCTGTACTTGTCCATCTTGCCGTCGGGCAGAGAGAGGTGGACGAGCCGTCGTTGGGTGCTCACCCATGCCCCCTTCTTGCCGTCTGGGGCAATGTCGGTCACCGAGTTGCCTCGCGAGATGACACTGCTCTCGATGGGCAGGGGGGTGTAGTCGTAGCCTTGCTTCATCCAGAGTCCGCCAGAGCCGCCCACCAATGGACCGCAGATGGCGGTCACATCTTCTATTTCGGGCGCAATCCTTCGGAGGGTGTAGTCCTGGCGGTCCACTTCGTAGAGTCCCGTGGTGCTTCCTGCCAGCAGTTTGTCCTCGTCGGTCTCGCACAGGGCCAGGATGAAGCCAGTTTCTTGTTTGCTCTCCACACGGGCCACGGTGTGTCCGTTGTAGGAGCGCACCCCTTTGTTGGTGGCCAGCCAGATAAGCCCAGACTTGTCCTTGTAAATCTTGAATACGGTTTCGTGTCCCAATCCATCGTAGGAGGTGAGTTGGTCGGAATAGCGTAGGGGTTGAGCCTGAAGGGTGAGACTCATAGCACAGAATAAGGCAATAAAAATGGTTAGTCGTAGCATCTTAGTCGAGTTTTCTTTTGTCGTGGCAAAGATAGGGCATTTGCCTAAAAAGACCAAATACTTTGTCCGAAAAATAAGATAGGAATCGAAAAAAAGTTTGGTCAAATGGTTGAGAACGAACAATGTGACAAAAAAGTAGTCCATAACGCTTTGCCCGAACCATAAAACTTGCAGAAAGTTTGGCGTGGGGGAAAAAAGGTGATAACTTTGCGACAGTTTTAACAACTTTTACTGCCTTTATGGACATCATCAAACGCGCATTCATCCAGTATCGCCAGTGGCTTGTCAACTATGTGTGCAAGCGTGTGGGCGACTATGCCGATGCCGAGGACATCGTGCAGGATGCTTTTGTGCGGCTGATGGAGTTGCAGGTGGGTGTGAGAGAAGAGAGCGTGAGAGGACTGCTGTTCACGACCTGCCACCATCTCGTCCTCGACCGTTTGCGCCGCCGGGTGCTGGCCGAACGAACCAATATATATATGTACGCGTATGCTGAAATGGCGGTGGAGAACACGGAGCAGAGCCTCAGAGTGAAGGAACTGAAGGAGCAGGAACGGTGTGCCATCAGCATGATGCCTCCCAAGCGCAGGGAGGTCTATTGCCTGGCTCGATTTGAGGGGCGGAACATTGACGAGATTGCGGCCAACCTGAATGTGAGTCCGCGCACGGTGGAGGCTCATCTTTTTGCCGGCCGTAAGGAGGTGCGCACGAGGCTCAAGGCATACGCTTCGTAGGATGGAGAGAATAGATAAAATGTTTTGATAATAGTTTGGGTAATAGTTAGTAAGATGAAAAGTTTTTCTGTCTGCCTGTCGGCATTAGGTTTCTGTCTTGGCCTTGTGGGCCATGCTCAGCAGTTGGACGTGGATGTTCAACTGGACTATTGCCATCGGCAGGTGCAGAGGTCGCTTGTCCAACTGCGTGATGCAGCAGGCAAGATAGACTACACCGTGACGCCACGGTGTGTCGAGGCTGGGGAAGAACACTGGACACTACGGAGCGTGAAGACGCCCGAGGAGTGGTGTGCTGGGTTCTTCCCCGGCATTCTCTGGATGGACGGCGACTCGGCTGAGGCGCGCCGATACACTCAGGAACTGGAGTATCTGGCCTACAGACCTGTGTATGACCACGACTTAGGCTTCATCATGATAGGCAGTTATCTGAAGGGTTGGGAGGTGACTCACGATGCCCATTACAAGGAGGTGCTTTTGGCTGCTGCCGACTCGTTGGCCACACTGTTCAATCCTCGTGTGGGCACACTGCTCTCGTGGCCCCGAAATGTGCAGATGTTTGGCGGCCACAACACCATCATGGACAACATGATGAACCTGGAACTGCTGTTCTTCTCGGGCAAAAAGGAGAACTATGACATAGCCGTGAGCCATGCCGACACCACGATGCGCTACCATTTCCGCCCCGACTATACGAGCAACCATGTGGCGGTGTATGACCCACAGACTGGCAGACACCTCTACAACTGCACCCATCAGGGTTTTGGCGACAACACGCTCTGGAGTCGCGGACAAGCATGGGCCATCTATGGATACACGATGGTGTATCGCTACACTCGCGAACGGCGGTTTCTCGACTTTGCGCAGAAAGTGACAGAGGCTTACCTCTCCCGTCTGCCCGAGGATGGCATCCCGTGGTGGGACATGGGCGACCCGATGATTCCGCACTCTTTCCGCGATGCCAGTGCGGGAGCGGTGGTGGCCAGTGCGCTGGTCGAACTGTCTCAGTATGTGGATGCGGCCACTTCGCACCGCTATCTGAACGAGGCAGAGGCGATGCTCCTCACGTTGAGTTCGCCTGCCTATCAGAGCAGGGAGAAGAATCCGGCCTTCTTGCTTCATAGTGTGGGCAACATGCCTGCTGGCACTGAGGTGGATGCCAGCATCATCTATGCTGACTACTACTATCTGGAGGCTCTCTTGCGGCTGAAGGAACTTCAACATAAAACAACTAAAAGATGATGAAAAAAATACTCTTTTCCCTTTCTTTCTTTTTGGCCTTTGTCGCAGGACAGGCACAGATAGTCTATGCTGACTACAGCGACCCCGATGTGTGCGAGGGTGGTGGGGGTGACTACTGGCTCACGGCCAGCAGTTTTCAGTGTACACCCGGACTGCCCATCCTGCACAGTGCCGACCTCGTGCATTGGGAGTTGGTGAACTATGCAGTGGAGCGGCTTTTGCCTGTGGAACACTACAACACGGTGCAGCATGGGTGTGGGGTGTGGGCTCCGAGCATTCGTCGGCATGGCGACACCTATTATATATATTGGGGCGACCCCGACTATGGCGTTTGGATGGTGAAGACCACCGACCCCCGTGGCCGATGGAGCGAACCCGTGTTGGTGATGGAAGGCAAGGGGGTGATAGACACCTGCCCGTTGTGGGATGATGATGGTCGCTGCTATCTGGTGAACGGATGGGCCAACAGCCGTTGTGGCTTCAACAGTGTGCTGACGGTGCGTGAACTCTCTGCTGATGGCACACGGGTGATAGGGCGGCCTGTGCTGGTCTATGACGGACAGGCGGACGGGAATCACACGATTGAGGGGCCGAAGTTCTATAAGAAGGGTGGCTACTACTACATCCTCGCCCCAGCCGGAGGTGTGGAGCATGGTTGGCAGGTGGCTCTGCGGAGCAAGAATGTCTATGGCCCCTACGAGAGTAAGATTGTGTTCAATCAGGATGGCATTCATCAGGGCGGATGGGTGAACGATGGCTTCGTCTGCTTTCAGGAGCGTGGTGCCTATGGCCGCATTCTGCATCTGCTCGACGTGAAGATGAAGGATGGGTGGCCCATGATGTCTGTCAGCAAGCAAAATAGGGCACAGGGAGGATGGACGAAGGGCTGCGAAACATTGGCTTATCAGTGGCATGCCAACTATCAAGATGCCTTTGGATTTCCCACCCATGATGGTGTTCGGGTGTATGGTCACAACGTCTCTCCTGCCTTCAAGAACCTGTGGGAAGTGCCTAACCTCTATCTGAAGAAGTTTGAAGGCGAGACTTTCATCGACACGCTCCACATGACCATTACAGCCAAGGCCGAGGGCAGTGAGTCGGGCTTTGTGGTGATGGGGCGTGACTATTGTCGTCTGTCGGTGAGGTTCGATGGTGGGCAGTTTGTGCTGAAGCGCATCATCTGCAAGAATGCTGATGAAGGAGGCACGGAGACGGAGGAGGTGCTTGCCACAATGAAGGCTCGCAAGTATGGGGCAGGGGCAAGACCCAACTATGAATGTCGGCTAAGTGTGCGACTTCAGTGCGACAAAGGGGCTGTGTGCCGTTTCGCCTACAGCACCGATGGAATGAACTACATTGATTTGCCCGAACCCTTCCAGGCCCGCGAAGGCAAATGGATAGGAGCCAAGTATGGTGTGTTCAGCACGGCTCCGCATGGGGCGTCAAAAGGATGGATTGACTTAAAACTATAAAACGATGAAAAGAATCTATTGGCTTTGTTTCTGTTTCTGGTTGGGATGCGAGGTGCATCTGCAAGCCCAAACGACCTACAAGATGGCTGGCCCCTACGAAGTGGTGGCTCGCGACGGCCAGTTCCGCCATTCGAAGGGTGGCAGCGAACGCGACATGAGGGCGGCTCTCGACTTGGCCCAACGGGGTGAGACCGCCGAGGCCGTGGCCATCATCAATGCCTATGCCAACACCCTCCAGCGCTTCGATGGCCATGATGCTCCTCTCTGCACCATTCAAGCCTTCGACCTGTTGCGGGCCATGACACTGATGAAAGCACAGCAGACTCCAGAGTGGTCTGCCATGATTCGCCGTGCCATCCTGCCCACTCTCGACCAGTTTGAGGCCGACAGCCCATACGCCAACGGCAACTGGGGGGCCATCGTCAACCGATGCCGCATGGCCTGCGCCGTCTTCCTCAACGACTCGCTGCTCTACCGTGCCTCCATCGACTACTTTCTCCATGCCAACGACAACGGCTCCCTGCCCATGTATGTCGGCGAGACAGGCCAGTGTCAGGAAACAGGACGTGACCAGGGTCATGTGCAACTCGGTCTGGAAGCCTTGGCTCAGACCTGCGAGATGGCATGGGAGCAGGGCGACGACCTGTGGGGAGCCTTGGACAACCGTCTCCTGAAGGGCTTTGAATATACCGCCCGCTACAATCTTGGCCACGATGTACCCTTCCAGACATGGACGGACTGCACAGGGCTTTACAACGACTGGACAGAACCCGGACAGATGGGCCGTGGCAAATTGTGGGACATCTACCAACTGCCCTACAACCACTACGTGAAGCGCAAGGGACTCTCCATGCCCTATACGGAGAAGGTGCTGGCTCTGCAAGCCAAGGCCGAAGCACGGGGCGAAAGCCGCGAAGTGCGTGTACCTGGTGTGAAGGAAGGGCAAAAACTGCACCAAGTCTTCACCTATGCAGCCCCCCAAGGTACCCCCCTCAAGCACGACTACGATGTCCTCATCCAGCCCCGTGGCAGCAAGGAGTGGACTCGCATCGACACCTACATGGCCAAGGTCAATGCTCCGACGGGGAACTCGCTCCCCACCTCGCCACAGGGCAGCGGGACGGGACACCGCGTCTCCGAAATCTCCTATGCCTTCTTCGATTTCACGGGCGATGTGTTCGTGAGGGTGGTGTGCAAAAATAAGAAATATAAGAATGTACGGGTGCGTCCCGACTACAAAGGCGTGATTGCCAACGTGCAGAACGACTCCATCGTGCAGTTTCTCCTCTTCCAGCCCGAAAACGTGAGCGTGGAGTTTGATGGCGACATCACCTCCAACCTTCTCCTCTTCACCTCCAAGCCCGCCGTCACCCCCGACGAGGCCAAGCGGCAGGCTAAAAGAGACAAGCGCAACTTCATCTACTATGCCCCAGGACTTTACAGCCAAGACTCCATCCCTGTGCCGTCCAACACCACCGTCTATTTGGCCGGAGGCTCCTACTTCACAGGCACCTTTGCCATCGAGGATGCCGAAAACGTGTCCATCCTCGGTCGTGGGGTGGCACGTCCACCTCGTGGCTACGAGGGCTGCCACGTGCATCGCTCCAGAAACGTACTCATCGACGGACTCATCCTCAACACCTGTCCCGTGGGCGGTTCCGACGGTGTGACGCTCCACGACGTGTGCAGCATCTCCCATCCCGGGTGGGGCGACGGACTCAATGTCTTCGCCTCCAGCAATGTGCTCTACGACCGCGTCTTCTGCCGCAACTCCGACGACTGCACCACCGCATACGCCACTCGCAAAGGCTTTGAGGGTTCAACCCGCAACATCCGCATGCGCAACTCCACTCTTTGGGCCGACGTGGCACATCCCATCTTCATCGGTCTGCACGGAGCGGCTGCAGGCCCCCACCCCGAACGGCGCGACACGGTGGAAAACCTTGTCTATGAGAACATCGACATCCTCTGCCAGAGCGAGCCGCAAGTGGATTATCAGGGTTGCCTCGCCATCAATTGCGGCGACAACAACCTGGTGCGCAACGTCCTCTTCGACAACATCCGCATCGAACTCCCCTCTTTGGGAGGGGGTGGGGAGGGTCCCCAGGGGAGTCTGCTGCACGTGAAGGTGAGTTGGAACGACAAATACTGTGCCGCACCAGGCATGGGTGTGGAGGGCGTTACCTTCCGCAACATCCGCTACAAAGGCGACACACCCTACCTCTCCATCATCAACGGCTACAGCGAAGAACACAAGGTGAAGAACATCACGTTTGAAGGGCTGAAAATCAACGGACGCACCATCTACGACGACATGCCTGGCAAGCCTCGTTGGTACAAAACCGCCGACTACGTGCCCATCTTTGTGGGCAACCATGTGGAGGGAGTGGAGTTCAAGAAATAATCTTGCTCCCTCCCACATTCACCACGAACATGTACCCGTGTCCATCGCCAACGTCCACCCGCATCCACCGAGTTCCCCCCACTCGTCATCTTCCCCATCTCACACCCGTATCCACCTCTCCCTGTCACCTGTATCCACCTCAGCCTGTCACCCGTATCCACCTCAGCCTGTCACTCGTATCAACCTCAGCCTGTCACCCGTCATCTTCCTTGAAGTGACGACTGCCAGAACCTTGAAGTGACGACTGCCAGAACCTTGAAGTGACGACTGCCAGAACCTTGTAATGGTGCCTGTGCAATGGCGGTAAATACAGGTGGACGATTCCCCTCTTTTTACCCACTCGTCTTCAAAAAGTTTCGCAAAAGTTTGGCGATTTCATAGATATTCATTTACTTTGCCACCGAATGGCGGTCTGCCGTCCCTTCACTGCGGTGCCTCGGTGCCGTGGCTTATTGGTAAAATAGGAAGCGTTATGCTCTTTATTTTGTATAAAAACACAACAATTTGATAGAACTGGTTATTTATGAATACGATGGCACTACAAGACGTATGGCAAACGATTCTTGGCTATAAATTAACTGCTGCAAACAAGCGGTGGATAGCAGATCATTTGTATGAGCAGGCAGAAAAGGAAGAAGGACTTCCCCTTTACACAATGGAAGAGTTGGATGCTCGAATTGAAGAAGCCGAACGTCAAGTTGCTGCAGGAGAATTAATTGATGGGGCTGTTATTACCCAAGAATTACGTAAGAAAGCGGCCATGCGTTGGTAGGACACAACGAATATCATGAGAATCAAGTGGACACCTCTTGCTCGTCGGCATCTGCAAAAGACTTCAAACTACATATTGATGTCAGAAGGTACGCTGTCTTATGAGAAGTTTGCAAACAAAGTCATTGAATTGCAGCAGACTTTGAGTCAAATGCCCCATATCGGTGCTTTAGAGCCGTTGTTGACCCATCGTTCGATTCCCTATAGAGGCATCCTTGTCAACAAGAAAAACAAACTAATCTATCATTTGGCAGAAGACACTCTTATTATTGATGATTTGTGGGACACGCGACGTGAACCGACAGTGCAAGCATTGAATATGAAATAACCAGATTCTGTTCTCTTTTCATTTATTTTTATTCTGTTCTATAGGCACAAAACCACTCACGGCTTTGTGCCTTTTTGTTGCCTTTTTCTTGATGACACCAACTTCTTCCGTACATTCATCAGGCGCTATGGAAAATGAAAAGAGCCACTAATTAGCGGCTCTTTAAGAAATGGAGTAGTGTCGATAAAGTCTTGCTCCCTCGCGGAAACTTACCGGATAGTCAAAACTTTTTGTCTTGACATTGCAAAGATAGCGTGTTTTTCTGTTACAAGCAAATCTTTTTGTGTTTTTTTTGCTTTTCCTCGCTAAAAAAATCTCTTCTTCAGATTTTTTTCCGTCTAAAAGTTTGTGAGTTTCATTCTTTTTCCGTTACTTTGCCACCGAATGGCGGCATGACCTCCGTTCACTGCGGTGCCTCGGTGCCGTGGCTTATTGGTAAAATAGAAGCGTTATGCTCGTCTAATAAGTAGAAAACGACCAAATTTCAACAACGATAAGACGAAGGATATGCATAGTGTTTCACGCCTGTAAGGGCGTGGAATGGATATTCCATAGTTTGTCTTATCGGGTTCTTGGTCGGACCTCTACTTGAAACGTGGTATAGCAGTTCCACGCTTCTTCTTTTTTATAATAATGTCTTTCATGGGACTGGGGAGGACACAAAAAAAGAAAGAAAATGAAAAAGGCTTTATTACTTTTATCGATTCTCCTATTAGCCTATTCAGCGAAAGCGGCTAACTTAGGGCGTGACATCACTATCACAAGAGGGCAAACTATAACACTTGATCTGGCCAGTGATTTGGGAATTACCATAAACTATGACAGTAGATATATATATATGGTCAAGAATATACACTGTCTGATGCCACGGCCTTATCTCTCGTAGTACAAGAATATCAATATCCAGGAACATATTCACCAAAATATTTAACATTTCAAATTACTCCTCAAAAGGTTGGTGTTTATACAATTGTGGAAACCTACACCCTTTGTACAAGAGAAGATTACACAATTCGCACCTCATCTAACACTTTTACATACAACATCACCGTTGTTGATATAAATAGTATCAACATACCTAACGAACAAACCCTGACTGTAGGTGACACCTACACCTTTTCCCCTGTCATCATACCGACAACAGCCACACCTACACTTTCTTGGACGAGCACAAATCCTTCTGTCGCCTCCATCGATAATAACGGTAAGGTGGAAGCACTCTCCGAAGGCACCACCACCATCACCTGCATGGCTAACAACGGTGTTTCGGCCTCATGTGTGGTGACGGTGAAGCCACAGATGAACTACCTCTACAGTGCCGACTTTTCGGGTGGTGCTGGAGGCCATGTGACGGTGCCCATCCTGATGAAGAACGACATCAACGTGGCGGGCTTTCAGTTCGACCTCACCATGCCTGAGGGTGTGACACTGACCATGAAGGGGGATGGCACGGCCGATGCCACTGTGACAGAACGCACTTCCACCCACACGCTCTCTGGCACTACAACCGCTTCGGGTGCCGTGCGCTTCACGGCCTTCTCCACCAAGAACGCACTGGTGACAGGCACAGAAGGTGCCGTGATGAATATCCGTTTCGACGTGGACAAGAATATGGCACACGGTGACTACGACGTGAAGTTCACCAACGTGCAACTGACCCAGAAGAATGGTTCCGACCTCACAACGGTCTATGCACCCGACTTCACGCTGAAGATGTCGGTGGGTGCCATCGCTTTGGGCGATGTGAACGCCGACGGTGTGGTGAATGTGACCGATGCCATCAGCATCATTGGCTACATCGTGGAGGAGCGACCCACGTGGTTCACCGAGTCGGTGGCCGATGTGAACGGCGACGGATTTATCGACGTGGCAGATGTGGTGAGCGTGATAGACATTGTCTTGTCGCAAGAATAAGGAGAAAGAGAAGTTATTGAACCCAAACAATAAAAACAACAGAACAGACATGAAACGCATTTTGATGATGACATTGGCTTTGCTCGCCATGATGAGCAAGGTCTCGGCAGATGAGGTGACGGTGGCTGACGTGGCAGTGCCTCAAGGCGGACAGGCCACGCTCGACATCGGCTTCCTCTTCGACTCGGACAACACCTACACGGCTTGCCAGTTTGACCTCTTGCTGCCCGACGGCGTGACCACGCTGAAGGACGATGCTGGTTCGCCTACCGTGGTCATGGGCGATGCTCTGGCCGACCATGACATCACGCCCAAAGCACTGGCTTCGGGCGATGACCGCTTTGTGGTGGCCTCATTTTCCAAAACTCCATTCGCTGCCAGCGGCGGCACCATGCTTTCTGTGACACTTTGTGCAGACAGGAGCCTGAATGTGGGCGACTGCTTCACGGCAACCGTCAAAGACATCACCTTTAGCACCACCGACAAGGTGAGGGTGACTTTCCCCGATGTGACCTTCACTGTCACAATCACGGAATCGAGAACCATCCTTGATGAACTCTCCACCAGCATGCCTGCGGCAGAGGAAAATGCCAATGTGCGTGTGAAGCGCACCATCAAGGCAAACGAGTGGAGCACACTGTGCCTGCCGTTTGCGATGAGCGAAGCGCAGGTGAAGGAGGCGTTTGGCGAGGATGTGCAGTTGGCAGACTTCACGGGTTATGGGGTGACAGAAGATGAGGACGAGAACGTGGTGGGCATCACGGTGAACTTCGGTTCTCTCACAAAGATAGAGGCGAACCATCCCTGCCTCATCAGGGTGAGCAGTGCCATCAGCGAGTTCACGGTGGATGGCGTGGATATAGACCCCGAGGAGGAGCCAGTGGTGGCGGCGGTGAAGCGGACGCGAAAGGCGTGGAGCGAGTTGGTGGGCACGTATGTGGCCGGGACGGAGGTGCCGGAGAAGACGCTGTTCCTGAGCGGCAACGAGTTCTGGTACTCGACGGGCGCGACGAAGATGAAGGGCTTCCGGGCTTACTTCGACTTCTACGATGTGCTGACGGAGGTGGATGAGAATTATGCCAACGTGCGGTTTGTGTTCAGCGAGGGAGAGACGACGGGCGTG